>TARA_B110000116_G_scaffold147456_1_pt1 | contig 19562 bp, 13 predicted proteins | sample TARA_B110000116 | Tara Oceans TARA_B110000116 (sample SAMEA4397355) | marine metagenome | biome: Polar Biome; feature: [ZZZ] marine water layer (ENVO:01000295); material: water (ENVO:00002006), including particulate matter (ENVO:01000060) such as... | depth 199 m
GCATAATTTGCTCTCAATTCTATTGCATTTGGACAATCATTTCTATGCACTTTAAGACCATCAATAATTGATAAAAATCCAAAAATATCATCTCCAGGAATTGCGTTACAACATGCTGCTATCTTATAATCTAATATTTCATCATCTTCATTAAAAACAATAAAACTATCTTTTTTTGTAGCCTTGCTAATAATTCTATTTTTGTAAATTCTATTTTTAATACTTTGATACCATCCAGCATTTTTTAATTTAACAAATTCTTTAATATCAGGATTTGATATTTCACCATTACCAAATTTAAAGAACAAGTCTAGTGAGCTTTTAGATTTAAAATGTTTGATCAGCTCATTTTCAGTGTTTTTGTTTAGCTTAATTCTTAAATGTCTTAACTTTCTCTCTGCAAGTTCTTTACCCTTCTCAGCAATAATTTTCATTTCTTTCTTTAATGCGCTTTTTATTTTTGATTTTGCTTGAGATGTAGCAACAAATCTTAGCCAGTCTTTTCTGGGATGTTGTTTTTTTGAAGTGATTATCTCAACTTGATCACCACTTAACAATGTATGACTTAAAGGAACTAATTTGCCGTTAACTTTTACTCCTAAACAGGTCATTCCGATTTGCGTATGGATATCAAAAGCAAAGTCTAATGCTGTTGCTCCTTTTGGAAGAGTTTTTAAATCACCTTGAGGAGTAAAAACATATATTTCACCAGAAAATAGATTTAGTTTAAAGTCGTCAATAAAGTCAATTGCATTTGATTCAGGATTTTTAAGTAATTGACTAATTTTATTTATCCATATATCTAAAGAGTTCTCTTTACTATTTTGTTGTTTATATTGCCAATGTGCTGCATATCCCTTCTCAGCTATCTCATCCATCCTTTTACTTCTTATCTGAACTTCTACCCATTTTCCATCTTCTCCCATAACTGTTGTGTGTAATGATTCATACCCATTAACCTTTGGTGTTGAAATCCAATCTCTAAGTCTATCAGGATTTGGTCTATAGAAATCTGTTACTATTGAATAGATCTTCCAGCAATCAGATTTTTCATTTTGTTTATTGCTATCAACAATTATTCGTATAGCAAATTTATCAAAGATGTTATCAAATGTCACACCCTTATGTATAATTTTTTCTCGTATTGAATATATTGATTTTGGTCTACCTTTAATAGTTGTTTTTAGTTTTTCATCTTTCAATACATTTTTTATTGGGATTGTAAATTTACTTATATACTTATTTCTACTTAGTTTAGTCTCATTAAGTTTAATAGATATAGCTTTATATATTTCAGGTTTTGTAAATTTTAATCCTAAGTCTTCCAGTTCAGTTTTTATTGGATATAATCCTAATCTATGGGCCAATGGAGCATATAAGTATAATGTTTCTGATGCTATTTTTAATTGCTGTTGTTTTGACATAACATCTAGAGTTCTCATATTATGTAACCTATCAGCAAGTTTTATAATGATTACTCTAACATCATCTGATAATGTAAGTAACATTTTTCTGAAATTTTCTGCTTGTAAAGAAACCTTCTGATCAAAAACATCTGCAATTTTTGTAAGTCCATTTATGATTAACGCTATTTTTTTTCCAAAAATATTTTCAATATCTGATATTGTATAATCAGTATCTTCAACAATATCGTGTAATAGAGCGCAGATTATCGAAACAGTTCCAAGTCCAATTTCCTTAGCACAAATATGAGCCACAGCAATTGGGTGTAATATATATGGTTCTCCGGATTTTCTTCTTACATTTTCATGACCCTTTACAGCTAAATTAAAGGCTTTACGGATATTCTTTTTATCTTCCTTACTAGTCTTATCATTACATGCTCTGAGTAAAGACCTGTATTTGTTAATTATCTCCTTTTTTTCCTGTTCTAAGTCTAAAGGCTGCATAATTTATTAGTAAGCGAAAATTTTATAATTACTCATTAATCTATTTACTTGATTCTTTACTTCTTTAATTTTCATTTCATTATCCCAGTTTATGATTACTTGGTCAATTAATTCTACTATTTCAGGAATAGTTTCGTCTTTTATTCCTCTTGTAGTTATTGCAGGTGTTCCTAATCTTATTCCAGAAGTTATGAATGGTGATTGAGTATCAAATGGAACCATATTTTTATTTACTGTTATGTCTGCTGCAACTAAAGAATTTTCTGCTTGTTTCCCTGTTATGTTCTTAGATCTTAGATCTATTAACATACAATGATTATCAGTCCCTCCAGATATAATTTTATATCCTCTTTTAATTAGACAATCTGACATCACTTTAGAATTTAATATAATTTGTTCTCCATATTTTTTAAATGATGGTAATAAGGCTTCTCCAAAAGCAATTCCTTTTGCAGCTATGATATGTTCTAATGGACCACCTTGAGAGCCAGGAAAAACAGCTGAATTTAATAGAGTAGACATTAACTTGTTATCTCCTTTAAGATTTTTTATCCCAAATGGGTTTTCAAAGTCATTACCCATCATTATCATTCCTCCTCTAGGCCCTCTTAAAGTTTTATGTGTTGTAGTAGTTAGAATATGACAATGATTTGCAGGATTATTTAATAGTCCTGAAGCAATTAATCCTGCAGGGTGTGCAATATCAGCTAATAAAATTGCTCCAACTTTATCAGCTACTTCCCTAAATATTTTGTAATTCCAGTCTCTTGAGTAAGCAGAACCACCACAAATAATCATTTTTGGTTTTTCTTTTAATGCAATTTCTTCTAATTTAGAATAATCAATTAGTCCAGTTTTCTCATCAACATTATAAAATGAAGTTTCATAATGTTTACCAGAAAAATTAACTGGAGATCCATGAGTTAAATGACCACCATGTGCTAAATTAAAGCCTAATATTTTATCACCTGGATTCAAACAAGCTAACATAACTGCTGAATTTGCTTGTGATCCTGAATGAGGCTGTACATTAACATATTCAACATTAAATAATTTTTTTGCTCTGTCTATAGCTATTTGTTCAATTTGATCAACAACTTCACAGCCACCATAATATCTTTTTCTTGGGTATCCTTCAGCATATTTGTTTGTTAGACATGATCCTGCAGCATGCATAACATTCTTACTTACAAAGTTTTCTGAAGCAATTAATTCTATTCCATTCCTTTGTCTTAAATCTTCTTTATTAATTAATTCAAATATTTGTTGGTCATTCTTCATTGTTAATTTTTTTTAATTTTGTATTATCAACAAATATAATTTTTTTATGAATAGACTAACTGATCTTTTTAAAATAAAATACCCAATTATTCAAGGTGGAATGATATGGTGTAGTGGATGGCGTTTAGTTAGTGCTGTTAGTAATAATGGAGGGTTAGGCTTGATTGGTTCTGGATCTATGTATCCTGATAATCTACGACATCACATAAAAAAATGTAAACAAGCAACTAATAATCCTTTTGGTGTGAATCTTCCATTAATGTATCCAGATATTGATGAGCATATTAAAGTAATTTTAGATGAAAAGGTTAAAATTGTTTTTACATCAGCTGGTAATCCTAAAAAGTATACTAGAATTTTACAAGAAAATGGTGTCCTTGTTGTTCATGTTGTGGCTAATAAAAAATTTGCTTTAAAATGTATTGATGCCGGAGTTGATGCAATTGTTGCTGAAGGTTTTGAAGCTGGTGGTCATAATGGTCATGAAGAAATTACTTCTATGTGTTTAATTCCTCAAATTAAAGCTTTTATAGATATTCCTTTGATAGCAGCTGGTGGTATTGGTTCTGGTTCTGCTATGCTTGCAGCAATGTCTCTTGGTGCTGATGGTGTACAAATAGGTAGCCTTTTTGCTTCAAGTAAGGAGTCATCTGCACATGATAATTTTAAGGATCAGATACTATCGGCTAAAGATGGAGATACAAAGCTTACTTTAAAAGAAATTACTCCAGTTCGATTATTAAAAAATGACTTTTACAATAAAATTTTAGATGCTTACAATAATAATGCTTCTAAGGAATATCTTTTAACTCTTTTATCAAAGGGAAGGGCAAAAAAAGGAATGTTTGAGGGAGATATTTCAAATGGTGAATTAGAAATTGGTCAAGTTTCTGCAATGATTAGCTCAATCAAAGGTGTTAAAGATATTTTTAATGATTTGATAACGGATTTTAATTTTCATAATAATAGAATATCTGATATTTATCTTGATTAAATATATATTTTATTTTTATATATAGGTTTATAGCTCTTTTATTATTATCAATTAATATTTATAATTTGTAAATTTGTTGAAAATAATAATTGATGAAGAGATTAGTTTTTTCTTTTGTTTTATTGATGTTTTCTTTTAATTCATTTTCATCTCATTTAATGGGTGGTGAGATTACTTGGAAATGTATTAAATCTGGTCCTGATATTGGTAAATATATTTTTACTATGAAAGTATATAGAGATTGTTCTGGTATTACTGTTTCAACTCTTACACAAACTATACAAGTCTGGAATCACCCATCTGTTGTTAGTTTCGATATCGATTTTCTTCTAAATCAAGATGTTTCTCCTGTTTGTGATCCTACAAATAGTGGTAACCCACAGTTAGACTGTGCTAGTGGTGATCCAGGATCGGTTGAAGAGTATATTTTTGAATCTCAACCTATCCAATTACCTGGAGTTCCTCCTAATATTGGATGGCAATTTACATGGGATAATTGTTGTAGAAATGCTGCTATTACAAATATTCTCAATCCATCTTCTGCAGGTTTTACCTTAAGAGCTTCGATGTACCCATTTATAGACCCTTCTACTGGTGTTGCTGTACCTGCAGATCCATGTTTTGATTCATCTCCAGAGTTTAAAGAACAACCTAAAACAATTTTATGTACTGGGTTCCCTTTTGCATATAGTCATAATGCTGCTGATGAAGAACTAGATGAGTTAATATATTCTTGGGGAGAGCCTCTAGATGATTTTGGGCTAGTTTATAATCCTCCAATTGATCCTTTACCTTTAACATACAATGCTCCCTATACTATATCATCACCTCTTCCTGGAAATCCGACTTTGGATCCTACTACTGGAGAAATTTCATATGATGCTAATGTTTCTGGTAATTTTGTAACTTGCGTTAAAGTTCAAGCATGGAGGTGTAATCAATTAGTTGCTGAAATCTTTAGAGAAGTTCAAGTAGTTTTAATCTCTTGTCCAACAATGCCTGCATCACCAATTCCGAATAATCCACCTACTGTTGGAGCCCCTTTTATTGATTCGATTACTAATTTACCTAGTTTTGATACAACTGTTTATGCCGGCGCATTAGTTGAATTTAGTATTGATGGTATAGATGGAGATTTATACAATGGAAATATTCCTCAAGAATTAACTATGGAAGTTTCTGGTGGACAGTTTGCAGATGATTTTTTAACTACAACTAATTGTCTGAATCCTCCTTGTGCTACTTTTAATAACGCTGCTGGTGTTCCAGCACCTTTTACAAATTTTGGTGTTGTATCTGGACTATTTCGTTGGCAGACTTCTTGTAATCATATAGCAGCTCTTACTGGTTGTGGTCAAACATCAAATATATTTACTTTTTTAGTTAAGGTTTATGATGATTTTTGCCCAGCAAATGGACTTAGATTTGCTACGATAAAAGTTACTGTTCTTCCTTTACCTATAGATATAACACCTGATATAAGATGTGTTTCTGTTCAAGAGAATGGAAATGTAGAAGTTTCTTGGGAGCATATACCTTCTGCTCCAGCAAGTACTGTTTATTCATTGTACCATTCAGATAATGAAAATGGTCCTTTTACTTTCGTTGATAGTATATTCTATCCTAATAATACATATATGCATAGTGCTGTTAATGCTAATACTGAATCACAGTATTATTATTTAACATCTTTATCTTCATGTGCTGATGAATCTGCTCCATCAGATACATTAAAAACTATTAAACTTGATGTTGTTGCAATCAATGTTAATACAGAAGCTGATTTAAATTGGAATGAAATACATCTACTTAATTTACCTACTTCATTTGCTGAATATAATATTTATGCTTTAGATGGTAATGCAGATTGGCAAAATGTTGGTTCTTCATCTACCACTAACTATATCTTCCCTGCACAAACATGTAATTCGCTTCAACTATTATATATTAGTCTAGAAGATGATAATGGTTGTATCTCAAACTCTTCAATAGATGGTGCTATTTTAAAAGATACAATTAGCCCTAACAAACCTGTTATTGATGATGTTTCAGTTAATTTAAATGGAAAGTCAGTAATCTCATGGTCTTCATCATCTACTGATGTGGATGTTTACGCAATATATATCCAAGATGAGTTTGGTGCTTGGATTACTATTGATTCGGTTTATGGTTTTGCTAATAATTCTTATGAGTATATATCTTCTAATGCGGATAATAATTATGAAACTTTTAGTGTTCGTTCGATAGATAGTTGTGGTAATGCAAGTTCAAGAAGCATTATGCATAATTCTATGAATATAGTTTCTAATGTAGATGTTTGTGATCTATCCATTTATCTTAATTGGAATGAGTATATTAATTTTAATAATGAACTAAGTCATTATAAAATTTATATAAACACTACTGATATTCAAGGAAATATATTTGAAGATTCAGTAAGGGTAACTCAAGGATTAAATTATAGAATCAATAATATTCAGAAAGGATATAATTATTATTTTTATATAGCTGCTTTCAACGGTGATTCTTCAATTGTTGCTATATCTGATCAAGTAAATCATTTAATATCTCTTCCTTTACAGCCAAATTATAATTATATAGATTACGTATCAGTAAATCGTGATAATAATAATGTTGAGATTAGTTGTTTGGTTGATAATGAAGCTATTATAGATCGTTATTTAATATTTAGATCCTTAGAAGATTATTCAGTTTTTAGTGAAATAGGTAATGTCTCTTTTAATAATAGTTCTAATATTAATTACACTGACAAAACTGCTGAACCACAAAACAACTACTATCAATACCAAGTATATCCTGTTGATACATGTAATAATATTATTCAAGCTCCATCAGTATATCAAGTGTTAAATGACACTTCGTATGGACAAACTATTCATCTATCTTCTGAGATTAATGTAGATTATTCTGATAATCCTTTATATCTAGAACAGTATACAAATACTTTAACTTTTAATGAATATGATAAATGGCTTGGTGGTGTCTCAGAATATCAACTTTTTAGATCTGTAAATAGAGGAGAATATGATGTTCTTCCTTTGTATATTTTTGATAGAATTAATAATCCGGAAGAAGAATTAAAATACATTGATATTGTTACGGAATTTGGAGCTGGTAATGGACGCTTCTGTTATTATATTCAAGCTATTGAAGGAAATGCAAATCCTTACGGTTCAGTTTATGAAGGAAGTTATTCAAATATATCATGTGTTTCTCAAACCCCAATACTTTTTGTTCCAACTTCTTTTACTCCAAATGGGGATGAACATAATGAGATTTTTAAACCAATAACAAATTTTGTATCTGAAATTGGCTATGAATTTTCTATTTACTCTAGATCAGGACTTAATATATTTACTACTAATAATCCATTAAAAGGTTGGGATGGAACATATTTAGGTAAGTTTGTTCAAAATGATAATTATGTTTATCATATCTCTTATATTAACGGTGTAGGAGATTTAACAGAAAAAGTTCAAATATTTACACTTATTCGTTAGATTCCTTAAATTTTTATAAATAGTATTATTTTTACACACCATTTTTTGATCTAAATCGTTAATTTTGCAAACTTTTAGTTAACTGCTATGAAAAATAATAAATCTAAATTAAGAGAAGGACTGACATATGATGATGTGCTGGTAGTTCCGGCATACTCTGAAGTTATGCCTATTGATGTTAATACTCGAACCTTATTCTCTAAAAATATTAAATTAAATCTTCCTCTTGTTGCTGCAGCTATGGATACTGTAACTGAATCTAAGATGGCTATTGCAATTGCTCAAGAAGGTGGTATAGGAGTTTTACATAAAAACATGAGTATTAAACAACAAGCAGCTGAAGTTAGGAAAGTAAAAAGATCCGAAAGTGGTATGATACAAGACCCAATAACATTAAGTATTAATGCTAATGTAGGTGATGCCTTTAAAATAATGAAAGAAAATAAAATTGGTGGTATACCAATTATTGGTAAAAATAATCTCTTATTAGGTATAGTAACCAACAGAGATCTTCGTTTTGAAAAAGATCATAGCTTAACTATAAGTGAAGTTATGACTTCAGAAAATCTTGTTACTACATTAATAAATGATTTACAAAAAGCAGAAGATATACTAAAAAGTAATAAGATTGAAAAACTTCCAATTGTTGATAAGAATAATTGTTTAGTAGGCTTGATAACTTTTAAAGATATTATTAAAAATAGAATGCGACCAAATGCATGCAAAGATAAATTTGGTAGACTTAGAGTAGCTGCTGCTGTTGGAATAACTGATGATGTTATTAAAAGAATAGCTGCATTAATTGATGTTAATGTTGATGCTATTGTTATTGATACAGCTCATGGACATTCAAAAAATGTTATTGACACACTTAAAAAAGTAAAAGCCAAATATGATTCTATTGATGTTGTTGTTGGTAATATTGCTACCGCAAAAGCTGCTGAAGAATTAATAAAAGCAGGTGCCGATGCAGTAAAAGTAGGTATAGGACCTGGATCAATTTGTACAACTCGAGTTATTGCTGGAGTTGGTGTGCCTCAATTGACTGCAGTTATGGATGTTTTTGAAGTAACAGAAAAATATAATATTCCTTTAATAGCTGATGGAGGAATTAGATATTCTGGAGATATTGTTAAAGCTATGGTTGCGGGTGCTAGTTCTGTAATGCTCGGCTCAATAATCGCTGGAGTTGAAGAAGCACCAGGAGAGACAATAATTTTCGAAAGTAGAAAATATAAATCATACAGAGGTATGGGGTCAATTGATGCCATGCAGAAAGGATCTAAGGATAGATATTTTCAAGAACATGAAGATGATTTTAACAAGTTGGTCCCAGAGGGAATAGTCGGTAGAGTTGCTTTCAAAGGTAACCTAACAGAGGTTATTCATCAAATGGTAGGCGGATTAAAAGCTGGAATGGGATATTCTGGCGCTAAAAATATTAATAATTTAAAGGATGCTGAATTTATAAAGGTTACAACAGCTGGAATCATTGAAAATCACCCACATGATGTAACTATTACCAGGGAAGCTCCAAATTACAGTAGATAAATTAAAAAGAAATGAAAAATATTATATTACTATTATTAACAGTTTTAATAAATTTAAATGTTTTCCCACAAGAGTCTTTACTTGAAATAGAAAATGAAAAAATTACTTTAGATGAATTTAAGAATATATTTAATAAGAATAATGACAAGCAAGTTATTGATCAAGATTATTTAGATGAATATATAGAGCTTTTTATTAATTTTAAGTTAAAAGTTAAGGAAGCTAAAGAGCTTGGATATGATACTCTTTCTACCTTTATTGATGAATTAGAAGGTTATAGAAAACAATTAGTAAAGCCATATTTAAGAGATGATCAATTTAATGAAGGTTTATTTGATGAGGCTCTAGAAAGGATTCAATATGATATTAATGCTAGTCATATATTAATAAATATTAATGATGAAAATAATGATGATGCTTTAAATAGAATAAATGATTTAAGAAGAGAGATAGTTAGTGGTAATATATCCTTTGAAGATGCTGCAATTAAATATTCTGATGATAAATCTGCTATTAGTAATAAAGGGAAACTTGGTTACTTTACTGCATTCATGATGGTTTATGATTTTGAATCAGCTGCTTACTCAAATGAGGTAGGTAAAATTTCTCAACCTGTTAAAACTAAATACGGATACCATTTAATAAAAGTTAATAATAGAAGGAAGGCAGTTGGTCAAAGAAAGGTAGCGCATATTATGTTTAAAACAGGTAAAAGTGCTAGTCAAAATAAAATAGATCAGGCGAACCAAAAAATATTAGAGACTTATGAATTGTTAAAAAATGGAGATCCCTTTGCTGAAGTTGCAGAAAAGTTTTCAGAAGATAGATCAACTGCTATTAAAGGAGGGATACTACCAGCTTTTGGTGTCGGTAAAATGGTATCTGAATTTGAGGAAGAAGCTTTTAAGCTTCAAAGTTTAGGTGATTTTTCTGAGCCGTTTAGAACAGGTTTTGGATGGCATATTGTTATGTTAATAGAAGATTTTCCTGTAGTACTTAATGATGATCTATATCTAAAAGTGAAGACAGGAATAGAGAAGGACTCAAGAAGTAAATTAAGTGGTGAGTTTATGTCTAAGAAACTTAAAGATTTATATAATATTAAAGTTTATAAGGAAAATTTTAATTCATTAAGAAGAGCAGCTGTTAAGGATGTGAGTAAAAGTATTTGGGATGGAAATAATGCTTCTAGATTAGATAAATCATTATTTAAAATAGAAAACATGACTTTCTATCAAGATGATTTAACTGAATATATATTAAATAATCAAAAGAATAATAATGATTTTGACATGTTATATCTAGATTTTCTTGACATATGCTTATTTAAATATGAAGAAAGTCAATTAGAAAATAAATATCCGGAATTCAAACTACTTCTTAATGAATATAGAGAAGGTATATTATTGTTTGATTTGACAAATAAAAATGTTTGGAAAAAAGCAGTTGATGATTCATTAGGTTTGATAAAGTATTTTACTAACAATATTGAGAATTATAATTTGGATGAAAGAATTGAAGCATCAGTTTATAAATGTCTTGATTTATCCACTGCAAGGAAGGTAAAAAGTTTATTGTATAAGCTTAATAGAGGTAATATTAATAATAGTAGACTATTAGAAATTGTTAATAAGGAATCCCCTCTAAATCTTCAAATTACATCCAATAAATTTATTAAAGGTGATAATGCGTATATTGATAATATATCCTGGAAGGTTGGAATAAGTAAGGATATAAAAGCTGATGACGGTAGTATCGTTATTATTAATGTATCTAGTATTTTGCCTTCTGGCTCAATGACTCTTAATGAAATTAGAGGAAAAGTTATTTCAGATTATCAAAAGTATTTAGATAGTAATTGGATATCTCATTTAAGATCTAAGTATAAGTTTTCTGTAAATAAAGAGATTCTTTATTCTTTAATTAAATAAAGTTTGTGAGGTTTTTTCTATCTTTTTTATCTTTTATCTATTTACTGATTTCTTTTTCATGTAATAATGTTAATACAGAAAAAATTTTAGCTGAAGTTAATGATGAAATTTTATATTATGATGATGTTATTTATAATATACCTATTTCTATTGAAGACACTAACTTATTTATTGAAAAATATATTGATAAATGGATTAAAGAGAAGGTTCTGCTTAATCAAGCCTTGATTAATTTAGATAATAATAGTAAAGATATTGATGATAAGGTGTTGAATTATAAAAATTCTCTATTAATATATAAATATCAACAAGAGTTAATAAATCAAAATTTTGACACCACTGTTCTGCTTGAGGATATTGTGTCTTATTACAATGAACATATTAATGAGTTTAAATTAAATCAAGATATATTTAAAGGACGTTTTATTATTATTGATAAGGATGCTCCTAATACTAAAGATCTTTTTAGCATGTTTAAATCAAATAATGATGATGAAATTGATGACTTAATTAGTTATTGTATGTTATATGCTCTTGAGTATTATATTAATGATACAGCATGGAATTACTTTAATTCAGTTCAACAGAAGGTCCCTAATGATATCTATCCTAAAAATATTTTTTCATCAAAAAGAAAATATGATGTAATTGAGGATGAAACATATCTTTATTTGTTATTTTTAAAAGATTTTAAAATAAAAGGTACTACAAGTCCGTTTTCAGTTGAAAAAGAAAAAATTAAATCACTATTAATTAATAATAATAAGATAAATTATTTAGATATGGTAGAAGAAGATTTAGTAAATAATGGCAAGTCTTTAAACAAAATTAAAATTTATTAGATGAAAAGTTTATATATTTTTATCATCATGTTCTTCACTCAAGATTTTTTATTTTCTCAATCAATTGATAAGATAGAAGCAATAATAGGCAGTGAAATGCTTCTTACTTCAGACATTGAAAATCAATATAATCAATTCTTAAGTCAGGGGATGATAGATACTGAAAATGTTAGATGTGATATTGTAAATGATTTACTTTTCCAAAATCTACTTGTCCATCATGCAAAAATTGATAGCACTATAAATGTTTCAAATGATGATGTTGATCAAGAAGTTAATAAGAGGATAACTTATTTTGAAGGGGAACTTGGGTCATTAAAAAAGGTAGAGGATTATTTTAAAAGAAGTATAGAGAGTATTAAAGAAGAACTCTCATATGTAGTTAAAGAGCAGTTTTTTAGTCAAAAGATGCAAACCTCTATTATTAATGATGTTAAGATAACTCCTAATGAAGTAAGAGATTACCTTTTTAATTTAAATGATGATGATATTCCTCTTATTCCTACTCAGCTTGAGCTTTCTCAGCTGGTTATTTTGCCTGAAATATCTGAAGAAGAAAAGAAGATTATTAAAGATAAATTAAATAATTTTAGAAAGAGAGTATATGATGGTGAAGATTTTAAGGTCTTAGCTGCTTTATATTCTGATGATGTTGGTTCAGCCAATAATGGTGGAGAGCTAGGTTTTATGTCTAGGGGAGAGTTAGTGCCAGAGTTTGAAAGAGCTGCTTTTAAGCTTAATAATAATGAAATATCTGAAGTAGTTGAATCAACTTTTGGTTTTCATATTATTCAAATGATTGAAAGACGTGGAGAACAGATAAGTGTTCGTCATATTTTAATTAAACCAAAATTTTCATCTCTATCACTAAGAAACGCAAAGGAAAAAATATCTGCGATTAAATTAGATATTGATAGTAATATTATTCCTTTTGAGGATGCAGTTATAAAATATTCTGAAGATAATAGTAAAAATAATGGAGGGTTAATCATTAATTCCTCTACAGGTTCTTCTCAGTTTACTTTAGATCAGTTAGATCCTTCGATAAGGTATCTAGTTGAGAATATGAATATTGGAGATATGACCCCTCCTTCTTTAACAAAATCAAATGATGGGACTCAAGCTGCTTATCGGATTGTGAAATTAAATAATAAAATTGATGAACATAAAGCAAATATTGCTGATGATTTTGATAAATTAAAAGAATATGCTCTTGTAAATAAAAAACAAAGTATTATTGATAAATGGATATTAAATAATATACCTAATACATATATTAAGGTTTCCGAAGATTTATCAATATGCTCTTGCTATAAAAAATGGATGAATTAATTATGGAGGAAAAAATTAACAATGTAGATTTGGTAAATAAGTTTATAGATTCTTATCAAAACTTTAAGAATGAAATTTCTAAAGTTATTATAGGTCAAGAGGAGGTTATTGATCAAGTATTGATATCGATATTTTGCAATGGACATTGTCTTCTTGTGGGTGTTCCAGGATTAGCAAAGACACTACTTGTTAAGACAATATCTGATTGTTTAGGTTTGAAATTTAACAGGATTCAATTTACTCCTGATCTAATGCCCTCTGATATAATTGGTTCTGAGATATTAGATAAAGACAGAAATTTTAAATTTTTAAAGGGCCCAATATTTTCTAATATCATATTAGCTGATGAGATTAATAGAACACCTCCAAAAACTCAAGCAGCTTTACTTGAGGCTATGCAAGAGAGATCTATTACTAATGCAGGTAATTTATATCAATTAGAAAAGCCATTTTTTGTTCTAGCAACTCAAAATCCAATAGAACAAGAAGGTACATATCCTCTTCCAGAAGCTCAACTTGATAGATTTATGTTCAATGTATTACTAGATTATCCAAATTATTCTGAAGAACTAGAAATTGTTAAAACTACAACTTCAGAAAATAAAATTAATCTTAATAAAGTTATTGAAGCTGAGGATATAATAGCATATCAAAATTTAGTTCGTTCAATTCCTATAAATGATAATGTTCTAGAATATGCAGTTTCTTTGGTTTCAAAGACAAGACCAAATGCTACTAATTCAGATGAAATAGTAAATGAGTATATTGAATGGGGAGCAGGCCCTAGGGCTTCTCAATATATGGTTCTTGCTGCTAAATGTTATGCCATCATTAATGGTAAATATACACCTGATATTGAAGATGTTAAGGCAGTTGCTAAACCTATTCTTAGACATAGAATTGTAAAAAATTATAAGGCAGAATCTAAGGGAATGAGTGTTGATAATATAATTGATGAGATTTTTTAGTTATGGTACTCCCAATCATTGCCTATGGATCTAAAGTACTAAGGAAATCATGTGATGAAATTGACAGTTCACATGTAGATTTAGATATTCTTATTAAAAATATGTTCGAGACAATGTATGCAGCTAGTGGTGTAGGTCTTGCTGCTCCTCAAATTAATAAATCATTAAGGTTATTTATAATAGATACTTCTCCATTTGTTGATGAAGAAAATCCAGATCATATTGTATATAAAAAAGTATTTATAAACCCTAGGATATTATCATCCACTGGTGAATCATGGTCTTTTAATGAAGGATGTTTAAGTATTCCGGATGTTAGAGAGGATGTAAAAAGATTTTCAGATATAACTATTGATTATTTTGATGAGAATTTTAAAAGAAATACTGAAGATTTTAGTGGTCTTAATGCTAGAGTAATACTACATGAATATGATCATATTAAAGGTATTTTATTTATCGATAAAATATCACCATTAAGAAAAAAGATGATTAAAGGAAAGTTGTTAGATATTAGTAACGGAAAATTTGATGTTCAATATAATATTAGGGCAGTTAGATAATCTATTTTATATCTACAGTGAGTTTTTTTGTATTCTCAATAAATCCAGTTAACCTATCTCCAATATTTACTCTCCCTACTCCAGAAGGTGTTCCAGTATAGATTAAGTCACCTGTTTTTAGAGTATAGAACTTAGATATATATGATATGATATAATCAAATGAAAATATCATTTCCTTAGAGTTGCCAGTTTGAACTATATTATCATTTAGCTTAAGATGAAAATTAATGTTATTTAGATCTAGATTATCTTTATTAATGAATGAATTACTTATTTGAGCTGAGCCATCAAATCCTTTGGCTATTTCCCATGGAAGACCCAATTTCTTACATTTTTCTTGTAAATCTCTAGCTGTGAAGTCTATTCCTAAGCCAATTTCTTGATAGTATTTATTTGCAAATTTCTGGTTTATATTTTTCCCATTCTTACATATCTTAAGAACTAATTCTATCTCATAATCTATATTGTCAGAAAAACTTGGAATAAAGAAGGGGTGACCTTTTGGTTGAATAGCACTATCAGGTTTTAAAAAAAATAAAGGTTCATTTGGAACTTCATTTCCTAATTCATTGGTATGGTCTAAATAATTTCTTCCTATACAAATTATTTTCATGATTAATTCCCAAATTTATTTTCTAACTTAATTTTAACTACCAAATCTTTAAGTATTTTCTTTGTATATAAAGGGAATTCAGCTTGGTTTATCCATGAAAAATAACCTGGATTCTCATCATATATATCCTTTATTGTTCTTCCTTTATATTTACCAAAAGTTATAATCTCTTTATTTTCATCATTTAGTTTTATAAATCCAGCAATATCGATACTTTTATTACCTCTTGTAGAGAATTTTGATAGGAACTCGACATCATTATTTATTTCATCATATTTATTGATTTGTGCTAATAGTATCTCATATGTAGCCAAAGTATCTGCTTCGGCTGAATGAGCATTTATAAGTTCTTTGTCACAATAAAATTTATAAGCAGCAGATAGTGTTCTTTGTTCTAGTTTATGGAAGATATTCTGAATATCTACTGCGTTAATTTTATCCATAGAGAAATCGTGTTCACATCTAAGAAATTCTTCAGCTAATAGTGGTATATCAAACTTATTTGAGTTGAATCCTGCAAGGTCACATTCATTAATTATCTCTAATATCTCTTTGTGAACCTCTTTAAAAGTAGGTTCGGAGGCAACCTTCTCATTTGTAATGCCATGAATATCTATTGTCTCTTGAGGTATAGGAATAGTTGGATTTATAAGCCATGTTTTACCTTCCTTATTTCCATTTGGGAAAATTTTTAATATAGATATCTCAACAATTCTATCTTTTACAATACTTAAACCTGTTGTTTCAAGGTCAAAAAATACAATCGGTCGACTTAGTTTAAGTGACATATGATTAGATATAAAAAAGACTCCATTTTTATGGGATCTTTTATTAATTTATTATTTATACAATCGTAGATGTGTCAAATTGCTCTAGATAGTCTGCTACTTTCCTTACAAATTGCCCTCCAAGTGCTCCATCAACAACTCTATGGTCATAAGATAGTGATAGGAACATCATATGTCTAATTGCTATAACATCACCATGCTCTGTTTCTAGAACAACTGGTTTTTTCTTTATTACCCCACACGCCATAATAGCTACCTGGGGTTGATTAATTATGGGTGTTCCCATAAGGTTACCAAAAGTACCAACATTCGTCATTGTTATAGTTCCACCCTGAATATCATCTGGATTTAATTTTCCTGCTCTTGATCTAGTTGCTAAATCATTTACAGCTTTTGTTATGCCTACTAAATTTTTATTTTGACATTCATTTATTACTGGAACTATTAGATTTCCATCAGGTAAAGCAGCTGCCATACCTACATTAACATTTCTATGTATATGAATATTTGTTCCATCTACAGAAACATTAATCATTGGGAAATCTTTTACAGCTTTTGACATTGCTTCAATAATAATAGGAGTAAAAGTGATATTTTGACCTTCTCTTGCTTTAAAGTCTGCTTTAACTGAGTTTCTCCAATTTACAATATTTGTCATATCAGCTTCTACAAAAGATGTTATGTGAGCAGATGTAGATTTTGACATTGTCATGTGAGCAGAAATTAATTTTCTCATTCTGTCCATTTCAATAATTTCAGTTCCTTCAGTATTAGCGATTGGAGTAGAGGGTTGGATTTTAGCAGCTTCTTTCTTAACTACTGATGGCTTAGTTGTTTCTCCTTTATTTTCTAAGTATTTGACCATATCTGATTTAGATACTCTACCATCTTTCCCTGTTCCAGGAATATTATCTAGTTCTTCAATACCAATATTTTCTTTACTAGCCATGCTTCTTACTAATGGAGAGTAAAAACGATTTCCCTCATTTTTTATATTAGCTTTCGTCTTTTCAGCAGGCTTTTCTTCTTTAATTTCAGGTTTTTCTTCTTTTATTTCAGGTTTTTCTTCAGATTTTGGTTCTTGAGTAGTTGTCTCTTTTGCAGTATCATCACCATCAACTTCAAGTATAGCAAAGACGTCTCCTACTTGAACGAGGTCATCGGCTTTGAATAATTTTTCAACAAGTTTCCCCTCGTGAGTTGAAGGGACTTCAGAATCTACTTTATCAGTGGCAATTTCTACAATCGTTTCATCTAATTCTACATTCTCACCAACTTCTTTTGTCCAAGAAATAATTGTTGCCTCCGATACACTTTCACCCATTTTGGGCATAATCAATTCTACTCTAGCCATTTTTCGAATATTTTTAGCAAAATTAATAAATCTAACTTAACTATTTAGTTTTTTCTAGTGAGTTTTAATGTTATCTGAGTAAGGTAGTCTACTAGATATTGCAGCTCCTAGTGTAACTTCATCGGTGTATTCTAATTCATCACCAATTGCAATTCCCCTTGCAATGGAAGAGACCTTTATTTGTTTATCTTTTAACCTTTTATACAAATAATAATTTGTTGTATCTCCCTCCATTGTTGTACTTAAAGCAAATATTACTTCTTTTATTAATCCCTTATCAATTCTTTCTATTAATTCTTCTATTCTTAGATCATCTGGAGCAATACCATCTAAAGGAGAAATTAAACCTCCTAAAACATGATAGATGCCCTTAAATTGCATTGTATTTTCTATTGCCATCATTATCCTAATATCTTCAACAATACAGATTAAAGTCTTATCTCTATTTGGATTTGCACATACTTGACAAGTATCAAGGTCTGAAATTGTAAAACATTCTTTACAGTAATTAATATTGTTTATTAAATCAATAAATGATTGACCAAATTTTTCTACTTTGTCTTTATCTCTTTTTAAAAGATATAGTGCTAGTCTTAGGGCTGATCTCTTTCCAACACCAGGAAGAGTAGATAATTGTTCGACAGCATTTTTTACAAGTTGTGAGGGAAATTCCATGGCTGTAAAATTAATTAAATATTTAAAAATTCTACATTTGTAGTAATTAAATAATATTATGAATCCAACTATCATACTAAGCTGTATTGCAGCATATTTTCTTCTGCTTTTTTTAATATCTTATATAACTGGAAAGAATGATAGTAACGACACCTTTTTTCTTGGAAATAGAAACTCTCCTTGGTATGTTATAGCATATGGTATGATTGGAACTACTCTCTCGGGAATTACATTTATATCTGTCCCTGGTTGGGTAGCAACAAGTCAATTCTCATATCTACAAATGGTATTTGGATTCTTTGTCGGATATTTTGTTGTTTCTAGAGTATTATTACCGCTTTATTATAGATTAGAATTAACATCTATTTACACCTATTTAAGAGATAGGTTTGGATATAGTAGTTATAAAACAGGATCTGCCTTCTTTTTACTCTCCAGAACAATAGGTGCTTCATTCAGATTATTTCTAATTGCTACAGTATTACAGTTTGCTGTATTTTCTTCATGGAATATTCCTTTTTATATTACAGTGATTATTACTATCTCTCTAATATGGCTCTATACATATAGAAGTGGAATGAAGACAATTATTTGGACCGACACCCTCCAAACAACATTTATGCTCTCTACTGTTATTATTATTGCATATACATTAATGCAAAAGATGGAACTTGATTTTTCTTCTGTATTTACTTTAATTAATGAATCTGATTATTCTAAAGCATTTTTCTTTGATGATTGGACTGATAAAAAATATTTTTTCAAACAATTTTTCTCTGGAATGTTTATGGCTATTGTTATGACTGGACTTGATCAAGATCAGATGCAGAAGAATCTTAGTTGCAGAAATCTTAAGGATGCACAAAAGAATATGATGGTCTTTAGTACTATCTTAATTTTTGTAGATTTAATCTTCTTATCTCTTGGTGCCTTATTATATATTTACTCTGATACTTTTAGTATAATGATACCTAGCGATGCTGATATGGTATTCCCAAATATTGCATTGAATTCTGGTTTGCCAGCCTATGTAGGAATATTATTTATTATTGGAATTATTGCTGCAGCTTACTCTAGTGCAGATTCTGCATTAACCTCTCTAACTACTTCTTTTTGTGTAGATATTCTTGAATTTGAAAAGCAAGATCCTGTTAAACAAATTGTTACTAGAAAATATGTTCATCTTATAATGTCTTTTGTTTTATTGTGTGTTATTTTAATCTTTAATGCTATCAATGATCA
>TARA_B110000116_G_scaffold36427_1_pt1 | contig 19465 bp, 16 predicted proteins | sample TARA_B110000116 | Tara Oceans TARA_B110000116 (sample SAMEA4397355) | marine metagenome | biome: Polar Biome; feature: [ZZZ] marine water layer (ENVO:01000295); material: water (ENVO:00002006), including particulate matter (ENVO:01000060) such as... | depth 199 m
TTCTCAGGAACCTCTTGCACCTCAATCCACTGATTGTTTACCATTCTGGAGACGTTCATCACCAATATAAAACGGGTTCCGCCAGAGCGTCCTGTCAACTCTCCACAGCCAGTTTCCTCAGGACAACGGAGCGGTTCCTTGAGTTCGCGCTCGTTGTCCTGAATCTTCTCTACTGTGTGGCCGCAAGCCTCGCATTGGAAAACAGCGCGGTGAATGCGAGGCTTGATCTCGCTTATTTTTGTCACAATCACTTCAGCGCTGCGTAATTTCCCAATGTCACGGCTGCCCACGTCACGAAGGTCGCGCCTGCTGTCCTTGGGTAGCTCACCCACGCGTAGCAGGCAATCAATATCCTCCCCGCGCTCTCGACAGATCTCTGTGAGCGTGTCACGTCCGTTGTCGATGATATTGCGCGGGTCAATGAGCACATCTTCAGCGAACTCCGGGTCAAAGGCCTGAAGCTCGTGGAAAGTGATTGGAAGAACAGCGTTTTCAGACTGTTTTGATAGAAGAAGAACGATCTCCGCTTCCTTGGCTTCATTGAAGAAAGTCCGCCACCGCGCAGAGGAGTCGTGTGCTGCCATCGTCATTGATTTCACCGCCGGGCGAGGGAAGTGATAACCCGTGGTCTATGAACAAAGCGGGTAGCAATCTCGACCCCTCTGCTTCCACTGGAGGGTTTCACCGCTTGACGTCGCCAAAATGAGGGGCTGAGCCCTTCCACTGCAACTTCTGAGGGGGGCGGGCCGTGCCCACTGGAAGAACAGCCTACGCAGACGGTCGATAATCGCGAGAGATAGAGGGAAAAACAACCTGCGTGGCATTGAAGCACTCCCTCTCGGTGGGCGGTCTATGGAGTTCATCCGAGAAGGAGATGACGTCATTCTCCGACTTGATCCCGGCGAGGAGATTCACGCATCAATTCAGAGCTTGGCTGAGCATGGAATCAAGTGCGCGGCGATCACGAGTGGAATTGGCCGAGTCAGAGATATTCGTATGGGATACTTAGACTCAGACGGAGTTTACCAGACTCTCGACCACGATGGACCGATGGAATTGCTCTCGACTCAAGGGAATCTGGTGCCCGGACCGGACGGCCCATTCTCTCACCTTCACACCATCATGTCAGACAATGGTCACCATGTCCATGGTGGGCATCTGTATCATGCGACGATTCATGTGGTCGGCGAACTACACCTTCGAGTGATGGATGCTGAATCGATGAATCGTGAGCCGACGGATACTGATTTCGTGGCTTTGAAATTCTGCGGAGCGGAGTGATTCGGTGAAGATTCTCTGGGCTCATGGCTTGGAGAGTTCTGCCGATGGGTCGAAGCCAACCTGGATGATTGAGAATCTCGGCTGGGATGTTGTTTCGCCAGCGATGAGTAAGAATGGTTGGACCATCGCTGAACAGACCGAAGTCGTCGTTCGGGCAATTGAGGAGAATGACGACCTCGATGTCATCATGGGGTCATCATACGGCGGGCTTGCAATCGCAAATGCTGCGGCGAGATTTCGCGACCGCCCCCTTCGACTAGTCTTGATGGCTCCCGCCTTCGGCCTCGCCGAGAACTTCCGTGCTCAAGCCGGCGAGGCCGGTCTGCGCGAATGGGAAGAGAGTGATTCACGCGCTTACTTCCACCATGGCTTCGGCCACGAGGTCAAGTTCGGCTGGGATTTCATCACAAGCGCCGATGAGATGTCATGGCCGAACCTACACCATCCGACAGTCATCATCCACGGAGCGTCGGATGACATCGTCCCAATCGAAGCATCAAGAAAAGTTGCAGGTTCAACCGATTGCGTGGAGTTAATCGAGGTAGAAGATGGACATAGGTTAGCAGAATCTATGCATTTCATGCCTCTAGCAGTGCAGAGAGTTCTGGCTCTCTAAGCAATCAATGAGACCCGAGGAAATACTCGCCGATTTCAGGGTCGGTCAGAATGTGCTGAGCATCGCTCGTGTGGACCACCTTTCCGCTGGCCAAGATGTAACCGCGATCTGAGCGAGCCAAACTCAACCGTGCGTTCTGCTCCACAATCAGCACAGTAATTCCCTCCGAGCGCAGCGAATCGATGCGCTCGATAATCTGCTGCTGATAAAGCGGAGAAAGAGCAGCAGTAGGCTCATCCAGTAACAAGAAGGTCGGGTTGGATATGAGCGCCCGAGAAATAGCCAACATCTGGCGCTCACCACCCGAAAGAGAGGCTGCAAGATCGTGAGTACGATCGCGCAAATCAGGGAACATATTCAGTGCGCGCTCGATCCTTTCATTCAGTAACTTGGTAGGCAATTTATTGCCACCCATCTGCAAATTTTCGTGCACAGTCAGTGAAGGAAAGACGTTGTTGACTTGAGGGACGTAGGCAATTCCACGGTTGACCAATTGGTCGGTTCGCCAGCCAGAGACCTCGTCTCCGTTGTGAGCCACAGAGCCTGAGTAATGCGTTGCTATGCCGAAAATTGTCTTGATGAGAGTCGATTTGCCGCAGCCGTTTGGACCGATGATAGTTACGAATTCTCCCTTGTCGACGTAGAGGTCGATATCGTAGAGAATCTGCACAGAGCCGTATCCACCGTTGAGGCCCTTGACCTCGAGAATGCGTTCGCTCATTCTTCTTCACCTCCTTCTTCCGATTCATCGCCTACCGCTCCGAGATACGCTTCGATAACCGCACGATTGCTTCGAACCTCGTCCGGAGTGCCGACCATGAGAATTTCCCCCTCTTTCATGACGACGATTCGGTCGACTCCTTGACGTAGGATGAAATCCATATTGTGTTCGATAATCAGGACTGAAATTCCAGTCTCATCGACAATCTTTCGCAGATTATTGAAAATCTTGAGAGCAAGAGGGCCGGCGACACCAGCAACCGGTTCGTCGAGCAGTAAGAGCTGCGGGTCGCCCATCATCGAGCGGCCGATATCAACGAGTTTCGACTGGCCGCCAGAAAGCTCGCTCGCGAGGTTATGAGCCATATGAGGAACCTCAAGCTGGTCGAGAACCTCGTAGGCGCGAGCCAAACGAGCCTCCTCAGCGGGTCGCGTGAATGGCCAAAGAATCGCTTTGAGAGGTTGCGGTTGGAATTGCTGACGTGGTGGCACTAACAGATTCTCAATCACTGTCATTTGCCGCCACAAACGCGTATGTTGGAACGTGCGAGTGAAGCCCAAGTTCTGGATTTCATCAGGGCGCATCTCCGAGGCGTCCTCGCCGAAGACTGCAACCTTGCCTGAAGTCTGCTGAAGCAGCCCACTGATGCAATTGAATGTCGTCGATTTACCACATCCATTCGGCCCAATCAATCCAACGAACTCACCCGGTCCGACCTCAAACGAGACATCCTTGACAGCGACGAGTCCGCCGAATTCCTTTCTCAGGTTCTCGACTTTGAGCACTGGTTCACTCACTTGAATCACCTCCTTCGCTACCCGCTTCAGCTGCTTGCGGGCGATCCGGGCGGCTCGGAACCTCTGGCAACAGTCCCTTCGGGTTGAACTTGAGAGAGAAGAGGATTAGGAAGCCAATGAGAAGGACCTTGACATAGGCCATATCGGCTTGCAATCCGCTGGCGAATGTTTCATCGATGGATCGCTGACCCATCATCAAGCCAGTGAAAGTAAATGTGACTGCGCCGGCAAAACCGACTTCGCGTAGCCCAGCTTTACCTGTCAGCCAACCCAACAGAGCGAGCACGAGGAAGACCATGACGACCCCCCACGAGTCCACTACTAGCCATTCAAACAGGCTATCGATATGTCCCGCCGTAGTGTGCAAGGGCAGGTCGGAAGATCCTTGACCGGCGACGAGGACGTTGAAGACGAATTCCATCAAGACGATGATGAAAGCGCCGACGACCATGCCTCGGTTATTGGCAGCGCCACCAACGATGAATGCTGCCCAGACGAGGAATGTCGACCTAGCTGGCATCATGTGATTGGGCTGGAATCCTGTCAGCTTCCAAGCCCAAAGCGCACCGGCAAAGCCAGCGATTGCCGCGCCGAGCGCTAGGCTCGCCGCCTTGTGTGTGAGAACGTCGTGACCATGGTGCTGCGCGACCTCTTCATCCTCACGGATGGCGCGCAGAATGCGACCCCACGGAGAAGCGAGGATAGTATCAAGCAACCACCAGACGAAGATGGTACTGAGGATGCCAATGACTGCGAGTAGCATCATGTAAGGCGCCGCCTGGTCGAGATTCATCAAGTCACCAATAGATACCGCGGGACTCGACAAATCGACAGCATCGCGGCAGTCTGATGGTTCCATCCTTTGGATGATATCGTCAGCAGTGCCAAGTGTCGCATCAAGTCCGGCAAGAGGTGCCTTATTCGGCACGTCCGAGCCACAAAACCACCATGATTCACCAGGTAGAGTGTAGCGTGAAATTCCTATTGAGGAACCCCACGATCCAGCTCTAAGTAGGGGTTCGCCGGCTAGTAGAACCCTGACGATCTCGCCGAGCGAAATCGTAACGATTGCGAAGTAATCCATCCGAAGACGCGCTGTCGGATAAGCCAACATCCATCCCGCCAGCGCCGCTACCAAAACCGCTACAATCGTCGCGGGAATAACCGGCCAGTCGTATCCGTGGAGTTCAGAGGGAGCACTGAGGATACCGACAACAATCGATCCAATTCCCACGAAGAAAATTACACCGAAATTCACCATACCAGTAACACCAGTGTGCAGGTTGAGTGAGAAAGCCATGAGGGCAAATATGGAGAGAGTTACCAAAACATTCGATACTTGTAGAGTCTTGATGAAGCGCATTCCATCTTGCTCAGCAACCGGAAGCCAAGCCAAGAATAGCAGGAGAATGAACATCAAAACACCGAACATTATCCACGATCCCTTCGGGCTCTCGCGTCCATAAATAGCCAAGTGATCTCCTCCACTTCTATCGACTTCTCCACGCGAGAATGGGCGACGTAAATTATCAGTCAGGGAGTCGATTATGGGGCCAACTCTCTTCGGGATTGAATCAAGGTGAGTCGCTAATTGCTTCATTGAAATCGTGAGATTAGAGAAGCCGGTGCCTGTGGATGAAGTAGCGTCTTCGAACTTCGAGATGATTGGGCGGAGAGGATCGTCATCGCGGCCTTGTAGCAAGTAAACGCCTTCGACAATCGCGACAAGCCATACGAGTAGAGGCAGAGCTGGCCAAATGATATCGCCGAGCGTTGAAATGATATCGAGAAGCATCATTTCTCCGGACATCAGATCATACCATTTCTCATTCATGGATTGGAGATGCTCTGTAGCCCAACTCTCATGCAGATAAGGTGCAACATCGCTCGGTGGTGAGTCGATATTAGCCTCTGTAAATGGGGAATCGGTGATAACAAGAGTTCCATCAGTTCTACCTGTGACTAATTCGAGATTAGAGGAGACACCTTCGTTGCCCTGACAGGTTTGAGAGCAAGCACCTTCAGAGAAGGAATTAGCACCAATGAAATTCGAGAGTCGGTGGAAGACATAGGCTCCTATGCTTGCAATCATCATCGATTGCCCGCGAGACTCCTTGCGCTGCTGCATATTATGCAATCCGAACATTCCCGTTGGAAGGAAGGCCAAGACCGCGCCGGTCTTCTTGCTAGGCGCCGAAACCTGTTCCGCGCGTTTACGAAGTCGGTTGACCTTCCATTTCTCATAGGCATCGCCAATTCCCTCGGGCATAATCATCAGAATGGCGACGAGGAAGATGTAGGGCATGACACCATCGAGAGCTGTGTAATTTGAACGCTCGAGGGGGAGCCCTATTCCAATTAAGACAGGAGATGAGAGGGCTCGGACGAAACCGACGATAATCGAGCCAATGATAGCACCAGGAATCGATCCTATCGTACCGAGGACAATGACGGCGAATGAGGGGAGAAGTAGACTGAAAGCTGTCTCTGGTGTGAAGCGCAGCGTCATCGCAAAGATAGCTCCACCCATACCCGATAGGCCAGCCGAAAGGAAAGCGCTAGTCATCTGCACGTTCTCGACGTTAATGCCGCTAGAGGCGGCTAGGTCGGGGTTGTCGGCCACAGCACGCATGCGGCGGCCGAGCCTTGTCTTGTTGAGGAGAATCAGAAGGAGAATCACCGAGGTGAAAATCACGACCGGCATTGCTCCCTTGTAGTAAGCATAGCCGGTCGTCGCTTGGTCGACACAATTGGTCGCCAAATCATACGTCTCAAAGAGCGGTTTGCTACCTTCGACGACTATTCGTTCCCCACCCTCAGCATCGCAGGAGTTCAGAGTGTACGTCGAACCCTCATCGATGCTGCGATCTCCGAGGTAAAATCGCAACTTGGTAGTGGGAATGTCCCAACGAAGGGACGGGAGCCGCCAATCAGCGTCTGGTTCGAACATTTTCTTTCCCGCACCGAATCGTAAGTAGACCAAGGCGCGAAGGATTAGAGCGATGCCGAGCGAGGCGATCATCATCACTTGGGGTGAGGCGTTTTTCTTGCGAAAACCACGGTAGACCAAACGGTCGATGACGATTCCAGCGATTCCAGTGAGAACGAAGGCACCAAGGATGGTCCATAGCAGCAATGACCAGACCAGAACACCGTCACGTGGTGCAGAAGCCAATGGGTAGAATTGGTCGACCCAGACCATGACCATGGACAGATACATACCAATCATGAAGAATTCAGATTGTGCGAAATTTCCGTATCGCTGGACCTTGTATGTCAGCGTCAGGCCGACTGCTATCGCCAGATAAGTAGTAGACCATGTCAGTGTGCCGACACCGATAGAAATCAAATCGAGTGTGATGATTGCATCATCGGACATCCCTTTGAACAGGATATCTAGAGTCAAGTAGACTATGAAGAGAAGAAAGAGTGGTGAACAAGCGATTCCTATCGAGCGAGCGGAACTTTCTGGGACATCGTCGAAGAGGATCTTGATGAGCATAAATCCGCCCGAAATTGCGAGGACGATCTGAAGGAGCCAGACCATGTCATTCGGAATACCGCCACTCAGAACCTTGTCAAGGAGATTAAGCGAGCCGAAACTGTAGCGAAGACCGCCCCAGGCATCGACCATTATTACCAGCGAGACGATTAATCGACGCTGGCCACGATTGAGGGAATTCCAAACGGATTTGACAGATTCTATCATCTGGCACACCGTTGGGAATTAGAATTCAGTTTCAACTCTGCAGTTTCAAAAATGGTGGGGGTTAGGGGGGCCCCCCAGCGGGTATTTCCCGCTGGGGAGCTTTACGTTCCCAGTGCGTGTTCTTTACGAGTTCACGCGTTTTGCACGCCGGCGTCGCGCGACCAGAATCGGTCGCAGTCGAACGACACAGCGCCGTCGGCGACGTTGAACGTACCGACGCAGTATCCGTTACCAGCTACATCTCCAACAGCATCGAAGCTGTGGACGCCACTAGCACCAACGAAGCCTTGGCCCGTTGCTTGAATCAACTGGGACATTGTGGTACCTTCAGGTGCAGATGCACCTGCGAAGTACGCGTATCCCATGATGATCATAGCATCGAATGCCTCAGCGGTGTAGATACCACCAGCACAGTCTGGAATTCCGCCACAAATTGCGGCGAACGCCATCGAGCGCTCGTTTGGTGTAGCAGATGCTGGCTTGGTAGCAACTATTCCGTCACAGATTGAGTTGTCTGCCATAGTGGCACAAAGTCCCTCTTCAGCAACTCCATCTCCACCGTAGATTGCACCAGCGAATCCTTGAGCAGATAACTCCTCAACGATTGCAGCACCATCTGCAGCGTACGAAATCAACATTACACTGTCACAGCCACCATCGACAACTGACTGAACCTGAGCGGTGAAGTCGGTATCGGTGTCAGCATAGCCTATCTTGGTGCAGAGTGTGTTACCTGCATCTGTCCAAGCTGCATCGAACGAGTCTGCGAGACCTGAACCGTAGTCGTTGGACATGTGCAGAAGTGCGATGTTGCTGTGGCCACCTGCAGTGACTACATCAGCTAGAGCAGGGCCCTGAATCGCATCGCTTGGAACCACACGGAAGAAGTGTGGATATGCTGTTGCATCACTTAGACCAGGGTTAGTACTTGCGTACGAAATCATTGGGATTCCAGCAGCACTGAGTATAGCGTTAGCACCCATTGTAGCGCCGGAACATGCTGCTCCAACTACGCCAATAACTCCAGCATCTGCTAGAGTCTGGGCGGCAGCGGTTGCTGCAGTTCCATCACAGCCTGAATCGGCCATGACCATTTCGAACTGTAGGCCGGATCCCCAGCCTGCGATATTCATCATCCCAAGAGCGACGTTTGCCGCAACTCCGAAGCCCGGTGCGTAGACAGCAATTGGGCCGGTCATTGGGTTAAGGAAGCCTATCTTGACGGTCAAGCCGGTGAACTCGCTTGCAGCGACTCCACCGTCACGGGTCCAGTAAGCTCGGCAGCTGAAGAAGACATCAGTGCTCGACAGTGCGTCGAAGCGGCAGATATCGTATCCAGCACCTGCGACGTCGCCTGCGGCGTCGAAAGTGTGTACTCCAGATGCTCCTTGGTAGTCAGTGCCGACCATTCCCATGTGTGTGGCCATGTTAGCACCGTCTTCCATCATAGCGGCCTTTCCAATCATCATTACTGCATCGTATGTCTCAGCAGTGTAGATACCACCAGCACAGTCTGCATCTGCAGCACAGCGCTCTACGAAGTCTCCAGCACTAGAACCTGAACGAGGCTTAGTAGCTTGGACGCCGTTAGCAGCACCAGGGGCTGAAAAGTCTTCCAAGAAGGCTCCGTCTGCAATTCCGTCAGCGCCGAAAGTTGGCAGAGCTAGGCCGAGGTAGGCCATTGTCTCAAGGATAGCAGCACCATCTGCAGAGTAAGTCACCATTACTACAGATCCGCATCCAGCATCGGCAATAGCCTGTGCTTCTGCTGCGAAGTCTGTTTGGTCATCCGCGTATCCGATCTTGGTACACAGGTTATCTGTTCCCCAAGCGTCCGCGAAGGCGTCTGCTAGGCCAGAACCGTAATCGTTGGTCATGTGCAGAAGAGCAGGGTTAGATGCTCCAGCAGCAGTTACCATAGCGGCCATTGCAGGTCCCTGAATTGCATCGCTTGGAACCACACGGTAGAAGTCTGGGTAAGCAGCAGAGTCTGAAAGACCAGGGTTAGTACTTGCGTATGACACCTGTACAGTTCCTGCTGCACTGAGTACTGCGTTAGCACCCATTGAAGCACCGGAACATGCTGCACCAGCGACACCTACAACACCAGCGTCGACAAGAGCCTGTGCTGCTGTTGCTGCGACGGTACCGTCACAGCCCGAGTCAGCCTCTACAAGCTCGAAGTTTCCGCCCATTGCATTGAGGTCGTCAATTGCCATCTGTGCAGCCACCGTGAACGGAGGTGCATAGACTGCGATTGGACCAGTCATTGGGTTTAGCATACCAATCTTCATTGATTCTGATACTGGAGCTACGAATACTGGGTTATCGTTGCCCATGTAGTGAGCAGCGATCTCATCGACAAGCGCGTTTGCGACATCAACGTCGAATCCAACAGCGTTACCGTCCTCATCGAGGCTCTCGAACGGCGGGTAAGCCGTGTCAGAGCACAACATGAGCGAACCGGACTCGAGAACCGCAGAGAGGGTTGAACCCTCACTTGGGGTTGGGTACGAGGTCGCGGTGTCGTCATTGCGGTCATCCGTGAGGACGACAGCTCCGTCGAACCAAGCGCCGAAGATGGCATCGTACTCGCCAGAGTCAACAATCGCAGTGATTGCGACATTGAGGGCATCGAGCAATTCGCCCGAGTCCTCGCGAACAGCGAGTCCGAAGGTCTCATCTGAGAAAGTCGTCATCAGGTCGCCAGACAGCGCGAGCACAGGTGAATCACCCATGGCGTAGTCCGCCTCACCGTTTCCGACTGCCGCTACGACCGAGGGGAAATCGCCGTACGCAACAATTGTCGCGGCAGCAAGATTTTCTTGGGCATAGAGGTCAGAGGTCGTTCCGGATTGAACAGCGACGGTTGTACCAGCCGCATTCAGTTCCGAGACGTCCGAGATAGCTGCGGATCCAGCCGCACCGATTACACCCTGGCTACTTGTGTAGTAACCACGAGTGAAGTCGACGACTTGCTCGCGCGCATCCGTCTTCGTCATCGCCGAGATGATAGCGTCGCACATCTCGCCGGCATTCAAATTGGGGATGATTGGGTCCCAGTCTGAAGTCACCATGTCAGCCGACACATCGTCAGCTGGCATCAGAGTCCAGTCATCGTCCTCATCTTCCCCACCCAGACAACCTGCGAACGCAGCCGCAAGCATACTGAGAGTCATCAGCATTGCAATCATTTTCTTGTCTAACATGGTGTATCTCACGCTCATTAGTGCGACCCACCACATTCCATATTTGTTATAGAAGTTCGCTATTTTGATTCTAAACACACCGTTTTCAGGGGTTTGGGACCAGGAAGTTTTCGATGTCAAAAAATGGGGTACTGCGGGTGTTTATTACACATTAAGGTGATTTTTTAAATGATTAACTCCGAATTTCGGAATTATTTAGTTGCCATTTGGTTAAACTGAAAATACCAAAAAAACCTAGTTTTACCACATTCGATCAAATTCGAGTAGGGGGGCTGATTTTCAGTCTTTCAAAGAAAAACAAATTTCGTTCTAAATCCGACCCCCTTCCGCCGATTGAATCATGAAGTCCCGCCCTTGCGTTTCAGTCGTGGCAGACACCCCGATGGACTATGCCAGCAGCGGTGTCGACATCGATGCCGAAGGTGCTGCTATCGCCAGCCTAATCGGTTCGCTCAGTGGTTCGGTCAGACAAGCCGGAACTCGAGGAGCTCCTGTTCCTCTTCCCGGTGGATTCGGTGGAATTATTGAATTCGGAGATTCACGCTTGGCTCTAGCAACCGATGGAGTAGGTTCGAAGTTACAATTGGCTAACCAACTCAGTCGCTACGAGGGGGTCGGTATCGATTGTGTGGCAATGAATGTCAATGACCTCTTGTGCGTCGGTGCCGAACCACTTGCCTTCGTCGATTACATCGCAGTTCCTGAGACGAATCCTGCAATTCACGCGGTCATCGGAGCATCTCTTGCCGAAGCCTGCCGTCGTGCTCGAATCACACTGGCCGGTGGCGAAACAGCGACACTTCCTGGAATTGTCACAGAACTCGACTTGTCAGGTACTGCTCTTGGTTGGTTTCCTGCCGGCTCGGCGATTACCGGAGAGAGGTTAGCGGCCGGAGATGTGATCATCGGCCTGCCCAGTAGTGGAGTTCATTCCAATGGCTACACGCTGCTTCGTGCTGTTGTTGAAAAATCTGGTTTGGGATTGACGGAACCTGCGCCATTCGATGCGGCCCACCCCGACCGCGAAATTGAGGGTGCGAATGAATCCGGAGCTACCTTGGGTGAAGTCTTACTGAACCCGACTCGAATTTATGTAAACCCGATTATCGATTTGATCGATGCTTGTAGAGATGAATCGGGGCCGTGCGCGAGTAGAGATTTGAAAGCCATTGCGCACATTACCGGAGGTGGTTTATCGAATCTTCTGAGACTCCACGAGAGTCTCGGTTGGCACATCTCAGACCCGCTGCCAATTCCACCCGAGTTTACTTGGATGGCCGAGGTCGGACCTGTCGAGACACTTGAGATGCACCGCGTTTTCAACATGGGAATGGGCATGTGTCTCGCCGTCGATTCCGAAGTTGCTGAATCAGTCGAAAAATGGCTTACTGAGAGGTTGCCCGGCAGTCGAAGAGTGGGTGTTGTAACCGACAATGGGCACCGAGTGACGCATGCGGATTCACGCGTTGTGTTCGAGCAGTATTGAGCCTTCATCGCACCGATCCGCCTAACCCTTGCGAGCAGTCAAGCCAATGTGTGAGGGCTCATCCGTCGCGCTGTGGGAACCCCGACTCCTCCCAGCTGGCCCGGCCTCATCCATAGGGAAGGGCGCACGCTAACCCGAGTTACCAGCGCGCCCGATTTGACAACTCGAGGCCCTGTCGCAAAGAGCTCTGGCGTGGTCTTTCATAATCCAGCGATGGCAGGCTCGCGCACGCGCAGTGTGCTATTGATGGCTCATGTCATCGAGTCTGGAATGTTGGGCGATGGAACAATTCGCGCGCTCGATGGGCTCAGCGCATCTGGCCTGCGAGCGAGGCGTTGGTTGCACGAATTACCTGAGGGGGTTGGAGAACGTTTGATCGCAACTGCGGGGGATATGAATCAGAATTCTCTTGATTGGGCAATGGCGACCGAATCTGAGTTTCCTGCTGGTCGTGGTGAATTCAATCCTCTACTCGGTGATTTACGGTCGAGCATACTCACTCAAGGATGGCACTGGATTGACATCGATCCTTTCGGTTCTCCCGTACCATTTCTCGATACGGCGATTCAGGCGCTGGCCAGACGCGGTGTGTTGGAGGTCAGCGCCACCGATTCTGCCGCACTCTCTGGCTCATCGAAGAATCCACTAATGCGGCGCTACGGAGCCAGAGTTCGGCTGGACAAAATGAAGCACGATTCTGGACTTCGTGTTCTGATGGCTACTGTTGCACGCGCGGCTGCGCGCCACGACCGAAGTATCGAGCCTTTGCTATCCATTTGGGATTCGCACCATCTGCGTGTATCCGTAAGCGTGAGGCGTGTGATGACTGGTGCGAATGATGTCGAGAAATCACTAGGATGGAGGGTTTACACTCCAAATCAAGCCGAAGTCGATGCCTCGGTTGTAGCAGGTCTGCTCCCTGCTGACGACGGCAGCGACCTGCCAATACGTTGTTTCCTTCCTCTTTCTCACCCTGTTGCTCGTGAAGATAAACGCGTTTCAGGGCCTATGTGGATTGGCCCGATTGCTAATGCAGATGCAATGTCGTCCATGACTGCTGAACGCGCCCTCGAAATGTGTGGGCCGGAGGATGCGGGTGAAGACCCCGCAGGGTGGAGTGGAAACGATTTCGAGGCTGAGCGAAGACGAGTTGTGCGGTCGGTTCGCAATCTCGCAGAGGAGGCGGAATCAATCTCTGCAGCGCATCTGATTGCGGTCGATGAACTCGCCAGTTGGCTTGAGCGGGGTTCGCCGCCAAGCCCTGCAAAGATGGTTGCTTACCTCAAAGAAAAGGGACACAGTGCATCGGTTTCGCACTATGCTGAGCCTTCGTTTAGAACTGATGCTCCTTGGTCAGCGGTGATTGCAGCGATGGATGCGATCTCAACCGCCGATGTATGACATCTCAATTCGCGGAAGCGCTGAAGTCTCCTCGGAACGCAATTCAGAGTAGCGATCAGCGCGACGCGTCCAGATTGCAGCGATAGCCGCAGTCAGATTTTCTCCGTTTGCGCCGTTGTGAATCAAAGCTCGAAGATCATGGCCACCAGATGCGAATAAGCAAGTGAATAGCCTTCCATCAGCAGAAATCCTCGCGCGCACGCAATCGCCACAGAAAGGCGCGCTTACAGAAGAAATCAGACCTATCTCACCAGATCCATCCGAATGACCCCACCGCACAGCAACATCGGACGCGTTCTCGGACTCGAGCGGGACCAAATCAAATTCTTTCTGTAGATGTTTGAGAAGATCCCTGCTCGGCACAACCTCTCCCAAAGTCCAGCCATTTGTTCGTCCCACATCCATGAATTCGATGAAGCGAACGGTGACGTCAGTGCCGCGGAAGTGGTGGACGAGTTTGGCTGCCTGCTCTTCATTGACTCCCCTCCTGATGACACAATTCACCTTCACTGGCGACAATCCTGCCTCCAGTGCCGCGTCTATTCCGTCGAGGACGTCTGCGACGCGCACGTCGGCATCACACATTGCTCGGTGGACGTTTTCATCGAGGGCATCCAGACTTACAGTGACCCTCGAGAGACCGGCTGCTGCGAGTGCTGGCGCGTTACGGCGGAGTAGGGAGCCGTTGGTTGTGAGTGCTAGGTCGACGCCGAGGTTTGAAAGACGAGAAACGAGGTCAGCGAGGTCGGGGCGAAGAAGAGGCTCACCGCCAGTTAAGCGAACCTTTTCAAGACCGAGAGAGAGGCTGGCCTGAACGACTTTTTCGATTTCATCAAAGGTCAGGAAGGCGCGGCGCGGGAGAAATGTGTGATCCTCGCCAAAGCGCTCGCGCGGCATGCAGTAAGGGCAACGAAAGTTACAGCGATCGGTGACCGAGATTCGTAAATCACGCAGGGGTCTTCCGAGGCGGTCGGTGACTTCCTCGGGCGCCATTGCCGAGTCTAGTCTGCTATTGGTAATGGGTTTACCGAAGACCGATACTACGATTGTCTCAGGGGACCGAGCGAGAACAGATTGAAGTGAGGGAGGCTTGTGAAGGGGGATGAGAGCCATGCTATCGATTACCCCGAAGGCGCGCGAAATGCTCGATTCTTTCGCTGAACAGGCGGATGGTGGAGAACTCTCGCTGCGTGTAGAAATCATCGGCAGGGGGCCAAAAGGATTCCAGTACGACTTGCAATTTGTCACTGCCGATGGAGGTTCGACCGATGACCTCATCGTCGAAGTCGAAGGCATGAAAGTCCGTGTTGCCGCCCGCAGCGTGCAATATCTCGATGGCTCAACTCTCGATTTCAAGGAGACGCTGATGGGCGGCGGCTTCGCCTTCGACAATCCAAATCCACTCTGGGTCGACGAACTCTCAAAGAAGGTCGCCGAGATCATCAACAACGAAGTCAATCCTGCCGTAGCAAGCCACGGCGGTGTTGTCGAACTCGTCGGCGTCGACGAAAACAAGGCAATCATTGCCTTCGGAGGCGGCTGTCAAGGTTGTGGCATGGCCGATGTCACCCTCAAGCAAGGTGTTGAAGTGATGATCAAGGAGAAGGTCCCTGAAATATCAGAGGTCATCGATTCTACTGACCACGCCGCCGGAACAAATCCATTCTACTGAATAGGCAATATCTAGCCGAAGAAACGGCTCAGTACACCATTCTGACTTCATCGTCGTCACGATCTTCGCCGGGTGCTGGCAGAGCATTCGCCTGCGCCCGCTCGAAGGCTTCGCGCACACGTTCCTCGATGGCCCGTGCATCCTCAAGCAGACCTTGAACTGGAATCTCCATGTCGAGCAAATCCGCTACACCTTCGATGGCGAGGAGAGCGGCCCGCGCATCAGGATACATCGGATTGCACTCAGCAAGAAGAGCGGTGACGTCGAGCCCACGCCGCTCGCCTTCAGCAATCAGATAACCGGAAATTCCTGAGACGATTCCTTGCTGAATCCGCCGAATCCCGGAATCGTCAAGCGCATCACGACCAATCGCAGTCGAAGAGACTCCCCAGAGGTCGCTCTCCTCCTTGATTCCCAAATCATTGCTAACGACCCCGTCGATGACAATCAAACGGTCGAATCCACCTTTGGTGAACCACTCCAGAACCGTCTCTCCGAAGTGCACATCATTCTGCGATGGAAATTGAATTTCAGCGATGAAAACACCCATTCCATCACCTTGGTAGACACGAACGGGGTGCTTGGGGACCGAATCGTGGATGAGTGCGATGGCAGGGAACTCTGGGTGGAGCACGGTTCCCATCGGGCGGAGGCCCATCGTCTGGATGATATGTGACATCGCAATTACCCCCACAGAACCGACTGTAGAGAATCCACAGATGGCGGTACCGCCGAGTCTAGTGGGGTCCGCTGTGGAGTGCAGGACCAAGGGGTAACCTGAGCTGCCGTGTTCGACCATTGAATGCTGGTCGTCACCGCTGTGTCTTGAATCAAACGGTCGGCCGAGATTCATAGTGGCTTTACCTCCCGCGCCTAATGTAATGATACAAATCACGAGTCGATTTTATCATAAGGTGGCTTGTCCTCGTATCGTTAGCATGTCTGAAGAGGATAACGGAAACATCGGGAGAATCTGGATTCGGGTCGGTTCAACCGAGGTCGATTTGACAGGATCAGCCCGCGAAGTCAACGATTCTTGGCTGAAATTGAAGGAACAGGACACTTGGGCTTCTGCTCTCTCAAAGATTCGAACCGCGCGCCAAGATGCGATAGAAGCAGCTCGGCAATCGATTAGCGAAACGGGAATTCCTGAGCGCGGCTCGGCATTCAGGAGTTTGCTTGAGAATTGCAATGTCTACCGAACCGGAGACGTGATTCTCGCTGCTATTCACTATCTGCGCTCAGTCGAAAAAGAGGCTGATACGCCTCCTCGCGCCGTCAAGAGACTAATCGGAGATTCTGGTCGCTGGACCGATGCTGAACTCGAAAAGTGGAATCTCTCGCTCTACATCAACCGAATGCTCGATGATTCCTCGTCGCGGGGCCGCCCAGCATTACTTACGTACCCCGCGGACAAGGAGAAGAATCGCTTCGTCATCCTCACCGACGCAGGCCGCGACCATCTCGAGAGGCTATCCTCGTGAGTGACGAAGGTGCAACGGCCGGAACAGAGGTCGAATCCGAGGATGATTCTGAGGGGTCGAAGGACTGGTCATTCTCTTCTCACGTCGGCGCGGACCTACGCGGAATCGATCTTTCTGGCGCTAACCTACGACGAGCTGTATTCGATGGGGCTGACCTTGAGGGCGCCGACATGTCAGGGGCAGATTTGCGCCGCGCCTCCTTCAAGCGCGCTAATCTGATGAAAGCGGCATTCGATGATGCGGATATGCGCGATGCGAGTTTTGTCAAGGCGCGCATGAACCTCTCAAACTTCCAGCGATGTCGCCTCGACCGCGCAGACCTGCGTGGTATCCGCGGTAGATACGCAATCTGGCGTGAAGCAAATTGGTGGGATGCGAAGATGGACGATAGCCTGCGCACAGCCCTGAAAAAGAAATGGCCGCAGCCCTAAGATCGCTGTCTTGATTTGAAGTAAATGAGTTACTGCGCCTCACTTAGGCGCCATCTTCACAAGCCCTTCTCGCATCCAATCTGGCACCGGAATCTTCCGTTTGACATCGCTCATATCTACACAAACGGTCACCTGGTCAGCGGTCCAACAAAGCGTCCCCTCCTGATTGCGGAACTCGAACCTCCAACTAATCGAAGTGTTACCCACACGAGGCACAGTAATCGTGCACTCGACTGTGTCGCCATAAGCCAATGGATGGAGAAAGTCGGCTTCGGAGTGGACTAAGGGAAAGCCGATTTGATGCTCGCTCAGCACCTCGTTGTAGTGCATTCCGCACGAAAATTCCCATGACTCCTCGTAAAACCGGTGCGCCAAATCCCAGAATTGAGGGTAGTAAACGATCTTTGCGATATCGACCATCGGGAAGTCAACGCGCCGACTCGAAGTGAATGCCATGCCCCCCCGTCGGGGCGCTTCTGCTTGAACGCAACGATGAGAAGATGGCGGACCCACCGCGATTCGAACACGGGTTTGAGGCTCCGCAAGCCCCAGTGATATCCAGGCTACACTATGGGTCCAGCGAGCCGCTCGACCTGTGACTTCGGTTTAATCCCGACGGTGGAAGCCAGATTAGAGAGTCAATGGCAAGACTGTCTTCCAGCGAGGCTCTGCGAGTCTCTTCGCATTCGGGCCAGTTTGGACATTCTTGGTCTTGTGAGTCAGCACGCCGTGCATGCCATCAACTGAGAATTTGACGCGCAACTCGACCATGCGATCGCGCTCGGCGGCGTTCATCTGATCCTCGTCAAGATCGATGCTTCCCCCTGCATCAGCGCCGGCGTTGGTGATGCTCAGACTGTTGCCTTCCATACTCGCGCGTGGTGAGAAATCGAAGTCTTTCGGTTCGTTCATGAAAACGTCTACGTCGATGATCAATCGGTCTCGCACAGAGGCCTTCTTGATCTCAATTGAGCGCACCATCGAAGTATTCCACAGGCTCCGAGTTGAAAGGCCTTTGCGCATCCATCGAAGACGTCGCTAATCAAAAAAAACGCAGAAGCATAAGAGGCGAAATCAGACTCCGACTTCACTAACCCGGGGAATCAGAATGATGTAATCGATGGTCAAAGTCCAGTCGTTGCCTGTGTCAGGATCCACTCCATCGATGGGGATATCTGGGTCGCACTCGTCTGCCGTTACCGTCCAAATCCATTCTCCTTGACCAAACCTCGCTCCCGCTTCGTTTAGCAGATTTTCAACAAGGCTTTCTGAAGAATCCGAACTTACAGTATAACCACTCTCAGGCCACGGATTCATCTCGCCTCGGTCGATGCGCGCAGTCGCATTGAGTGTGACATTCTCCTGAGCGGTCTGCGTGCTCGTTGTCCAACCAGTCATCGGTACATTGACTCGCAGAGTGAAATTATCCTCTGGCCATTGGAATGGCAGCAGGTCTCGAGCCAAAGTCAGCGTCGCGTTAACCTGCATTATTCGAGCCCCATCTCCAGGGGTGTGCTCGTGGATTGTGCTTTCTCCCTGTTCGGTGTGACCGTTCCATTCGAAGCTAACGTGCTGTTCCTCCCAAACGACGTTGAACATGCGGTTGACGACCATCAGACTCCAGGCCTGAGTGGTCGTCGCGCCGTTGTCGTCGACGAGAGTGAGCATGCCTGTTTGATTACCCGAGCCAGCGTACATCACTTCGACCGAGGATGAAGTCGCGTCGGCGTCGTTACGAGGGTCGCCATCGCCGTTGCGGTCGAAGCCGAGGTCAAGGTCCCAGATGTATTCGACACCGCCACCTTCGGGATCGTAGGAGGCACTGGCATCGATGGTGGCGGTCTCATTGGTTCGTACATATCCAGGCATGTCGAGGACAACGATTGGGGGGGAATTGACGAAAATGGCAATCGAGGCACGGTCGCTCTCGCCCTGATCGTTGAAGACTTCGACTTCGACGTCGCGGTTCCCAGCCTCGGCGAAGGTATGGAAAGCGATTCCAGTAGTTGTCGTGCGCTTCTCGCCTTCACCGAAATCCCAGACATATTCGTCGATTATCGTCGGTGAGGGAGTACTCGAACTTCGAGCATCAAAATTGACTGTCTCGCCGACATTCACAGTTGTGCGGTCCGCGGTAATATCTGCAATAGGGGTGGTCGAGGCGAGCCCGGTGCAACCTGCAAGTGCGGTGGTGAGGAGAAGGAGTGAGAGCAGTTTTGCAGTCGCCTCGGTCCTGTTCATCAGAGGATTGGTAATGAGACGCGCAAATAGGCATGACGGGTTCAACCCGGCCACCACAGAAGTTCATGGGGGGCCTCTTGCACGTGCCGCCATGGTCGGAGGGATGCTCGCTGGATACCGCGTTCTAGGCTTCGATTTGGAGACTACTGGACTCGATCCTCGCAGCGATAGAATTGTTCAATATGCGCTGATTGGAAGTGACGAGGATGGTTCTCACATCAATCAAACTTCACTGGTTAATCCTCGTCGAACAATTCCTGCTGCATCTTCTCGTGTGCATGGCATTGTCGATGCAGATGTGAAAGGAGAGGAGCAATTCTCCGAGCACCTGCCCGAGTTGAGCAGATTAATTTCGGGCGCGGTGATCGTAGGTCACAATGTCACTCGATTCGATTGGAGATTCCTTGAACTCGAGTG
>TARA_B110000116_G_scaffold187842_1_pt1 | contig 18947 bp, 15 predicted proteins | sample TARA_B110000116 | Tara Oceans TARA_B110000116 (sample SAMEA4397355) | marine metagenome | biome: Polar Biome; feature: [ZZZ] marine water layer (ENVO:01000295); material: water (ENVO:00002006), including particulate matter (ENVO:01000060) such as... | depth 199 m
AGCTGAGCTAATTCATTTATGCCTTGTGCTTGTATTTCTTCTGACTCCACATAAATAATTTCTATATTCGCATTGACATGAAAGCCAGCATGCCTAATAGCTTCGCTGAGTGATATGTATGAGTCTTTAAAGTCCACATACTTACCAATCATTCCAATTTTAACTGTGGTTTTACTATTGGCTTTTGCATCTAAAATCTTTTGCCACTCAGATAAGTCTGCTTCTGGTGCTTCCAGTTTTAATTTTTCAATAATAATTTGATCTAGGCCTTGTTCTTTAAGGATTAGTGGAATTTGATAAATATCATCAGCATCATGTGCGGAAATTACCGCCTTTTTAGCGACGTTAGTAAAAAGAGCAATTTTATCAAAATGCTCCGCAGGCAAAGGTAATTCAGAGCGACAAACTAATGCATCAGGCTGTATCCCAATAGCTCTTAATTCTCTAACTGAATGTTGTGTTGGTTTTGTTTTAATTTCTGCAGAAGCTCTAATGTATGGCACTAATGTCAAATGAACATAAGCAACCTCATAACTATCTTTTTCAATACCCATCTGACGAATAGCTTCGATAAAGGGTAAAGATTCAATGTCACCCACTGTTCCACCTATCTCGATTATGGTCACGTCAAAACCTTTAGAGCCACTCCAGATGAACTCTTTAATCTGATCTGTGACATGAGGAATTACCTGAACCGTTGCGCCAAGATAATCACCTCTTCTTTCTTTGGCTATAACAGTTTCATAGACTTTACCTGCAGTAAAATTACTGTTTATACTTGTGGTCGTATTTACATATCTCTCATAGTGACCTAAATCAAGGTCAGTTTCGGTTCCATCCTCTGTAACAAAAACCTCTCCATGTTGATATGGGCTCATGGTCCCTGGGTCAACATTGAGATAAGGATCTAATTTCATCATGCCAACTTTCAGTCCTCTGGATTCAAGAATTGCACCCAAAGACGCCGATGTAACGCCTTTTCCAAGAGCTGAAACAACACCGCCAGTTACAAAAATAAAATTAGACATACCCGGTCTGATTACCCTTCCTATTTTATAAATAATTTATTGGGAGTTTCTACAAAACTTCGGGAAATGTAAACACTGTGACCCCGGTATTTCAAACTATCAGATAATGACTTTTTGAACAATCAAGAATTATGAATGACATCCATCTTTTTATCCCAAGTGACTAAAAATCCGTCTTCATTATTATTTGCTTTATAATCTTGGTTAAACCACAAATCCCCAACAGATATGAGCTCCTGATCAACATATATTAACGGTATCTTGTCTCTCACCCATGGAAGCACATTATTTTCTTGAAAAAGATTCTTTAAGGATTTAGTAATTTTATGGCCAGACGGTTTAATTTCCTCACCACCTTTGCGATACTTGATAGCTAAGCTCTTTGGACATTTATCAAGTGAGATTCCATCACCGGTTAGAAATCTCGCCTGAATACTGCCTAGATTCTCCCCTAAGTTAATTGTTTTTTTTATGTCCCATGAAATCTCAGCCAATAAATTATTAGGAGAATTTAATGATGAATTTAAAAAATATAACCTATGCTTATACCGTCTAATACTATAATCATTCCAAGTCATTGAAGGGCTTTCAGATTTACTATGCATCAGTGTCTTAATCCCTTCATTCAATACCTGCATACTGGGAACACCCATGTTATTTTTATTGATCATAAATCTAAAAATATTGACGATTCTAGGATAAGACTTTCCTGACAGAGTCCCAACATCAAGATGACTATAGTTCTTGAGCTTACCTATATCCTCTATGGCAAATTCATTAAGTAATGACTGATTTTGCTCGGCAATAACAGCGAGCCTAGAAACTTTTTTCTCTACAGAAGGCCATCGTTTCTTAATTAAGGGAATAATATCTTTTCTTAAATAATTTCTGTCATAACTGGAATCATTGTTGCTGGAATCACAGATCCATTTAAGGTTTTTTAAGCGGGCATATTCTTCAATCTTATCTCTACTAACATTTAGCATTGGTCTATATAAAAATCCCTTACCAAATTTAGTTTTTCTCCTAATAGCTCTTAAGCCACCTATACCTGTCCCCCTAAAGATTCGATAAAGAAGAGTTTCCATTTGATCGTCTTGATGATGCCCTGTCAGTAAATACTCATTATCTTGAATAATTTCTCTGAATGATTGGTATCTAAGTGCCCTAGCGTCAGCTTCAAGACCTTTGCCTTGTCTTTTAGGCTTAACTGATGCATTAATTAATGGTAGATCATATTTCTCACAAACTTTGCTGGAAAATTGAGCCCAATCATCTGAGTATTCATTAAGATTATGGTTAATATGTACGACTCTTAGTTGGTCTGATTCTTTTACTAAATTCATCAATAAATCTAATAAGACCATCGAGTCAACTCCTCCACTAAAGGCAAGTAAAAATTTTCTGCTATCTAGTGAGTTGATCTCATTTGAGATAATGGCTTCAATATTTTGATTATCATCCATTGACTTTATATTTCATTAAATTCACCAATGGCTTTATATCTTTTTCTTCTTTCAAAGAGAAGGTCATCAACGTTTTTGTTCTGTAAATTATATAAATACTCCTCAAGGGTTTTTATAATTCTTTTAAATGTATCTTGTGGGTTCTTATGAAATCCACCTAAAGGCTCCTCTATAATAGAATCCACAAGACCTAATTTATTAAGTCGTTTAGATGATACGCCCATGGCTTGTGCTGCTGCTTCTGTTTCATCTGGATTTCTCCAAAGAATTGTTGAGCATGCTTCGGGTGAGATCACTGAATAAATTGAATATTCAAGCATAATTAATACATCTCCCATTCCGATTGCTAAAGCGCCTCCAGAGCCACCTTCTCCAGTCACTAAATTTATAACTGGAGTCTTCAAAGATGCTAGTGTAAATAAGTTTCTCGCAATAGCTTCACTCTGTCCTCTCTCTTCTGCTCCAATACCTGGAAAAGCTCCAGGGGTGTCAATAATGGTTATCAATGGTATTGAAAACTTTTCGGCTAACTTCATTAGTCGCAAAGCTTTTCTGTAACCTTCAGGTCTAGGCATACCAAAGTTTCTGAACATTTTATCTTTGGTGTTTGTTCCCTTTTCTTGAGCAATAAACATTACAGAAGTATTTCCGAGCTTACCCAAGCCCCCAATAATAGAAGCATCATCAGAATACATCCTATCCCCATGCAACTCTTGAAAATCATTAACTATTGCATTAATGATCTCTTGTGATTTAGGTCTTAAAGGGTGCCTTGCTAATTGAGCCACTTGCCATTCAGATAAGTCAGTAAATATTTTTTTTGTCAATTCTTTACATTTCATTTCTAGGCGTTGAATTTCCTCATCAATTTCTACAGATACGTGTTCATTAGAAGCACTAAGCCTTAGCTCATCTATACGCCTTTCTAATTCAATAATTGGTTTTTCAAAATCTAAAAAGTCCATAAGAGTTTTTATCCACTATTCATCTAAATATTATTTAGATTATTCTATAACTAATGATAAAAAGCTAATTAGAGATAATTATTAGTGGCTAACAAATTGGAAGTTAGCAGATCCTAATTCAACCGTGAGTTCATCTCTTAATTCTCTTGTCGGGCTGACAGTCCACTCTTTGCCTAATTTTAGTTTGGTGTGATTGATATCAGTCTCGTAATTAAGTTGAATTTCACAGGTGCCTGGTGTGTGAGATTTAAGTATTTTCTTTAATTTAGATGGGTTAAATTCAGAATCACACTTAATCAGAAGCATTTTTGCTTTTTTCTTTACGATTGAATCTATGGTCACTGCGTCTTCGGCAACAAACTGCCAAAGGTCCGCAAAAGAATCAAATCTTAGTTTTCCTTTAAGGAATAACAATGAATTATTATTCAGCATTTCCCTGAAATAATCTTTCCTTTCACCAAAAATAATGCCCTCCATGACTGCTGTGCCATCATCTATTTTAAAAGTGTAATTATTTCCCCTTCTTTTCAAAGTGGTAATTAAACCCGCTATTTGAATTAAAGACTCTTGTTGGGTATAACCATTTGCATTTTTTTGGGTCTCCATCATTTTCTTTAATGTTGCAATATTTGATTTAGTTAAATGCTTACAATCATCTCGATAGGGATCAAAAGGATGACCACTGAAATAAAAACCAAGACTAGAAAATTCCTCATCTAATAACTCATTTAATTTCCATTCTTTACATCTCTTTAATTCAGGTAAAGACTCTTCCTGATTACTTTCAGTGTAAAATAAGTTTGTTTGGCCTGTCTGCTGCTCTAAAGACACACGATTTGAATAACTTATTGCCATCTCAATTGAATCAGATAAGGTAGCCCGTGTTTCAGAAAAATCATCCAAAGAACCACTTTTTATTAGGGCTTCGATCGTTCTTTTCGAAATTTTTTCAGAAGATAAGCGAGAACAAAGATCAAAAATGCTGTGGTATTTACCGTTCACACGTCTCTCTTCACTAATAGCTTCTGAAATCGATTGACCCAAACCCTTAATTGCACCTAATCCGTAGCGAATCTGGTTCTCTTTCTCAACAAAAAACTCATAGCTTGAATGATTCACGCATGGCCCTTTAATTTCTATTTTAAATGATTCACAGTCCTCCTTAAAACGGATTAACTTATCAGTATTATCAATATCTGCAGTCATAGAAGCTGCAAAGAATTCTGTTGTATGATGAGTTTTTAACCATGCCGTTTGATAGGCTATAGTTGCATATGAAACTGAGTGTGCTTTATTAAAACCATACCCTGCAAATTTTTCTATAAAAGACCAAATATTTTTTGCAGCTCTTTCTTCAACTTTATTACTGATGCAACCTTTAACAAAACCATCCTTTTGTTCAGCCATAAGGTCATCATCTTTTTTACCCATTGCTTTTCTTAAGATATCCGCTCTACCTTGGGAAAAATTAGCTAACTTCTGAGCAATCTGCATAACTTGTTCCTGATAAACAATACATCCATAGGTATCTTTGAGGATCGGCATTAACAAATCATGGGTATAAGGTATTAGATCTGGATTATTCTGTTTTCTCCTTTTAATAAAGGTATCAACAACTGATTCTTCTCCTTGTTTACTGGATAATGTACCTGGACGAAATAGTGCTACAAGAGCAATAATGTCATCAAATTTTTTAGGTTGCATTCTTTTGATCAAATCCCTCATTCCAGTTGATTCAAGTTGAAAAATACCAACGGTTCTTGCAAAAGATAATAATTTATATGTTTTTTTGTCATCTAAAGAAATATCTTTAATATTCAATGTTTTAGACGTATTTTTATTATTCTTTCTATCGTATGCATTAATGATATCTATGCTTTTTTGTATGACAGTTAGTGTTTTTAGGCCAAGGAAATCAAATTTTATTAAGCCTATTGATTCGGCATCATCCTTATCAAATTGAGTTACAGTTCCAACCTCGTCATCAACTTTATAGAGCGGCATAAAATTAGATAATTCTGAGGGTGCTATAATTACACCGCCTGCGTGTGTTCCAGCATTCCTAACTAGCCCTTCAAGCTTTAATGACAAATTAATTATTGACTCCACATCTTCATCATTTTTATATCTTTCTGATAATTCATCAGATTTTTTTAATGCTTCTGTAATTGTTATGCCAATATCAAAGGGGACTAGTTTAGCTACCTGATCAACCAACCCATATGGGTATCCAAGAATCCGGCCTACATCTCGAATGACGGCTTTAGCAGAAAGAGTTCCATACGTGATAATTTGGGAGACCATGTTATTGCCGTACTTATTTGAAACATAATCAATAACGGCATCTCGCCCGTTAACACAAAAGTCGATATCAAAATCTGGCATAGAAATTCTTTCAGGATTTAAGAATCGTTCAAAAATTAAGTCATGCTCTATGGGATCAATATCAGTGATGCCTAAACAATAAGCAACCAGTGAACCAGGTCCTGAGCCACGACCGGGTCCAACAGGTATATTTTGCTCTCTTGACCATTTAACAAAATCTGCAACTATCAAGAAGTAACCTGAGAAACCTGTTCCTTTAATTATTTCTAGCTCTTCAATTAGCCTCTTATCATAAACTTGCTTATCAATTGTTTGGTTTTTAGCTAAATTTAAAAGTCCCTCATTAGCTTCCATTGTCAAAAAATCATCAATGCTGTATTTATCAGGAGTAGAAAACTCAGGCAGAACATGGTCGGTATTATCAAAACTAAAGTTACATTTTTTTGCTATTTTAATTGAGTTTATAAGAGCCTCTGGAAGATCTTCAAACAATGTTTTCATCTCTTCGCTCGTTTTAAAAAATTGTTGATTAGTGTAATCACGATGCCTACTTTGATCATCTAAGACTCTCCCTTGATCAATGCATACTCTTGCTTCAAGAGATATATAATCATCTTTTGATAAGAATCTAGGGTTGTTTGTTGCAACTAATGGAATGTTGTGTTCTGTAGAAATTGAAACCATCTTATCAATAAATTCTTCCTCTCTAGGCTGACCTATTCTCTGTATACCAATAAAGAAATTATTAGGAAATAGGTTTGTCATTGTATTAATCAGGTTTTTTAATTTTTGATTATCTTTTGTTCTAATTTGGTTTAGCACACCATCCTGATATGCAGAGACAGCAATCAGACCATCTGACTTTCCTTCTAGCCAATTAATATCAATAAATGGCTCATTGCTTTTAAAACCATCGACATAAGATTTCGTTATTAGATAACAGAGATTTTTATATCCTGTCTGATTTTCACATAATAAAATGAGCTTGGAACAGTCAGTTTCATTATTTATTTTTATTGAAATTAGTGAACCAATAATTAATTTAATGCCTTGTTTTTGAGATGCTTTATAAGCCTTAAAAGCTGAAAACAAATTATTATGATCAGTAACACCAACCGCTGGCATTTTATTTTCCTCACACAATTCAATAAGGCGGTCTATTCGAACTACGCTTTTACCTAGTGAATATTGGGTATTCACATCTAGGTGTACAAAACCTTCATCGATTCTATTCGTTTCACTCATAGAGTTCAGGTTTGAAGCTAAGCCGATGAAAAGGAGTGGGTCCTAATTCTTTAATAGCACCAATGTGCTCTTTTGTTGGGTAGCCTTTATTTTTTTTAAATCCATAGCCAGGATAACGATTATCTAATTCATTCATATATTGATCTCGACTTACTTTAGCGATTATAGATGCTGCGGAGATACATGGAAATATCTTATCTCCTCCTATGATAGGTTTATATTTTATTTCTTGACCAAGGAGTTTTTTTGGTACATATGGGCCATCAATATAGCCTTTTTTAAAACCCATTTTGAGTTGACCTACAGCTAATTCCATTGCCCTCAAAGAGGCATTTAATATATTCAGTTGGTCAATTTCTTTGTTATCTTGAGATCCAAGAGAATACTCATAACAATTTGACACTATTAATTTAAATAATTCATTGCGCTTTTTTTTTGATAATAATTTTGAATCTTTTAGGCCAACCAAAATTTGTTTCTCGCCCATGACAACAGCAGCAGCATAGACTGGGCCAGCTAAACAACCCCTGCCCACTTCATCTACTCCAACTATTAGTGTCATAGGTGTTCTGTTATCTTTGGATTAAGAGGCAACGGCCTTCTCAATTATTTGCGCTGCCTTTTCTCCTGCATTCTTTCTTAGCTGATGATGAAGTTGAGTTAAATCTTCAATAGTACCGTCTACCCTATCTTTTTGATTTATCCAATTAATAGCTTCATTTTTTATATTTTCTGATGTTGCTTCATTTTGAATGAGTTCTGGGAAAACCTCTTTTTCTAAAAGAATATTTGGTAATGCCGCAAACTCTGTTTTAACTACATTCAATAATTTTAAAAAAAGATATGAAATGGTGGGCATCCTATAAATTACAACTGTGGGTTTTTTATATAATGCTGATTCAAGAGTTGAGGTTCCTGATTTAGTAATCACCAGATTTGAAGCTGCAATAGCTTTTTTGGAGTCTGTCAAAAACGTATATTTATCCACATTTTTTGGATGATATTTGATTAAGATATCTTTCAAATCAGGAAATTTAGAGGGAACTAGAAATCTAACGCTATCTATGCCTGAAGCAGCTAATTCATTCTTTAATTTATTAGCAGCATCAAATATTAATTTAGCGTGAAAAGATATCTCGCTCCTGCGACTTCCTGGCATCAAGCAAATAACTAAATCATCAGTAATACCTAAATCTGTCTTTGCTGCTATTGGGTCAGTAACTATTGGGATAGAGTCAGCTAAGGGATGCCCAATAAATATTGCTCTTAAGCCTTGCTCTTCTAATAACTTCTCTTCAAATGGGAATAAACAAAGCATCAGATCTATTTTTTTATTAAATGTCTTGATCCTATTCTCTCTCCATGCCCAAAAACTTGGAGATACCATATGGATAGTTTGAATCCCTTTTCTCTTTAAAGCCCCTTCTATGCTCAGATTAAATTCAGGATAATCAATACCAATAAAAGCATCAGGAGGTCGTTCAATAATTTTTTTTATAACTTGGCTTCTAATCTTATACAGTCTTGGTAAATGTTTAATAACATCAAATATCCCCATAACGGATAAATCCTCAATATCAAACCAAGATTCACATCCGGCTTCAGTCATTCTGGGGCCAGTTATACCTTGGAATTCATGTTCAGGGTTATTTTTTTTCAGTTCTCGAATAACTGATGAACCTAGGATATCTCCTGAAGATTCACCTGCAACAATAACAAAATAGGCCACAATCTGATTTATTTTTTTCTGACAATACCGCGTGTGGCATCTTTAAGAAATTCTAGAAGAATTGTTATTTCTCCAGCAACGTCATCTATCGTTTGGATTTTACTTACTGCTTCTTCTAATCTTAGCTCAGACATATATAAGTACTTGTATGCGGTCTTAATATTTCTTATCTGATCTGAGTTAAAATCCCTTCTTTTTAAGCCCTCTAAATTAATTCCTCTGGGTTCAGCAGGTTGTCCCATTACTATGACATATGGTGGAAGATCTCTGGCAATCCCAGAGTACATACCTAAAAAGCTATGTGCTCCTATTTTACAGAATTGATGAGCGCCTGAGAAACCGCCAAATATTACATAATCCCCAACAATAACATGACCACCTAAGGTAGTGTTATTTGCAAAAATTGTATTACTACCTACCTGACAATCATGGGCTATATGCACATAAGCCATAATCCAATTATCATCCCCTAGTCTAGTTGTTCCTACATCTTGGATAGTGCCTTTATTGATAGTGGTATATTCTCTGATCGTATTTCTATTTCCTATTTCAACTGAAGTTTCTTCGTCATCGTATTTTTTATCCTGTGGGTCATCACCGATTGATGTAAATGAATAGATATGGTTATCTGATCCAATGGTGGTTTTACCTTTTATTACAACATGAGAATCAATAACAGAGCTCTCCCCTATCGCCACCCCAGGACCAATAATTGAATATGGGCCAACACTGACATTGTCAGCTAAATTTGCATCCTTAGAAACTATGGCTGTTTTATGTATCAGACTCATTATCTTCTTTTGTTTGGAGACTGGATATGATCGATTTTAATTTACTCAAGCTCCTAAATATTGCTACATTTTTTTGCCAAATAGAGACTGCTTGATGAGGAAAGAGATTACTTGAATACATGCCTGATTCTTTTATTGATTTCATTACAGCTGTCCTTGCAGTAAGAGTTGTATGATCTGCAATCTTAATATGTCCAGTAATACCCACTTGCCCACTTATTTTACAATACTTACCAATAACTGAACTGCCTGCTATTGAAGTACTTGCAGCAATGGCTGTGTGTTCACCAATGACCACATTATGAGCTATTTGAATTAGATTATCTAACTTAACACCATCGCGTATTTGAGTGTTTTTCATGGTGCCTCGATCAATTGTTGTATTAGCTCCTATCTCTACATCATTGCCAATTCTGACAGATCCAGTTTGAGGAACTTTAACCCATTGTGAAGCCTCATCCTCAGAAAACCCAAAACCATCAGCACCGATGACAGCACCAGAATGGATAATGGCTCTTAAACCGATACTTGACTGATTAAGAATCATTACGCCTGGTCCAATCCATGAATTATCACCAATTGATGAGTCAGAAGTAACCACAGCATTAGCACCTACAAAAACAGACTCCCCAAGTTTTACATGTTTTCCAATATATGCTCCTCCTTGAATAGAGCAACTTGCAGGCACTTCTGATGAATCTTCGATTATGGCAGAATGATGGCAACCCATTTCGAAATCTCTAGCCTTATCAAAGTAAGATGCAATTCTTGCAAAGACTAAATAAGGATCATCAGCAATCAATGCTGCGGTGGGGCAATTGTCTAGATCCTTGTTTCTAAGAATGACTGCACCAGCGTTTGTGTCTTCTAGAAGAGATTTATACTTATCATTTGATAAGAAAGAAATAGAACTGCTATTAGCGTCCTCTAATGAGGATACTTTAGAGATTAGAACTTTTGGATCACCATTAAGTTTACAACCATATCTAGAGGCTAATTCTTCCAGATTGATTGTAATCTCAGGCAAAAAATGTCTCCCTAGTTAATTTCTTTAATTAACTTAGCCTCCAGATTTGCTTTCTTGGAAGTTCTTCTCCAAAACTTTTGCAATATCATTAGTGATATCAACTGAAGCCCCCTTATATAAGGTGCCACCATTTAAAATTGTGTTTTGACTAATTCTGCCTTCATTGATTATTAAATCGTAGCCATTATCTCGACCAAATTTATTGACGACATTAATTGTTTCAACAATAATTTTATTGGTTTCAATTTGAATACGATTATTCCTGTCTTCTTGGAAACTTTTAGCTAAATATTCCAGTTCTCTTTGATCTGAGGTTAATTTTAAAGTGGCATTTTGTCTTTCATCATTGCTGAGAGCTAAATTATCTTTTTGTAATTTATCTCTAGACTCATTAAAAGCCGATTCTTTCGCCTCAATATCACGTACCTTCGGAGCAAACTCTTCCTCAATAGCAGATTGCATATCTTGATATTGCGGTGCCTCTTGGAGCAGTTTGTTCATATCAACCACACCGATCCTTATACTACTGACATCTTGTGAAAAAACGGGTTGACTCAGCAAAAAAACTGCCAATATTGAATATATATATTTCATCTTCTCATCCTTATTTTTAAATAAACAAATCCATTGTCTAAAAAGCACCACCAATTGTAAATTGGAATCTCTCCATTTCATCATCTAAGTAACTATTTGTTGCTATTGTTTCGTTAAGAGGAATAGCATAACTGAATCTAAATAAACCGAGAGGAGCTAGCCACTGGGCAGCTAATCCTACAGATCTTCTTAGATTTCCCGCATCAAATCCATAATCTATAGGATTTCCTTCTCTATCTAAAAACTCAATTTCACTGGTTGAGAAGACATTACCAATATCAAAAAATAAACTGAATCTTGCTCGGGAGGCCCAATCACCCGGTATAGGTAGTATTAATTCCATCTGGCTTGAAACAAGTAAGTTTCCTCCATAAGGATTGCCAAAATTATCCTTTGGACCCAAACGATGTTCTTTAAAACCCCTTACAGTATCAGGCCCACCTGCAAAAAAGTTCTTATAAGGAGGAACACCAATAGAATCGCCGTAGGCATCATTGAATGCAATATCAGCCTTAGCCATAAGTGTGAGATAGTTAACAAATGGAAAAGGGATATTAAAATACTGTTTATAACTATAATTAATACCATAATACTCAACATCACTGCCTGGAATGGCTAAATTAGCTATTAATCGTTGAGACATACCCTGATCAGCAAACATGTATCTATTTCTAGAATCATAAATCCAACCTAAGACCAGTTCTGCAGAATTGAATTTGGTTTTACAAAAGTCAAAGAAATCGTCATCAAAGCATTCACTGTTACCATTACTAGTGACCCATTGTAAGGCTTGATCAGCGCTATAATCACCTGCTAATAACTCAGAACTTTGTAATGATCCACCGTATATAAATCTTTGAAATTCACTTAATGGATAGGAATATTCAAGTCCTGCTGAATAAGTTTTAGTTGAAAAATCTGAAGAAGCTGAGGTGAATTGATTAAATGATGAAATAGATAACCTTAAGGTTCTAGAAATTTCATCTATTCCTGAGTAAGCACTTGTAGTTGAAACACTGTAAAGATCTCTGTATTTACTTGAATTTAGATCTACTGCAACTCGATTACCCGTCCCAAAGAAATTAGTATGAACAAAGTTTCCGTTTAACATTAATTTTTGATATCCAGAATAGCCGATTCCTCCTCCAAACTGTCCCGGTAGTCCTTCTTTAATATTAAATTCAGCATCAACTAGATCACTTGTTCCTGGAACCGGGATGGTATCAAAGTCAACTTCCTCAATAAAAGGTAACCTTTGAAGTCTGATTTTTGACCTTTCTAACCTACTTTTCGAATAGTAGCCACCTTCGAGTTGTCGAAGCTCTCTTCTAAGAGTGTTGTCATTAATTGAAGTTGTGTCACTAAAATTCACACGTCTTACATAGACTCTACTCTTTGGTTGAATATAAAAAACAACTTTGACTTCTTTTGAGTCTCTATCCAACTCAGGTATAGCTTCAACTTCAGCAAAAGAATAGCCCTCTTCACCAAGTTCATATTCAATTAACTCTGAAATAGATGTTAAAAGTCCCTGAGAGAATATTTGACCAGGTTGAGCAAAGACTAAATTTTCAATCCTCTCTCGAGGAATGACAAACTCACCAGTAAGTTTAACGTCTGATAACTTATAAAGTTCTCCCTCAGAAATATTTACTGTTACAAATATTCCTGTTTTATCATGAGAAATAGCAACCTGTGCTGAATCAATTCTAAAATTAGCAAAACCTTGATCAAGATAGAAACTTTCTATTGTTTCAAGGTCTCCTTGAAGATCTTCTCTGGAATATCGATCATCTTGATTAATAAAAGACAGCCAATTACCCATTTTTAACTTTAATCTTTCTAATAGATCTTCATCAGAAAAAATTCTATTTCCAACTATATTAATTTGTCTAATTTGTGCTCGATCCCCCTCTTTGACATCAACCCGAACAGTTACAGTATTACCCGGTAAATCTTCAACCGTAGTGTTAACTCTTGCACTGTACTTACCGAAGCTAAAATATTGATCAATCAATGATCTTTCTATTTCATCAAGTATTGAAGGGTCATAATTACGACCTACCTTAAAACCTATATTAGTTAGTGATTCTTCGAGATCTTCTGTTTTAATGTCCTTATTACCTTCAAAAGTAATTGAAGCAATAGACGGTCGTTCTAAGACCGAAATAATAAGCACACCTGAGACGTCTTTTCTAAACTCAATATTCTTAAAAAAACCACTCGAATAAACTGATCGAATTGACTCTTTCACCTTAAGATCATCAATTGTATCTCCAATATTTACAGGTAAATAATTAAGTAATGCACCTTCTGATATTTTCTGTAATCCCTCAATCTTAATATCTTTAACAATGAAATCATCGTCAGCTTCTGCATAAGTAAAAGACAAACATGCGATCAAAATGACTAGATATCTTATTCTCATTGTTATGTATATTTTTTTAGTTGAAAATTCTTGTTAAATCATTGTACAACGCAAAAACCATAAGGAATAACAATGCGCCTACTCCAATCTGTTGAAAAATAATTTGGATTTTCTCTGGAAGCGGTCTTCTAATTATTTTTTCTATTAAAACAAAAACAATTTGACCGCCATCAAGAACTGGGACAGGTAACAAGTTTAAAATACCTAAGCTAATACTGATTATTGCCATAAAAGATAATGTGGCAATTAAACCTCTTTTTGCAACAGTACCTGCGTCCTTAGCAATCCCTACAGGGCCACTTAAATTTTTTCCAGAAATTTGACCTGTTATCATTTTTCCAAACATATTAAGCGTTAGAACAATCATTTCATTTGTTTGATCGACAGCCATTGTTATGTTTTGAGGGAATGAATACTTCTCAATTGCTAAGTATTGATTGATTTGTTCTTTATCTATTGTTGTCCCCAGCCCTATAAAGCCTTTGCTTGAATCATCTTCCTTAACACCTAGTTTTACCTCAGTAAGATAAACCTCTCCATTTCTTTGTATTTCAATATCAACACGTTTACCTGGCCTACTAAAAACTAATTCTACAAACTGCTCTAGACCGTTAATCTCTATACCATCTATTGTTAATAAAGTATCTCCAGACTTAAGGCCTGCCTTCTCTGCTGGGCTATTTTCAGTAACTGAGGCAATAACCGGATTAATGATGGGTTGAAAGGGTTGAAACCCAAGACCTGAAAAAATAGCATTTGGCGCAGTTAATTCTTTCGTTCTTCCTGTTACATCAAGAACAATATCTTTTTTATTACTTGATTCATCAATAACGGATAACATTATTATTTCATCGTCTAAGATTTCTCCAATCATAGAAATAAGTGTGCCCTGCCATGTTGTTACTTCTCTGCCTCCTACATTAACAATCTGATCACCTGTTCTTATGTTATTTTGCCAAGCAATGGATTGTGGTTCGACATCCCCTATTAAGGGAACCGTTCCTGGGATACCTGAGGAAAACATAAAGATATAAGCAACAATAGAAAATAAAAAATTAGCTAAAGGGCCTGCAAATAGGATGAAAATTCTTTTAGTCGCTGATTGCCTATTAAAAGCTCTATGTTTTTCTTCCTCAGCTACGTCTTCACTTCTTTCATCTAGTAGCTGAACATATCCACCTAAGGGTATCGCTGATAAGCAATACTCAGTCTGATCGTGACCAGTTTTTCTACTTATCAGGACTTTCCCAAAGCCAATGGAATACCTTAAAACTTTTACATTACAAAGTTTTGCAGCTAAAAAATGCCCATATTCATGGATGGCTACTAGAACGCCAACCAAAACTATGAAAGCTATTATTGAAAATAAAAAATCCATTTGCTAATTGTCTTTAATAATTATGAAGGAATTATAAAGATTGAAGGGATTAAAGGAAGTAATAAAAATAAAGAACTGCCATATAATCAACAATCTAAAGTGATCAAATTAAGTAAATTAAAAAATTCTTATAGATAATTTCTCCAATCCTTCCTGTTGGAGCGGCAGCAAACATCCAAAAAAAAGTTAGAACTGCAATTGTTCCGTCTAACAAATCAATAAAACCACCATGACCTGGTATTAAATTACTTGAGTCTTTCTTGTTTCTACATCGTTTCACATAACTAAAAACAATATCCCCTATAAAACTAATAGGAGTAAGGATTAATCCAAATATAAAGAAGCCAATAAATTGATAATCTAAGAAAAATGCAATCAAGGCTAAAGAAATTGGAGTAATGACGCATGCTCCTATGAGACCTTCTAGAGTTTTTCCTGGGCTTGTGTTGGCTAATAACTGTGTGTTGCCTAATTTTTTTCCTACAAAATAAGCTGAAGTATCAGCTATAGAAACTCCAAAAACAATTAACAATAAAATTGAAGGGCTCAAATTTACATATATCCATGTTGCTGAAGTGAAAGCTGGAAAAATTATTAAATAACCTAAAACAAACAATTCAATATTATTCATTTTAGGGTTATCAAAAATAATTATGCGAATTGCCATCAGTGCCCAAGTCAAGCATGAAATTATAATTAAAGAAAAAATGTTGTCGAGTAGCAAGTTTGATATCAAGGTAATACTCAAGATTGGACTCAAAAGAAAAATCAAGCCAATGACCTTTTTTTCAAAAAATTGGTAAAACTCCCAGAAAATAACCAATGTTATGAGTGCAATGGCATAAACACCTATTTTTGAATCTATGGAACTAGCTGCATAGATAATCAATACAAGTAGTAAGAATAATACGAGACCTGAAAGTACTCTTTTTGACAAGTTATTCATTGAGTTATTTAAGCTAAGCTTTCTTTAGCTCAACTTCTTTTTTTATTGAGCCATAACGTCTTTCAGCAGTTGAATAATTTTCCAATATCTCAATAAATTCTTGTTCTTCAAAGTTGGGCCATAAAGTCTCAGTAAAATGAATCTCTGAGTAAGCTGCTTCCCAAAGCATAAAATTACTTAACCGTGTTTCGCCTGAAGTTCTGATGATTAAGTCTAGTTTTGGTAAATGATTAAATGATAAATAATTAGCAAATAACGACTCGTCAATGGCATCTTTTTCAATCTTTCCATCATTTGTGTCATCAATAATATTTTTAACTGCTCCAATAATGTCCTGCTGAGCTCCATAACCAATAGCGAGCGTCAATTTTAGTCCTTCATTTTGAGAGGTGATTGCCTCCATTTGTTCTAGCTTTCTTTGTAGAATTTTTGGTAGTAATCTCCTCGTCCCAACTTGTTTAAAGCGAACCTGATTATCTATCAATAGACCTGTGTATTTTTCTATAGTTCTCTCAAATAGCTTCATTAAACCACTAACTTCTTTTGCTGGTCTTGACCAGTTCTCTGCGCTGAATGCATATAGAGTCAATGCTTCAATTCTTAACCTGACACAAGTTTCAACTAACTCTCTAGCTTTTAAAACTCCTGTTTCGTGACCAAATATCCTTCTTTTGCCTCTCAACTTTGCCCATCTACCATTGCCGTCCATGATGATCCCTAAGTGTTTAGGTAAATTTTGGATAGTTGATAGGTTTTTTTCTGATTCGATTTGAGTCATTACCTAGATAGTCATCAATTCTTTTTGTTTCCCGCTACTTAAGGTTTCAATATTTTGGATCATTTGATCTGTTATGGTTTGAACATCTGATTGACCTTTATGACAATCATCTTCTGAGATCATTTTTTCATTTAGACATTCTTTTAAGTCATGTATTGAATCTCTGCGAATATTGCGAACAGAAACTTTTGCTTGTTCTTCCTCAGACTTAACCTGCTTGGTTAGCTCAACCCTCCTTTCTTCTGTCAATAAGGGTAGAGGGATTCTTATGATATTACCTGTGGTTACAGGATTTAGTCCTATATTTGCCTTAACTATGGCTTGTTCAATCTCAGGAATAAATTTTTCCTCCCATGGTGCAATAGATAGAGTTTGGGAATCTTCAACAGAAATATTTGATAATTGTTTAAGTGGAGTTTCAGTTCCGTAATAATCTAATGAGATACTATCCAAAATATCTGGACTAGCTCTCCCTGTTCTAATTTTTGAAAGACTTGATTTAAATGCATTAACAGATTTTTGCATTCTCTCCGTGGCTTCCTGATTTATGTCTTCAAGCATCTTAAAGATTATTCTATCAGCGTTCCCACATTCTTGCCTTGAACAATTTGCAATAAAGCATTGTCAATTGAAATATCATAAACACGCACAGGAAGGTTATTTTCTTTGGCCATAACAATTGATGTTGTGTCCATAACTCTCAATCCCATTGAAATAAAATCATCATAGGAAATTTTTTCAAAATGCTTAGCTTGATCATTTACCAAAGGATCTTCAGAAAAAACGCCATTAACTCTTGTTGCTTTAATTAATAAGTCAGCTTCTATTTCAACTGCCCTTAATGAAGCAGCAGAATCAGTTGTAAAGTATGGGTTCCCTGTTCCAGCAGAAAAAATAGTAACTCTACCTTTTTCTAAATGTCTAATGGCTCGACGCCTAATATAGTCCTCACATACCTCATTAACCTTTAAAGCAGACATCACTCTTACAACCAAGTCTTCTCGTTCGAGAGCATCTTGAATAGCTAATGCATTAATAATAGTTGCGAGCATTCCCATTTGGTCGCCAGTTACTCGATCGATCCCAGATTGTGCTAAACCTTCTCCTCTGAATATATTGCCTCCACCTATAACAATGCCAATTTCAACATCATTATCCACTATGGATTTAATTTCTTTGGCAAGATAAACAAGGACTTTTGGGTCTACACCAAATGGCTGATCACCCAGTAGAGCTTCACCACTGAGTTTAAGTAAAATCCGTTTTATTTTTTCATTTTTCAAAATTATTAAAACTATTTAATAGCATCAACCTGAGCTTTAACTTCATCGGCAAAATTAACTTCCTCTATCTCTATGCCTTCACCAACTTCATATCGAATAAAAGAATTTACTGAGGCATTCTTCTGAGCAAGTAATTGATTGATTGTTATATCAGGATCTTTTACAAACTCTTGTCCGGTTAAAGTTATTTGATCAAATTGTTTTCTAAGTTTTCCCTGCACAATTTTTTCTATAATTTCTTTAGGTTTACCCTCTTCTTCTGCTTGGAGAGTTAGTACCCTGGTTTCCTCTGTTACTAATTCTTCAGGGATATCAGAAGTACTAATATATTCTGGTTTAGAAGCAGCTATATGCATTGCTATATCTTTTGCAAGTTCAGCATCATTTGCATTAATAACTACTAAGGATGCAATTTTATTACCATGGATATAACTACCAATTTGACCATCAATCTTGATCCTTTGGAATCTTCTTATTGTAATGTTTTCACCAAGCTTAGAGATTATAAATTTCCGATATTCATTTATATTCTCAAATTCATCAACTGATTGTTGATTTAGTTGATCCATATTATCTATATTATTCTCAAGGATTAACTTAGCTATGTTATTAACAAACTGATGGAATAGATTATCTTTTGCAGCAAAGTCAGTTTCACAATTTACTTCCAAAATTACAGAATTATCTGCTTCTACTTTAATTAATGCTATCCCTTGTGCTGTAGTTCGCCCCGATTTACTATCAGCTTTGCTTTGACCTTTTTCCCTTAGAAGAACTTTTGCATTTTCAAAATCTCCATCAGCTTCTAACAAAGCTTTTTTGCAATCCATCATTCCAGCATTAGTTATCTCTCTAAGTTTTTTTACATCAATAGCTTTTATGTCCATAGATTGCTCTATTATTTTTTATCTGTAGTCTCTTCTGCTTCAGCTTCAACTTTAGGTTCTTCTGCTTCAGCTTCAAC
>TARA_B110000116_G_C16801109_1_pt1 | contig 18641 bp, 15 predicted proteins | sample TARA_B110000116 | Tara Oceans TARA_B110000116 (sample SAMEA4397355) | marine metagenome | biome: Polar Biome; feature: [ZZZ] marine water layer (ENVO:01000295); material: water (ENVO:00002006), including particulate matter (ENVO:01000060) such as... | depth 199 m
TTATCTTAAACGCTTTGGTTTCGGATCTAAAACCAACATCAAAGTTCCTGGGGAGGCATCTGGAATACTTGCTAGTCCAGACAAATGGAGTCAAATACAAGCGGCCAATATAAGCTTTGGTCAAGGAATGTCTGTGACATCTTTACAGCTTGCAAAAGCACTTTCAATTATTGCCAACGGAGGAATCTCAATTGAACCATACTTAATTAAGTCGATTGTAGACTCCAAAGGCAGAACTCTGTTCCAGCATGAAAATAAACAGGGAAGAAGAGTTTTGTCTTATGCAACAAGCAAAAAAATGCGCCTCTTATTGAGATCTGTGGTTGAAGACGGTGGTGGCTACAAAGCCCAAATTGAAGGGGTTGGAGTTTCAGGAAAAACAGGAACAGGGCAGTTCGCAACTAAGGGGGGTTATTCAAAAGAAAGATTTATTGTTTCTTTTATAGGATTTGCTCCATCTGAAAGTCCGCAACTGGTTAGTGTTATAACAATTGACTACCCAAAAGGTGCCAATGCTTACGGGGGTCGATGGGCTGCACCAGTTTTCAAAAATACTATCGAGAAGATCCTACTAGATGAACAAAGAATTAGTACTGTTGCAAAGGCGAAAGATGTTCCCTCTTTCTTAGGTAAGGCGAAAAGAGATGCAATTAAAATTGCAAGAGATAACAATATAAAAGTTAAGATAATAGGAAATGGTTTTGTGAAGAAACAAACCCCGGAACCTGGAAACGAATATAACTTTCAAGAAGAGATAAGCCTATTTTTAGAGCCTGGAATTTAACTTATGCAAGCCGCAAAAAAGAATAGGGCCCTTAAGAAGATTAAGAACTTGGGTTCTCCATCAAACAATTCAAAGAATATAAAAAAAGGTGGGGTATTTTTTGTCATCAAAGGAGAGAAAGAAGATGGCAGTCTTTATGTTAAAGACGCTATCAAGAATGGGGCGCGTGCAATAGTAACAGAAGATAGTCTAGAGATGGGGACTTTATCAGAAAAAATTCCCGTATACATAGTTCCTAACTCCAGGATCGCCTATGCTCATTCCTGTGCTGAGTCATTCTCAAACCCCGGAGACAAATTAGATTTATGTGGGATAACAGGAACAAATGGAAAAACATCAATAAGCTATATATTAAAAAAAATATGGGAAGATAAAAAGCCTGGTTTAATCGGAACCATTGAAACAACCTATGGAAAAAGGAAAATTCTCTCTAGACTTACGACACCTGACTCATATGAATTAAATAAAACTCTGAAAGATATGTGCTCTGACAAGGTAAAGAAAGTCTTTCTTGAAGTCTCATCACACTCTCTTGAATTATCTCGTGTAGATGGAATTAATTTTAATTCTGCGATTTTTAGCAATATATCCAGGGACCACTTGGATTTTCACAAAACTATTACTAGTTACTACAAAAGTAAAGCAAAACTCTTCAATTATCATTTAAAAAATAGCAAAAAAAAGAATAAGATAGCTGTTGTAAATATAGATGACAAGTATGGCAAAAAAATTGCTAATGAAATCAAGAAGGACATTAAAGTCGTTAGCTATTCAATCAAAGATATAGCTGCAGATTTCTATCTAAAAGAGAGCACAAAAACAGAATTTGGAACCAATCTAATAATAAAAGAAAAGACAAAAGAATACTCAATAGATACAAGACTATTTGGTAACTATAATTTTGAAAACATACTGGCATCTTTTGCTTTCTCTAAGACTAAAGGGCTCTCTATAAAGAGAATACATAGAGGAATTAAGGAGTTCACAGGCGCGCCAGGAAGACTCGAGGAAATACATAGCAAAGACTTTAGAATATTTATAGATTACGCTCATACTCCAGATGCCTTACTAAAATCAATAGTTTCTATAAAGAAAAATTTTAAGAATAAGAAATTAATAGTAGTCTTTGGATGCGGGGGAGATAGAGACAAAGGTAAAAGAGTATTAATGGGCGAGATAGCGTCTAAACATGCCGACCAAGTAATAATTACATCTGATAATCCAAGGTTTGAAAAACCAATTGAAATAATAAAAGATATAGCATCTGGAATTAAGATTTCTAAAAAAAGAAAAGTAGCGACCATCACGAATAGAGCTCGAGCGATAAGCTTTGCAACTAAAAGCTTAAAAACTGGAGACCTGCTGTTAATTACAGGAAAAGGTCACGAACAATATCAGGACATAAAGGGTAAAAAAAATAAATTTTCAGATAAGGTAGAAGTAAAAAAATGTCTAAAAAAAATAAACTAGCCAACATATTAATGGAAGATTTTATCAAAGACTATAAGAAAATTCTGTATCTTGACCCAAAGCTAAAAGCTAAAAACTTTAGAAATATATCTACTGACTCAAGAAAAATCGAAAAAGGGGATATTTTTGTTGCATTAGATGGAGAAAACTTTAAAGGAAATCAATTTATTCCTGATGCCCTAAACAAAGGGGCCGAATTCTGTATAAGCAGTGAAAGAAATAAATTCCCAAAACAAATAATTGTAGATTCAACTTTAAGCTTTATACAAGATTTAGCTTCCTATATAATAAACAAAAATAAAAATTTAAAAGTTTTTGGAATAACCGGAACAAATGGTAAAACTTCCACAAAGGAAATATTAAACAAGATTCTTTCTCTAAAATACAATGTTTTATCAACCGAAGGGAACTACAACAATCAAATAGGTATGCCTTTAACAATACTAAACCTTGAGGAAGAGAACGAGGTCTTAATACTTGAGATGGGAACGAACTCCGTAGGTGAGATAGAAAAATTAGCAGAAATTGCAAGGCCGGACTTTGCCATAATAACTAATATTGGGAAGGGGCATACAGAAGGCCTATTAAACAAAGAGAATATTTTCAAGGAGAAGTCTAATATAACAAAGTATTTTAGTACCGAATCTACTTTCTCTTTTAATCTTGATGATAAATTCCTTGCAAACTTTTACTCTAAGCTGGAATGTGAGAAAATAACGTTTGGTATAACTTCAGATGCGGAAATCAGAGCATGTAATATTTCTTCAACTTTTTCCTCATTTGACCTGAACTATAAGGGTACCAGTCTACCTGTTAAGATTAAATCTCCAGGTATTAATAACATATACAATTCGCTTGCTTCGGCATCCTTAGGAATTAAAGCAGGAATGGAGCTAAGCCAAATAGTTGAGGCGATTGGTGGATTTGAGGGTATTAACAATAGGTTTAAAATTACTGAGCTTAAGAAAGGGAACATCATAATAGATGATACATATAATGCCAATCCAGACTCCATGCTGCGTGCTATTGAAATGACTAACAAAATATTCCCAAAGAAAAGGAAAATAGCTATTCTTGGCAGTATGCTGGAGCTTGGAGAATCATCTTCGATAGAACACCAGTCAATAAGCAGTCAGATTAAGGCAAATAAGTTTGATCAACTTTATGCTTATGGTGACCATAGCGATGATTATGTTAAGAACTTAGATCTTAGCACGGTTTTTATTAGACTTTATGATCATTCCGAAATTAAAAAATATATAGATTTAAATTCTTTAGATAACACTGTTATTCTAGTTAAAGGCTCAAGGGGTATGAAAATGGAAAAAATATTTAACTTCCTAGGATTGTAATGTTTTATTATTTGTTTGATTTATTTGTTGGTTCTTTAAGTTTTTTAAATATTTTCCAATATATAACTTTTCGCTCATCCTTAGCTGGGATAACTTCCTTTTTCATAATAATCTTTTTTACCCCAAAGTTTATAGAGCTAATGAATAATAAGAATTTTAAAGAAAATATAAGTTCATATCTTAAGAGTCATGAAAAAAAGAAAGGTACGCCCAACATGGGAGGTATTGCTATTGGTGGGAGCATATTAATATCATCACTTTTATTTGGAAATTTTAACAATACCAATTTTATGGTTATTTTAGTTTCCTATTTAGCTTTTGCACTTTCTGGTTTTGCTGATGACTTTATAAAGCTTAAAAAAGGTAAAGGGCTTACAATTTTTAAGAAAATCTCTATCCAAATTATTATAACATTAACAATAATAATATTCTTTATAAAAGACAGCAATGGATTTCTGTATTCAAGTCAAATATACAGCAACACCTTCATCGGTCTGCCGTTCACCAAGGAACTTTTTAATCTAGGTTCGTTTTATTATGTCTTGTGCTTTTTAATAATTTTAGGATCAGCTAACGCTGTTAACCTGACTGATGGACTTGATGGACTTGCAACGGGGTCACTCCTAAGTACTGTTGGAGCAATTACTATATTGGCCTATATTGGGGGAAATATAATTTACACTGGATACCTCTATCTTCCTTTTTTAAAAGATATTGCAGAGATAACTGTACTTCTTTCTGCAATACTAGGCGCCCTATTAGGCTTCTTGTGGTTTAACTCAAATCCCGCTCAGATATTCATGGGAGATGTTGGTTCAATACCGCTAGGCGCGACTATAGGATTAGTTTCGATAATCATCAAACAAGAAGTTTTACTATTAATATCAGGAGGAATCTTCGTAATTGAAGCACTATCTGTAATAGCGCAAATTATATCGTTTAGATTATACAAGAAAAGGATTCTTAAGATGGCTCCTTTGCATCACCACTTCGAGCAACTAGGTGTTTCTGAATCTAAAATTGTTATTAGGTTTTGGATAGTATCAATTTTATTAGCTTTAATTTCAATTGCATCACTGAAGATAAGATAATATGAAAAAAATTTTAATTTATGGAATGGGCAAAACGGGGAAGGAGCTGGCCAGATTCTGCACAAAAAGAAAGATTCCTTTTTCTACGTTCGATGACAATAGAAATAAGCCTGAAGAATTCCAAAAGAACTTGCGCAACTGTAATAGAATTATTGTAAGTCCTGGCGTAGGTCTAAGAAATGAAAATATAAAAAAAGCAATTAAAGCCAAAATAAAAGTTATAAGTGAGATTGAATTTGCAGCTGAATTTATATCGAAGCCCTTAATTGCAATAACAGGAACAAATGGGAAGACAACAACAGCGCTTCTTACTTACGATTTACTAAAAAGCTCAGGACTCAAAGTTTTTTTGGGTGGCAATATCGGTACTCCATTAATCAAAGCCGCAGAAGACGACTCTAAATATGACCTGATATTAATTGAGACAAGTAGCTTCCAATTGCAATTTATAGATTCAAAGTTTCATCCTAATGTTTCAGTCCTCCTAAATATCTCTGAAAATCATCTCAATCATCACTTAAGCATGAAAGAATATGTTGCATCAAAGAAAAAAGTTTTTAAGAATTCTACTATTACTGACTATGCTATAATTGACTCGAGTGCTATTCTCAACACTAGGATCAAAGGAACAGTAATTGATCCTTTAAAAAGCAAGGAAATTTATACAACTAATGATAAAATTATAATAAAGGGAATGGAGATTATAAAAAAGGAAATAAAGCTTATTGGTCCTCACAATATCAAAAATATACTTTTTTCTTTAAACATATTTTCACTATTCAAAGAAGTGACGAACAAGCAGCTTGAGATAATTCAAAAATTCTCACCTCCTATTCACAGGTTGGAGAGAATTGGTACGAACAGAGAGATAATAAATGACTCAAAATCTACATCTCCACAAGCAACTGAAGTAGCTATAGAAAGTTTTAAAAAGAATATTGTCTTGATAATGGGAGGGAAAGATAAAAAATTAGACTACAGCAGCTTGCTTGCCCCTATTAGAAAAAAGGTTGTACTTTTAATTCTGTTTGGCGAGAACAAGTTTGAACTAGCAAAAGTTTTCGATAAAAATAAAATATACTTAGCTCCAAATCTATACGAAGCAGTTAGGAAGGGGTTAAAAGAGTCCAACAAAAAAGGTCCCCTAATTTTTAGTCCTGGAACATCTAGTTTTGACCAATTTAATTCGTATTCGCAAAGAGGAGAGGTATTTAAAAAGTATGTTAAAGAACTATCTTGAATCAGTGGAACCAAGAATTCTTTTCGTTGTTTCTATAATTGTACTCTCAATAATTGGTCTTATAATGGTATTCAGCTCAAGTTCCATTATCGCTATGGAAAACCATGCTGACTCGTTCTTTTACTTGAAGAAACAAAGTCTCTTTCTTTCTATAGGTTTGGTCACCATGCTTATTTGTTCAAATATAAACACAAATTTCCTGTCAAAGAACTACAAGTTGTTTTATGCCGTTGGAATCATACTTTTAGTCTTAGTTTATGTTCCAATGCTTGGAAAAAAATCTGGTGGTGCAACAAGATGGATACAATTCCTTTCTTTTTCCATACAACCAGTTGAAATAGCGAAATACATGCTCCTAATATTCATCGCTCAGCATCTAAACATTAAGAACACCAGAGTTAAAGAATTCAAAATCGGCGTAGTGTCGACCTTCCTTCCTTGTGTTCCATATCTTACCCTGCTACTTATGCAGCCAGATTTTGGCAATACTGTTTTAATCTGTGCAACGATATTTGCTATGATAATAATATCTGGAGCAAAATTTACACATATATTGAGCATCTTTATCTTGCTAGCTTCTTCTTTTCTAAGCCTAATATATATAGCTCCATATAGAATGAAGAGAGTGATGTCATTCTTGAATCCCTACGAAGACCCTCAAGGAAGTGGCTACCAAATTATTCAGTCTTTTGTTTCCTTTGCTAAGGGAAAATTTTTTGGTGTAGGGCTGGGGAATAGTTCACAGAAACTTTTCTTTCTTCCTCAAGGACATAATGATTTTATTTTTTCAATAATCGCAGAAGAGCTGGGATTTGTTGGTAGCCTAACCTTAGTATTCCTTTTTGGAATTTTAATATATAGCGGATTTAAAATGCTAGAAAGAGCGAAAGACTTATTCTCTAGAAATCTTATTTCTGGGATTATAATTCTCACCTCGCTACAGATTATAATAAATATTTCAGTTACTATTGGCTTAATGCCTACCAAGGGAGTACCACTTCCTCTAATTAGCTATGGTGGAAGTTCGCTAGTATTTACATTATTCGCACTGGGTCTTGTTTTAGCCCTTGATAAGAGAAAAAATTGAAGAAAATTTTAATTACACTTGGGGCTTCTGGGGGTCATATTTATCCAGCCTTGGCAGTAATAGACTATATAAAAAGTCTTGATAATACTATTGAAACTAGGCTCATAAATAGCACAAACAGTAAGATTTTTGTTCCTGCTTCTCATGGGAACGATGTAACGTATAAAATTAACTCTATAGGTTTTATTGGTAAATCTTTTATTTACAAAATAAAGTCATTATTCTTATTTGCAGTATCAGTAATCGAGTCTTTGAAGATTATTTTTACGTTTATGCCAGATGCAATTGTGGGAACGGGTGGCTTTGTATCTTTACCGGTAGCGATTGCGGGCTTTATTTTAAATAGAAAAATTTATATTATTGAAGGAAACTCCGTTCCTGGATTATCCAATAAGATTATTTCGAAATTTTGCAAAAAAATATTCATCAACTTCAATCATTCTAGAAAATACTTTAACAAAAAAAGATGTATAAAAACTGGTTTTCCTATAAGAGAATTAGACAATAAGGTTCTTAAGAATAAGAGCCTAGACCTTTTAATACTTGGGGGAAGTCAGGGGTCGGCGATTATCAACTCCAAAGTTGCCCAATCGGTCAGGAGCTTATTGGAAAAAATTGCATCTTCAAAGTCAGGCCTTAAGCAACTCAGGATTACTCATCAATGTGGGTCAAAGAACAAAGAGGCAACAGAGGGGCTCTACTTATCTATGAAAGAAAATTTTAGTTTTTTTGAATTTGAAGTCTACGAATTTATAGAGAACATAGATCAATTCTATTCTAAATCAAAAGTTCTAATATCAAGAGCTGGCGCTAGTACTATTGCAGAAAGTCTTAAGTTTAAAGTTCCATCAATATATATACCAATAAAACATTCTTCTGGTAATCATCAATATCTAAACGCTAAAGAAATATATGACAATAAGCTAGCTTTTATCCATTTAGAAGAAAACCCCAGTGAGGAGCTTACGATTAAAATTGAAGAGCTCTTGTATAACAAAAGCATCAGCGAGGGCATGGCCAAAGCCCTTGAGAGCTACAGCAATTTAAATAAAAATTGTGGGGCTGAAAAAATTGCAAAGGAGATTCTTAAGGATTTTGATTAAAAAACAAACTAAAGCAATTCACTTCATTGGTATTGGGGGTATTGGAATGAGCTCTCTGGCATTGTTCCTTCATTCAGAGGGACATACAATATCTGGATCCGATGTAGGGGAAGATGCTGTAATTAAGAAACTCAAGATTTTAGGTTGCAGCATAATGGGCAAACACTCTTCAAAGAATGTTGAAAGTCAGGATTTAGTTATTTACTCATCCGCTATACAAATGAATAATCCAGAGATTGTTAAAGCAAAAAAAAACAAAATAAGGATTCTCAAACGGGGTGAAGCTCTAGGTTTCTTCACAAAAAAAATGAAAAATATAACGGTTACAGGATGTCACGGCAAGAGCACTACTACATCAATTTCGCGCTTGCTTATTGAAAATTCTGGAATAAGTTTAACGTCATTTATTGGAGCTGAAGATAAAATATTAAAATCAAACTTTCAAAAAGGAACTTCTAATTTATGTTTAATTGAAGGTGATGAGAGCGATAATAGCTTCAATCATATAAACTCCTCAATCTCAATTGTAACCAATATAGACAATGACCATCTAGACTTTTATGGATCTGAAAAGAAGATTTTAATGGCATTTAAGCAATTTATTATAAACACTAAGAACAAGTGCATAGTTAATAATGACTCACCAATGCTAAGGCAAGTGTTAAAAAAAGTTTCTTCAAAAAAAATTATTAAATTTGGCAAGGGAATAGATCCTTCCAACAAATATACTTTTAAAATTTTAAGAACAAAAAATGTCGCCGTAGAGCTTTATAGAAATGAAAAAAAAATAGGAGTTTTTAGCTCAAAACTATACGGTGAATTTAATGCCTACAACCTTGTAGCCTCTATTATTTTATCACTAGAACTAAAAATAGATTTAGAAGAAATACAAAAAAGTACTAGAGAATGTAGGGCTCCTAAGCGAAGGTTCGAAACAATCATGAATAATAAAAATATTAGAATTATTGATGATTATGCTCATCATCCCACTGCCATAAAAGCAATAAGAGAGAATATGGCTAAGAACTTTAAAGATAGCCCAATAATTTTGGTATTCCAACCTCATAGATTCTCTAGAACTGCAATCCTATTAAAAGAATTTGTCGCTGAACTAAGCGCCTGGGAAGCGGTCTACCTTGTTGATACATATTCGGCTTTTGAGAATAAGAACAGAAAGGAAGAAAGTTTATATGACGAGATAAAAAGGTATAATCGAAATATCGTTTTCTTTAAAAGCAACGAATCGTTGATTAATAAACTGATTTCAAAGATTCGCTATAAAAAACATACTATTCTTACTATGGGAGCAGGTGACATTCGTGATGTTGGAATCAAACTCAAAAAAAGATTTTAATTCAACGGTAGAGTTTTTAATTCAAAACAACATCAAGCATGCTCTTAACTATAGCATGAGCGAATATGCGTCTTGGACAGTTGGGGCAACTACACCTTTGATGATATATCCTCAATCCTTAGAAGAGCTTAAAGTCGTTATTGAAGAGGTTAAGAAAAGAAAAATAAGATTCTATATATCTGGAAATGGTTCAAATACTCTTTTCTTAAAGCTATCAAGAACAATAGTCATAAGTACTAAAAGGCTTAACAAGATTACTTTTTCACAAGATCAAGAAGTAACTGTTGAGTGTGGAACGTCCCTAGCCTTAGTCCTTAGTAAAACTTTAAAAAAAGGTCTAGTAGGGTTTGAATTCTCGAGCGGGATACCAGGTACAATAGGTGGTGCTCTTATAACAAATGCAGGAGCAAATGGTGGAACAATATCAGAATCTTTAGAGTCAATATGTTTTTTAAAAAAGAACATAGAAGTAGAAGTGCCCAGAAATAAAATTGAATTCAACTATAGAAGTAGTTCAATTACAAGAAGAGATATTATCCTCAGGGCAAAATTTAAATTGAAGATTGGTGATACCGAACAGGCCAGAGAAAACATAAAAAAGTATATTAAGCATAGAAACAACACACAGCCTGTAGAGTACCCAAGCGCTGGCAGTGTGTTTATAAACAATAAGGACTGCGCAGCTGGTGAAAGAATTGAGCGCTTAGGATTAAAAGGCCTATCTATTGGAGGTGCAGAAGTCTCCAAGCTCCATGCGAACTATATAATTAATACTGGAAAGGCCACAACAGAAGACATCCATAATTTAATTAAAAAGATCCAAAAAATATCATTGGAGAAAGAGGGAGTTGCCTTATCTACAGAGGTGAAAATTGTTAACGAATGACTAAAAAAGCTATTGCATCTATAGTAATTATCATCTCTCTATATCTCTACTTTCCCGTATTCTGCCTTGTTCTAGACATAGACGTAGAAGGGAACAACTTGGTAACTGCAGAAGAAATACGAAAAACTTCTGAAGTTTACAAGAAGCTATTAGCTTTTCATAACAAAAACGAATCTATTGAAAAAATTATGAGCATAAAATTAATCAAAAGGGTTTCCTACCAGCAAGTCTCACTTAGAAGAATTAGGATAGTAGTTGAAGAAAAACATATATTAATGGAAGCCAACATTGACAATAGAGCTGGACATATCGATGCAGACTCAAATCTTATATTTGACATAGGTCAATACCTAAAAGGAAGTTACCCAATACTGTCTGCTAAGTCTGAATCTGACATAAAGGAAGGAGTATTTTTATTGAAAATTCTGATAAGTGAAAAGATCTTCAACGCCAAAGAAATATCTGAAATCTTAATTGATAAAATTATGGGGACTTCTATTTTTACTATTGATGGCACAGAAATTTACTTAGGCAATGGTGAGATAAAGAAAAAAATAACTAACCTCAGCTTAATAATGGAAGATGGTAGAAAGAAGAAAATGAAAGAATCCTATATAGATATTAGTAATATAAATAAGGGTATTGTAAATTATAATCTTTAGGATTATAATGGCATAAATGGCAGAAAGTAATGTAATTGTTGGCCTAGATATTGGTACAACAAAAATTTTATGTTTAGTAGCTGAAGTCAGAGCCCCTGGCGATGTAGAAATTATTGGAGTTAGCTCTTATCCCTCAAAAGGTTTGCAAAGAGGAATAGTCCTTAATATCGATAGCACCGTTGATTCAATAAGACGGGCTATAGAAGATGCCGAAAAGATGTCAGGAACAGAAATTACAAGTGTGATAGTCGGTATTGCAGGAGGGCACATAAGAAGCCTTAATGGTCACGGGATGATAACCCTAAGAAATCGCGAAGTGACGAAGAGAGATCTTGATAGAGTCATAGAATCAGCTACAGCTGGTTCACAGCCTGCGGACAGAGAAGTAATACATGTAATGCCGCAAGAATTTATTGTAGATGGGGAAAGAAAGATAAAAGACCCTATAGGGTTATACGGTGTAAAGCTCGAAGCTAAAATTCACATGGTAACAGCACAAGTTACTCAAGCAAAAAATCTTGTAAAGTGCGTTCACAACTCTGGTGTAGATGTTCAGTCGTTAGTCTTAGAACAAATTGCCTCAAGCGAAGCAGTCCTTACCTCAGATGAAAGAGATGTTGGGGTTGTTCTTCTTGACTGCGGTGGTGGTACAACAGACATTGCAGTTTTCTCAGATGGTGCAATTAAATACACAAGCAATATTACAATTGGTGGCGACTTTTTAGATAATGATATCTCCTTTGGTTTAGGAGCCTCTAAGCAGGTTGCAAAAGAAATAAAAGAGAGATATGGAATAGCATCTGCTGACCTAGTTGATGGAGATGACGAGATTAAAATTGATAAAATCGCAGGAACTGGAAGAAAAAAAATTAGCCAGCTAGAATTGGCAAATATTGTTGAACCAAGACTTGAAGAAATTTTTACAATGGCAAGAAGAGAAATAATGAGATCAGGTTATCACGACATGCTTCCTGCAGGTTGTGTGATAACTGGAGGCTCAATGGCTATTAAAGGAGCAGACTATCTAGCTCAAAAAATACTTAATATGCCAGTTAGACTTGGCGTTCCAAACCAAATCACAGGTCTTGAAGAACTCGTTTCTAAGCCTGAGTGCGCTACAGGAGTAGGGCTATTAATATGGGGTTCAAACAACCAAGAGGCTGCTAAAAGCTCAAAAATTAGAATAAGAGAAGCTCAGGTATTCAAAAAAGTATTTAGCTCTATGAAAACTTGGTTCTCTGATCTCTTCTAAATAGTGCTTTTTTAGTTTTTTTATTATATACTACTAAATATGGTAGTTACTTTTTTTCAACATACTACATATTGTAACTAAACAAAGGAGTTAATATGCCAACTTTTGAATTCTCTAGTGAAATTGCCGGAGCACCCAAAGAAAACCTTTTTGATAATCTTGGAGCAAAAATCAGGGTTATAGGTGTTGGTGGTGCTGGTGGAAATGCTGTTAATAGCATGATTAACAATAGGATTGAGGGAGTCGAATTCATTGCTATTAATTCAGATTTTCAAGATTTACAGAAATCTCAAGCTAAACGTGTAATTCAGATAGGAAAAAATATTGCGAAAGGTCTTGGTGTTGGAGGAAATCCTGAGCTTGGAAATGAGTGTGCTAAGGCTGATCAAAATGATATAACTGAGGCACTTCAAGGTTCTGACATGGTATTCATAACAGCAGGTATGGGAGGAGGAACAGGTACTGGAGCATCTCCTGTCGTGGCGAAACTTGCCAAAGAAGCTGGCGCCTTAACTGTCGCAATCGTTACTAAGCCATTTACCTTCGAAGCAAACAGAAGAATTGCTCAAGCTGACTTCGGTATACAGGAGCTGGCTAAAGAAGTGGATTCTTTAATTGTTATACCTAATGACAAATTGAATGAGGTTCAACAAATCTCAGGAATCCTAGATTCCTTTAAAGCTGCTGACGATGTTCTAACAAATGCTGTTAGGGGAATCGCAGACATAATTGTTGGCTCCGGTTTTATCAATGTCGATTTTGCTGATGTTAAAAAAATAATGAAAGAAAGCGGGGGGAAAGCTTTAATGGGTACCGGGGAGGGAGAAGGTACATCAAGAGCTATAGAAGCTGCAGAAAATGCCATTACTAGTCCTTTGCTTGAAGATATTTCCATTGAGGGAGCAACCGGGATTCTTATTAATGTTACCGCATCAAGCAACTTTACAATAGACGAGTTAAATGAAGCATGTAATCATATAAAATCTAAAGCGAACCCTAACGTAGAATTAATTTTTGGACTAGTGGTCAACGAAGCTTTGGCAGACAGGGTCAAAATTACGGTAATAGCTACTGGGATTGACGGCAATTCTCGCCCTCTTGCTTCCAAGGAAGAAGTAAAAGAGGAAGACAAAAATCAAATCAGCTTAAATCTGGATGATGAGATAATGACCGGGCTCGACCATGACGAAAATGATGCAAGCGAGAGCACGAAGATTGACGACCTCCATCCATTAGGAGATGATGCACATTTTGAAATTCCAGCCTTTATAAGAAGACCAAAAAAATAAACCCTTAAAGACCTGAGACTTTTTTAGCTTCGTACCACAATGATTCAATATCATATAAAGCTCTTGTTTCTGAGTGGAAGATGTGGACCATAGCATCCCCATTATCAATTATTACCCATCTAGAATCATCTGCACCGTCAATTTTTACTTTTATCTTAAATTTTTTTTTAATTTCTCTAGAAAGATTTTCTGCCAAGGACCTTACTCCTCTTTCAGAGTCAGCACTTGCAATAACAAAATAGTCTGCGATAGAGGAAAGATTTCTAATATCCAGAACTACGATATCTTCAGCTTTTTTTTCGTCAAGAGACGAGTAAACATGCTTAACAAAATCTAGAACTTCCATTATTTTACATACAAACCTTTTTCTAAAATAAAACTTAACACCATAGGGTGAATAAATTTCTTAACCTCTTCAATCTTACCATGCGACAGCATCTCCTGTATAGCCGTAGAAGAAATGTCGAACTTCTCTTTTAAATTATAGAAGAACAGCTCTCTGTTTTTGTCTGTAACAAAACAGCGAGCAAAAGAATCTGATTTAACTTCTTTATAAGCATTCTTTAATAAATTAGAATCATCGATATCAACCATATGGGAACCTCTAACGGCTACAATCACATGGGCTATTTTATTAATCTCTTTTGAATTATTCCAATTGGAGAGCTCTAAAAATTGATCGCTTCCTATTATTAAGTACATTTCATTACCAACTTGATTCTTCGCTAGAGATGTAAGCGTCTCGTAAGTAGTATGTTCCATATTCGGTGATGACTCCAAGCTACTTATCTCGTAAGGGATACCTTCTGGTATTGCCAATTCAATCATATTTGACACGGATTGAAAGCTAACTGGTGTATGTTTCTTATAGTAGGGGTTCATGTTCGGAATTATCAGAATTTTGTCAAAACTAAAATCTGATGCAATCTCTTGAATTAAAGATACATGTCCAAAATGGATTGGATTAAAACAGCCACCAAATATTCCTACTTTCATTAATTAAAAACCATCACTGTAGAATTGCCCATTTTTTTAATAGTACAATTCCTATCTTTTAATTTGTTAAATTCCTTACTTAAGCTATTAGTTGCACCAAGACCCGAATTACCCATAAAGCTATTTACATAATAAACAATAAGTTCATCAAATATATTAGATTCAAGAAAAGATGAAAATATTTTTGCTCCTCCCTCTACAAGAATAGTCGCCAGATTGTTATCTAAAAGTTTTCGCAAGACCTTCTTTGGGCTCAAGTCTTGCATTGTAATGACAGTACATCCAAGATCTATCAATTTCTTTGCTCTCGAGGAATCCTGAGAAAGTTTTGTAAATATTATAGGATTATTTCTAAGCTTAACTACTTTACTATCCAAAGGGGTCCGTAAATTTGAATCTAGAACTACAGGTCTTAGCTGTATTTCTGTGGAACTTTTAGCTCCTCTATACGTTAAGCGAGGGTTATCTTTGATAATAGTTTCCACACCAACAAGAATGGCATCAAATTCTGCACGTAATTTATTTGAATGAGTCAACTGCTCTTCATCACCAATGTTGGGACTTCCTGAGACCTTGTTAAAAATCATTCCATCAAGAGTCATACATATCTTCAAAGTAACGAAAGGCCTATTTTTAGCAACTACTTTAAGAAAACCTCTATTAAGCAATCTATTTTCTTTCTCATAATCTAAAAAAACTGTTTCAATTCTATGCCTTCTAAGATCTGCTATGCCCCTACCTTTAACTTTCGGGTTCTGATCGATGGAACCATATATTACCTTTTTTATCTTTTTCTCTATAATCAGATCTGTGCAAGGTGGGGTCTTCTTTCCTTTGTGGCAACACGGCTCAAGAGAAGTCACCAACGTAGAAGAAGTTACGTCATTTCCTCTAGATTCCGCATCAGCTATAGCAACAACTTCAGCATGAGGGCCACCAAACTCCTTATGGAAACCTTTTCCAATAACCTTATTATCTTTTATTAAAACTGCCCCAACCATTGGATTTAATCCAGTTGAGCCTCTTCCTTTCTTGGCAAGTGCAAACGCCTTCTTCATGAAGCTATTTTGATCCATATATCTAGTCCAAACCTAGGAGAGCTTTAGAAAAATCTTCTGCATCAAATGGCAACAAATCTCCTAATCCTTCTCCAATTCCTATTAACTTAATTGGCAAACTGTAATCATATGATGCAGATATGGCGAACCCTGCCTTAGAAGTACTATCTAGCTTTGTAATAACGATTCCAGAAATCTTAGTAATGGAATTGAATTTTTCTATTTGAGATAAAGCATTTTGACCCGAGGTACCGTCTAAGACTAGTAGATTCTCTAAAAAACTCACCCCTGGCTGCTTTCTTATGACTTTTTCAATTTTTGATAGTTCGCTCATTAGATCCTGGTTGTTTCCCAGTCTCCCAGCTGTATCAATTATCATGACTTCTATACCAGTAGCCTTAGCTTTCTCGATTGCAGAGAAAACAACGCTCCCCGGGTCTTTAGCTTCGCTCGAATAGAAAGCTACCCCCGCTCTCTTGGACCAAACTTCTAATTGTTCTATTGCTGCAGCACGAAAAGTATCAGCAGCCACGATCATAACCTTCTTTTCTTTGGCGATAATATTAGCCAACTTTCCAATTGTAGTTGTTTTTCCACTTCCATTAACACCACTGACCATAACTATCGACAGGTCTTCTGAATCAATATTCATTCCCCCATCACTTCTTATAAGCATAGACTGGATCTCTTTTTGTAACAGGGTCAAATAGAAAAATTTATTAATCTCTTCATCACTTTCAAGTTCTTTAATCTTACTCCTAAAACTATCAATTATTCTTTCAGAAGACTTGAAACTTACATCTGCAAGTATTAAAGATTCTTGCAAATCCTCCAATACTCCCTCATCAATCTCTATCTTTGATTTAAATACTTTATCAATCGAAGAAGTTAAAACATCGCTGGTTTTAGTCAATTTATCTTTAACGGCCTTAAAAAAGGCTTTAGTTTTTTCAAACATATGATTTTATTCTGTCATCAAATAAAATAATTATCAATTATATAACATCACTGTGTCAAAATTTTATTTAATTGTTTATAATTATAATTAACTTAATGAAAAATAATTTTGTACATCTTCACCTTCATTCACAGTATTCATTGCTAGACGGAGCAATTAAATTTGATGAGCTATTTGAAGAGGTAGCAAGACAAGGAATGCCTGCTGTTGCACTAACTGACCACGGGAACTTATTTGGGGCTTACGACTTTTATAAACTTGGGAAAAAAAATAATATCAAACCTATAGTCGGATGTGAAGTCTATATAGCCAAAGACCGCACAAAGAGAACTCCAGAGGACAACAAGACTCATCACTTAACTGTTCTTTGTATGAATATGAAGGGATACGAAAATCTTTGCTCTTTAGTGTCAAAAGGATATCTAGAAGGTTTTTATAGAAAGCCAAGAATAGACCGTAATCTTCTTTTTGAAAAAAGTGAAGGTCTAATCGTATTAAGTGGGTGCTTAAATAGCGAGGTTTGTCACAATATTCTAAAAGGGAAGAAGGATGAGGCACTTAAAATAGCCAGTGAATATAAAAATGTTCTTGGTGATCGATACTTCCTTGAAATTCAAGGGACACTATTAAAAGAACAAATAAGAGTAAACTCAACATTAAGGGATATTGCTAAAAAACTCGACATCCCTGTAGTTGCAACGAATGATTGTCACTATCTTACAAAAGATTGCTTTGATTCGCATGATACTTTACTGTGCATACAAACTAACTCTCTAGTCAAAGAAGAAAAAAGATTCAGATTTAGTGGAAATGAATTCTATTTAAAGTCTAGAGATGAAATGATGTTGGCTGTGGACAATTACGAGGAATCATTAGAAAATTCTTTACTTATTGCCGAAAGATGTAATCTTGAGTTTAATCAAAATGGTTACCAGCTTCCAAAAATAGATACCGGTAAAAACTCTTCTAAAGAGAGCATTGAGAAACTTATTCTAGAATCTCTGGAAATAAAGGCTAGCCAAGGCCTCATACCTAATTCGGAAATAGCTAAATATAAGAGCAGAATAGAGCATGAAATAAACATTATAAAGGATATGGGATTTGAGGGTTATTTTCTAGTTGTATCTGACTTTATAAAGTATGCGAAATCATCAAATATCCCAGTTGGTCCAGGTAGAGGAAGTGCGGCAGGTAGCCTGATTGCATACCTCTTAGACATAACGGAAGTTGATCCCATAAGACATGGTTTAATATTTGAAAGATTCCTAAATCCTGAGAGAATATCCATGCCTGATATAGATATAGATTTCTGCGGTGAAGGAAGAGATGAGGTAATCAAATATGTAACGCAAAAGTACGGAGAAGATAAGGTCGCTCAGATTGGAACCTTTGGGACCATGTCCTCAAAAGCTGTTATAAAGGATGTTGGAAGGGTATTAGGATTTAATTTTGGTGATGTAAATAAAGTTACAAATTTAATACCTTCATTTAGAGGAAAAGTTTACAGTTTAGAGGAGTGCTACAAGAAAATCAAAGAATTCAAGACGCTTGTTAATTCATCAGCACAATTTACAGAACTATTCAAATTGGGTTTAAAGCTGGAGAACTCAGTAAGGCACTCTTCTACTCATGCAGCAGGAGTTGTAATTTCAAATGAGTCCTTAGACAAGATGATACCCCTCTACAAGGGCTCCAAAGGTGAAACAGTTACGCAATATGATATGAACGCAGTTGAAGACTTAGGTTTTGTTAAATTTGATTTTTTAGGCCTCAAAACCTTAACCGTAATAAAGAAGGCAAAAGAATTTATTGCAAAAGATACTCCGGAAATAGAAGAATTACTAAAAAAGGCCGACTTGAATGACAAGAAAATTTTCAAATTACTTTCGACTGGTCAAACCCGTGGTCTTTTTCAAATTGAGTCTAGTGGAATGAAAGATCTTCTACAAAATCTAAAAGCTGATAAATTTGATGACTTGGTAGCCCTTCTTGCTCTTTATAGACCAGGACCTTTAGAGAGCGGAATGGTTGAAGATTATATTTTAAGAAAAAACGGAAA
>TARA_B110000116_G_scaffold272469_1_pt1 | contig 18568 bp, 20 predicted proteins | sample TARA_B110000116 | Tara Oceans TARA_B110000116 (sample SAMEA4397355) | marine metagenome | biome: Polar Biome; feature: [ZZZ] marine water layer (ENVO:01000295); material: water (ENVO:00002006), including particulate matter (ENVO:01000060) such as... | depth 199 m
TACTAATATTTGTAGAAGTAACTGTCATCGAAGCGGATGTATCGATGAGCAAGTAAAGGGGCATTTGTTTCGGAGCTTCGTATTCCTTAACGTGAAACTTTCCTGTGCGGGCAGTGACTTTCCAATCTATTGATTTGATTGGATCACCAATCTGATACGCTCGTGATTGTACATATTCTATACCAGATCCGAGGAACGTAGATCGGTCGCTACCGTATCCTATGTCATCGGCCAATTTCTTTATTGCGATGATGAATTGTCGCGAGTCAATTGGATCACAGGAATCGAGGAAATTTTCAGTCATTTGCACAATAGGATTCGACGCAAAAATGAATGAGATAATTATAAATGATATTATCCCATAGTTTTTAGAATGTCTTCTAAGACATCTATAGTACTCATGCCTTCGGCTAAAGCTTCATAATTAAGACGCATGCGGTGTAGGAGAACATCCTCAGCCAACGCAAACAAATCTTCAGGTATTGCGTAGTCTCGTCCATGAATGAGTGCTCGTGCCCGTGCACCTTTAATGAGGGCTATGCCAGCTCTGGGGCTTGCTCCGAGTTCAATGTGCGAATGATCCCGGGTCCGACTAACGAGCTCGACGACATGTTTAATGAAGACTTCGCTAACATGAATCTTGTGTACGGCATCAATCACAGATATTAAGTCATTGGCTTCTCCGACAGGATCTTCGGAAACAATATCAAATTCAGTGTTAGCTACTGCCCCTCCTCCTTCTTTTTGAATGCCAAGATTCAAGTTCCTGGTTAATATTTCTTCTTCTTCGACTGGAGTTGGATATTGGAGCCGATGACATAACATGAATCGATCGAGTTGAGCTTCGGGCAATTCAAATGTACCACTTTGTTCGATGGGATTTTGTGTTGCAATAACGAGGAAAGGCACAGGGAGGCGATATGTATTGTCTCCTATGGTAACTTTGCGCTCTTGCATTGCTTCTAGTAGTGCTCCTTGAACTTTTGGAGCTGCGCGATTTATTTCATCTGCAAGTAGAAGGTTAGTAAATACGGGACCTTTGTGTGTAGTGAATTGTCCACTTGCCTGGTCAAGAATTTCAGATCCGAGGATGTCCGATGGCAATAGATCGATCGTAAATTGAATTCTTGAAAACTTTAAGTGAATGGCTTTGCCAAGGGCATTTACTAAGAGAGTCTTTGCAAGTCCTGGCATCCCTTGGAGCAGAATATGACCGCTTGTGAAGAGAGCAATGAGCAAGCGCTCTACCACGTCATTTTGTCCAACAACGACATTTGATATCTGTTCACGGATTGCTTGAATGTAAGATGCGTGATTGTTATAACTAACCATTTTACTAGAGCAGGACTAGAGAGGTTGTTTATCCTAGTACAGGTTTTTCCATTTTCAGATAAGAAAATGAGAAAATTATAACTTTATGGGGAGCGTTAAGAACGCTCATCAATGGGGAGTATAGGAGGTTGAGAATCAGCTCCGATATAATCAGTCAGTGGCCGATAAAGACGATTATCATCAAGCTGTTCTAATACTTGAGCCGTCCATCCACTTGCCCTGCTAATAGCAAATATAGGGGTAAATAGATCCGTTGGTATTCCGAGACTGTAATAAACTGTTGCAGAATAAAAATCGACATTAGCATTCAGTCCTTTGCGCTCTTTCATGATGTTTGCTATGCGCTCCGACATATTGATCCATTTTGGATCACCAAGTTCTGCTGTTAACTTAATTGCCATTTTGCGCAGGTGTGGAGCTCGTGGGTCAAGTACCTTGTAGACCCGGTGACCGATGCCCATTATTTTTTCTTTGCGCTCAAGTTTGCCTTCAACATATGAATCCACGGCATCTTCAGAACCGATTTCTTCCAGCATTTGTATGACCCCTTCATTCGCTCCGCCGTGCAGAGGCCCTTTTAGAGTTCCGATTGCTGAAGTGATGGAGGAATAAATATCACTGAGAGTTGCAATGGTGACTCGAGAACTGAATGTTGATGCATTCATTCCATGGTCAGCATGTAATATATAAGCGACGTCGAGTGTTTTTGCTGCATCATCAGAAGGTTCTTCTCCATTAATAAGATACAAAAAGTGAGCAGCTTCACTAAGATCGTCCCTAGGCTCAATAATTTCTAATCCTTGTCGACAGCGGTGAAACGCAGCCACTATTAGCGGCATCTTGGCAACAATTGCTAATGCGCGTTCTTCATTCAGTTTTCGGTTTTGATGTTCTCCCCTTTGATCATAAAGCCCAAGCATTGATACGCCTGTACGTATAACATCCATTGGTCCGGCATCTTTAGGTGATGATTTAAGAAAATCTACGATCCCTTGAGGAAGGCTTCTGTTAGCACGTAATGTTGAAGTTAGTGCATCCAATTCTCCGCGGTTCGGTAATTGACCGCGATGAAGCAAATAAAGAACTTCTTCAAAGGAGGTATTTTCGACAAGATCGTCAATGGTATAGCCAAGATAGGATAATTTACCTTCTTGGCCTTGAACGTTACTTAGCTTGGATTCGTTGGCTATGATTCCTTCTAGTCCTTTTGCTACTAATGCCATGATTATTGTTATTGGGGGATGCTTAATTAGCTCTTTAAAGTATTTATATAAGATGGGGCGAGAAGAATATCGAAGAGCTGGACACTTGCAAAGGGCTTTTATACCTCTCTTATATGCAGTTTAAAGTTTTAGCCTTTTTAGCAGCACATCACCAAGTTTTCTTAATTTTTTTTCACAAAATACTAGCCAAAGTAGAACCCATGTCTGATGGGGTTTCAGCCACAGCGATGCCCGCTTCTCTCAAAGCTTCCTTCTTTGCTGAAGCAGTTCCTTTTCCGCCAGAAATAATGGCGCCGGCATGACCCATTCGTCGTCCAGGAGGAGCCGTTGCTCCAGCAATGAAGGCAGCTATGGGCTTATTGCAGTTCTCTTTGGCCCAGGCCGCAGCTTCTTCCTCAGCGGTGCCTCCAATCTCACCAATCATAATTATTGATTCAGTATCTGGGTCATCATTAAATAGTTTTAGAATGTCCAAATGACTGGTTCCATTGATCGGATCTCCTCCAATTCCCACACAGGTGCTCTGGCCAAGTTCAAGAAGAGTTGTTTGCCACACAGCTTCATAGGTTAGTGTTCCAGAACGAGAGACAACCCCAACCGAACCCTTTTTGTGAATGTATCCTGGGGCTATGCCAATACGGCATCCTCCAGACGATTCGGGCCCATCTCCTGGCGTCACAATCCCAGGACAGTTTGGTCCAATAAGTCTAGAATGACTACCTTCCATCATTGAGCGAACTCGCATCATGTCTGCAACGGGTATGCCTTCGGTAATTGCTACAATGAGGTCCATGCCTGCATCTACAGATTCCATAATGGCATCACCAGCGAATGCAGGAGGAACAAAGATTGCCGAAACTTTTGCTTCCGTTTCTTTCATGGCTTTGTCTACGGTGTCGAATATTGGAACTTTGGATTCAAAGACTTGTCCTCCCTTGCCTGGAGTGACCCCTGCAACTATTTGGGTTCCGTATTCTAAGCTGAGCTGCGCATGCGTAGCTCCGAATCCACCGGTAATTCCTTGTATAAGAACTTTTGTATCTGGTTGCACTAAGATAGACATAGTAAACAGTTGTTATAAATCGTTGATTGAAAGGTCAGAGCGGTTCCACCAATGATCGGCACCGCTGGGCAAGAACTTAGTTATATCAGCACAGTTAAATCTGATAGCATTTGTTGGAGTTTCCTGAATTTGTAGCTCAACACAAATTAAATCTTCTTCCTTGGTTTTAAGAAAAGAGCTTAACTTTGCATAGTAGCAAGCAGATCTAATTTCGGTTGTAGGGTCACCAGGTGTAATGAGAAGCCGAGATAAAAGATCAGGTTCATTTTCTTTAAAATATGTAATGATAGGATCTTTTGAACTGACATGAAAGCTATGATCTACTGATCCATCAATCCAATCAAACCAAAGGCCCTTCGCCTCTTCAAACTCGACAAGCATATTAGTACCAGCATCTAGTTTACGATTTTTATGACTGGCAATTTCAACAGTCACAAGTTCATCATGTCCATGCGGAATCTTACAATTTGGAGCTGCCCCACTGATGAGCCGATGTCCCATTGAGTAGCGACGCGAAAAGCGAAGAGTGATGTCGTGATTGTCGGTCAAATTAAAGGATTTTAAGTTAAATTAATTAATTTTTAATGATCAAACATTGATGGCTTGGACGGCTTTTTCGGCGGCATCAGATAAATCATCTGCCGCAATCAGATTGACTCCAGAATTTGCCAGCGTTTGTTTCCCTGCTTCTACATTATTACCCTCGAGCCGGACCACTAACGGAATGTTCAAGTCTACCTGTTTACATGCTCCAACAATTCCATTTGCAATTACATCACAATCCATTATTCCACCGAAAATATTGACCAGAATACCTTTCACATTTGAATCTCCCAGAATGATTTTAAAAGCATTCGTGACTTGTTCTTCGGTTGCACCTCCACCCACATCTAAAAAGTTAGCGGGCTCTCCACCAAAATGTTTGATGATGTCCATTGTTGCCATTGCTAGCCCGGCACCATTGACTAAGCATGCGATATTGCCATCAAGGCCGATATAATTTAGACCAAATTCTGAGGCTGCAACTTCTCTTGGATCTTCTTCTGAAGGATCACGTAAGGCTTCAATTTCAGGTTGCCTGTATAGAGCGTTGTCATCGAAACCAAATTTTGCATCTAGTGCGAGGACTTGACCGTCAGGTGTTGTAACTAAAGGGTTAATTTCAACTAACGAGCAATCGCATGATATAAAGAGCTTATAGAGAGCTCTTAACAGATTTCCAAACTGTTTAGCGGTGTCGCCAGCAAACCCCAGATTAGATGAGATTTTTCGGATTTCATAAGGTTGTAGTCCAGCCAAAGGATGTATGGTTTCGCGGATGATTTTTTCAGGTTTTTTTTCGGCTACTTCTTCAATGTTTACTCCACCTTCTGTAGAGGCCACGATCACGGGCGCGCGGCTTTCTCTGTCCATAAGTATAGCCAGATAATATTCTTTTGAAATATCTACGGCCTGCGCAACCATGACTTTGTTAACGACCTTACCTGAATCACCTGTTTGGTGTGTTACCAAGACTTGGCCAATCATTTGGTTGGCAATTATCCCAATTTCTTCTGCACTTTCAGACAAGTGCACACCACCTTCAAAGCCATTTTTAAAGTTACCTTTTCCCCGACCTCCTGCATGTATTTGAGCTTTTATTACAACTTGTCCGGTTAGCTCTTCAGCAATTTGTTGAGCTTGTTCCGCCGTTTCAGCTACGCGTCCCTGTGGTGAGGGCACACTAAATTGCTCAAATAGCTCCTTGGCTTGGTATTCGTGTATATTCATTCCTTAGTTTGTGAAGCGATCGAAATCTTAGGGGCCGAAATACCGGTGGTCAAGAAGCGGCTCCACAAGTTTTAAATGAATTTGGTATTGGAGCTTCCCATTTTCCAACTCCTTCTAGTGACATGCGGTGACAATGTAATGCTTGGCGGGGCAGGATCAGTTCAGATTCCAATTCTTTGGTCCATCCGTTTTTAATGAATTCGAGATAACAATTTTCATTCGTACCATAAATTTTATCCCCAACAATAGGGAGATTGACATGCAATGAGTGGACTCGAATTTGATGCATTCGACCAGTTTCAGGCATCGCTTTCAATAAGGAAAAAGGTTCGAATTTTTCTATTAATTCAAATTTAGTGATACTAGGTTTTCCGCCAGGGTGGGGAATTTGTTTTACCCATATTTTAGATTCTTCTACTTCACCTGCTCTCAGAATAGGAGCTTCTACTGTAAATTTTTTTTCTTTAGGTGTTCCATGAACTAGCGCCAAGTATTCTTTTTTTATTTTATGTTGCTGCATGGCAATGCCAAATTGCCTGGCTGTATGCTTATTTTTTGCGACAATCACAATGCCACTAGTTTCCCTGTCTAATCGATTAATAATCGATAATCGCGCTCCGTTCGCGATATCATAGGCTAGAAGATCTTTGATGCCATCTAACAGCGTTGGCGGATTGCCTGGAACGCAAGGATGAACGAGTAGTGGAGCAGGCTTATTTACAACAATGAAATCTTCTGTTTCACAGAGAACTTCAAAGTTTGTATTATTTACAATCACACTGGTTTATTTGTGGGATTGCGCGTTGTGAAAACGTAAAAACTTTTACAATGAGCTTAATCCTCTGAATCTTCGTTCTTCAGATAATCTGAAACATTTTGTAATGCATCAATTAGTTCCTGCAGGCTTTCTTCAGGGACCATGATGGTGTCACGCCTTCCTCTCACGTCTTCTGTAATTTTAAGAAAACGCCCACGATCATTCGCTTTCAGATCAACAAAAAAAACTTTACGATCAGAAAATATCTTTTCTGTATAAAGCGGTTCGTCGCTTCGGCGTCTGTAACCTCCACCGTTATCTTCTTCTTCTTCTTCTTCTTCAAACATGCCAAGTATGGGCTTTCCTCTATTATTTAATTATTTGGATTGGGGTGAGAATGCTAATACTGTATGTTATCTTCGCAAGTATCAATCCATCATTTTATTATTTGCAGAATTAAATGTTGCGAAGAAATCACGAAGTAATCACGAAGTAATACCACAGGAATGACGAGCTCTTTTTAATGTGGCTGAGGCTGCTTCCCTTGCCCGGGCAGCACCCTCTTTAAGAATATTTTCAATGTATTGAGGATCCTCACAGAGCTCTTTTCTTCTTGCGCGCATTGGTTCAAAATATTCCCAAAAAGCTTCAAACAAACGCTTTTTAAAGTCTCCATAACCAATGCCCCCTTTCAAAAAACCATCTTTCATTTCTTCTAATTGTTGATCCGATGCTACTAGGCTAAATAGATCTACAATAATCGAATTCGATGGATCCTTGGGATCTTCGACCGGAGTCGAGTCGGTCGTGATCGACATGATTTTTTTTCTTGTAGCTTTCTCCTCACCAAATAGCTCCAAAATATTCCCATAACTTTTACTCATTTTTTGACCATCTAGCCCAGGGACCCGCGCTTTGTCTTCTCGAATTTTTGGTTCCGGAATAACAAAGACATCACCGTAAAGGTTGTTGAATTTAGTCGCTATATCACGAGTCACTTCCAGATGTTGCTTTTGATCATCACCTATAGGAACAACGTTGCTGTCGTAGATAAGAATGTCTGCTGCCATTAATACTGGATAAGCAAATAGACCATGCGTTGCTTCAAGACCACGTTCTGTCTTATCTTTATAAGAATGACAACGGTTCAAAAACCCCATTGGAGTTACGGTACTCAAAAGCCAGGATAATTCAGTTACTTCTGGGACATCAGACTGCTTAAAAAAAACTGCTTTGTTGGGGTCTAAACCACAAGCCAGAAAATCAATCGCAACGTTGCTGACATTTTCTTTCAAGGCATCAGGGTCTTGAACAGTTGTCAATGAATGATAGTCCGCAATAAAATAGAAGGCTTCTCCTTCTTCTTGTAGACGAATAGAAGGCTGCATCATGCCGAAGAAGTTTCCTACATGGAGTCTGCCGCTTGGTTGAATGCCGGATAGAATACGCATTTATCTTATAGGGTTATGATCCAGACCATATTTAAAGTGTCAAGTTTAGTACTGCACACTAAATAAAATTATGAGTGCGCCAATTAGGGTTTATTTTATCACCGGCTATGAATTCTAGGTAGAGTAATATCTAAAGAAGAAATATTGAAATAGCATTGGAGAATTATCGAGGCTGATGACTCGGAGAAGCTTAATTTTCAATTATTAGTGAAAAAAGATCATTATTAGTAAGTTTTTTATTTCTATTTGATCTAAAGTATTGATCTTAATGGGTGTAGGATTCTGGTGACTAAAAAATAGTGATCAGTTTGTGACCTTTGATGAGGTTAATGACGTCTAAATAGTGAGTAAGGTTAATTTTATGATAATTAATTTTACAATCCATTCAGGGACAGCCTCATAATAATCTGCCGTGGATGCGTTAACTGATGAAGAATTGGTTGCTCGGTGTAAGACTGAGTTACCTTATAACGTTACCGCATACCGAGAACTGTTGAGGCGCCATGAACCTTTAGTCTATAGAAGTTGTTTAAAAATGCTCGGTTCTGTTCAAGATGCTGAAGAAGCTTGCCAAGATGCATTCTTGCAGGTTTTTCATAAGCTTGGTCAATTCGAGGGCCGTTCAGCTTTTAAGACCTGGCTTTACCGTATCGTCTATAACCGTTGCATCGAGAGCCGTAGAAGAGATGCTCGCCGCAGTGAGAATCATGCGAAGCTGGTAGAAGAAATAACTCAGGATGACATTGCTCGCGAAGATCCTGATATGAAAAATGCACTGACCGGAAAAGTTCATGAAGTCATTGCCAAGATGAGCGGGGAAGATTGTCGCCTCGTAACATTAAGATATGTTTCCGGGCTAAGCCTACAAGAAATAGCTGATGTTCTTGAAATTGGATTGAGCGCTACTAAGATGCGGTTATATCGTGCGCAGGAGAAATTTAAGGAAATTTATAATGATTTGGATACTGGAGAGGAGGCAGAAGAGGCATGATAAGTGATGCACAATTTCTTGAGCAGGATGCGCAAATCCTAAATATTTTTAAGGAGGAAGGTTCATCATTAGATAGTAACCGTGTTGATTCTGAAGCAGAGAGGGTGCCGCGAGATTTAACTATTGAAGATTTAAGAAGAATTGATCGGATTGTTCAAAAAGCAAAATTTAGCGTCGTAGCGAAACATTCTATGAGTTTTCTATTTAAAACGATTGGAGTAGGCGCGTCTGAGTTGGCTTTAGCGTTTATTGGCGTTGCTAAAAGTGCAAATTTAACTGCCGGATCAGTGAATGCCGAAGAGCACGAAAATGATCGTGTCGATAATGAATAATTTATTTAACCTTAATGAAAAACCAATGATGATATTGCTTGCTCAAGCCGCACAAGGGACCAATCCAACTAATGGTTCAGAAACCCAGAAGAGTTGGGTGGATTCTCTATTAGTTCAATTGAATCAAATGGTTGATGAATTCACGGCGTTCATACCGAAATTACTGACTGCCATTATTCTTTTATTAGTTGGGGTAATTATTTCAACGCTCGTAGCGCGAGGAACACGGTTCCTGTTAGAAAAGTTTGGAGGTTTGTTAAAAGAGAAATTTGCAAATAACCCAATTATTCAGAGATCAGGTTTTTCGGGAATGTTTTTCCGTGCAAATACTCATGCACCTTTTTCAATTATTGTAAGTAAAAGTCTTTTTTGGATTCTTATAATTATGTTTTTGAGTTCTTCTGCTCGTTCACTTGGACTTGAGCAGATTTCAGCACCCCTTAGCGGGTTAGTAAGCTTCTTGCCTCAGGCCATTACGGCTCTAATTATATCGGTAGCTGGTTTCATTATAGGCGACCTTGTCAGAGGCTTTGTAATTAATGGAGCCAAGAGAGTAGGCCTCGACTATGCTGGTGCATTGGCGAACCTCGTCTATGCCTTCATACTGGTTCTGGTCATGACTATAGCCATCGATACTTTGGGCGTAGATACTACTCTTATCCGACATACTGTTGAGATATTGTTGCTTGGAGCTGCTATAGCTACGGCCCTTGCTCTTGGACTAGGAATGCGGCCCTTAGCGCAGAACATTGTTTCTGGAGTCTATGCCAGAGACCTTTATCCGGTCGGCACGAAAATAAAATTCAAAGGGAATGACGAGCTCGAAGGCAAAGTGGTATCAGTTGGCCCAGTAACAACTCAGATAGAGACGGATTCGAACAACTCAGTAAATATTCCTAATAGTTCAATTGTTGCTGAGATTGTTGAGACTGAAAAAAATAAAAGCAGTGAGGTAGGCGATTCCGAATAGGTTGTGAACGTGACTCTAAGGTCCTTGAACACATGGAACAATTATCGCTTCGCTCATGCCATGGATGATTTTTTTATCGGAAGGCACTAGCGTTGCCATAACGCCTCCAAGTTCTGCTCTGCAATTTGAGGAATTTTCTTCACTTAAAAAATAATACGGACAGATCCTTGCTCTCACATCAATTGATCGACTCTTTTTCATTGCTTCATCCCAATAGCTATGTTCAAAGACGCGAGCTTTCTTGAATCTTTGCATAATCCAGGGCCTGTCAGGAAAATCATGTATGGCTAATTCAATGGCTTCTTTCCATTCATTTGCAGGCATGTCGCTACCGATTCGAACGCTACGACTTCCCCAAGCTAATTCTGAGAAGCCACTAATTTTCATTACTAAATTTCTTTCCTTTTGCGAAAATTCAGCAAGTTGATGCCAATCATTGATACCTAAATTTGGCAATTCTGCATGATGAGGTATTGGGCTCGGGTCTATTATCCAGCTGAAGGGAAAATAATCAGATAATCGTTTTAAATGGTTTTGTCTTATTTGTGCTGCCCAATAATTCAGCAGAGGTCGTGAATGAAACAAAGCACTCCACATTTTTTCTTCCATGTATGGTTTGAATGAAGGCGTAATGTCGATTTGGCTATTGGCTGCGGCTTCAAATAAATCATTAGCTGAGGGTATATTCTCCAGATCAAAAAGCTCAAAGAAACGATAAACGGCCCGACCGCTTATTTGATATTGTTCTGCATCGAGAACATTGAAATTAATTGAACTGAAACGACTATTGAGCTCTTCGGATAACCATTCCATTTCAGGTCGGTATTCAGAGGATTCTTGACTTATCAGGATATCGGCTCCTTGCGGAAGGATAGAGGCGAAGCCATCCAGCATTCCCGTTGAAGAACCTAAAACATCATAACCTAAAGTTGAGTAGGTTTGGTTCAACCAAGCTGTAAGGCCGATTCCTCCAGGAATGCTGTCAAGTTCTGTGATTGCAAAGCCATCCTCGGTCCATATTAGATCAGGGCGAATAATCCTGGGCAAAGAATTGCTAAAGGTTTTATGGCGACCCTTTTCAATTAGGCCGGCAGGTTTGCCTGCATCAAGATAAGAGCACACCCAGTCAGGCGCTTTGTTTTTGACGCTCTGATTATAAATCGTATTGGAAGCTTTAAGAAAATTGGCCAATAGATGACCAAGAGAATGGAGTTCCTTTATGATTTTCTTTGGTAGAGCAAGTGGCTCTGAGGATATTCTCCATTTCTTATTTGCAAAGAGACCTGATTTCGGAAAAGCCCTCCGAATGATATTAACCCGTTCCTTGGCAGTGGCATTTGAAGTCGCCCCCATTTTTGTCATTTTTGAGTGATAATAAATGTATAGAAGCGCATTACTTCATGCTTCGAAGTGCTGCACGAATTAACTCGTCAGAATCAATTAACTCTGTGTTTGAATCTGCAATTTTATTGATCGCTTTAATTGCCTCACTTTGTTTATAACCTAGAGAAATTAGAGCGAGTACTGCGTCATTAATGATTCCTTTTTCTCCGTGAGCTTCTTCTTTAGCTGCGGTCCAGACTGCCGTGACGCCGACCTTATCTTTTAATTCAAGAATTATACGTTCGGCTGTTTTTTTTCCTAGGCCGCTGATTTTTGAGAGGACGGGAGTGTCCCCATGAATTACAGCATTCTTAAACTGGTCAACGGACATTCCAGTTAATACGGCCAGTCCAAGTTTTGGCCCAATTCCAGACACGCGAGTTATTAGTAAACGAAACAAGTTCCTTTCGTCATTAGTAGCAAAACCATAAAGTGTCTGTTCTTGTTCACGGACGTGGAAATGAGTTAGTATACGGACCTTTTCTCCTATAGGAGGCATCGTGTCACTTGTGGAGAGCGGAACTAAGACCTCATAGCCTAATCCGCTAACATCGATAGTTAATCTTCCAGGAAGAAGTTCTGCGAGACAACCGTCCAGATAAGTGATCATAAGATTAAAAGGAAAGGAGCAATAAGAATATCGCAATAACCTTTTTTAAATTAATTCAATGGTCCCTCTTGATCATCGACAAATTAATGTGAAAATTTACTAGATGAGCTATTTTCGTAGTTTTAGTTTTGTTGTGATAAGTTTGTTTTTTGTATGGGTTTCTCATGCAGATGATAAAGCTGGGGTCAAAGATGCTAATTTGGAAAGTAAGAAGCAAAAGCTTTTGCTTCTTATTGAGCCTCGCAACATGAGATCACCTGTTTCCATGATTATTCCAGGAGCACGGAATACAGTCTATAGCGCAGGATACATGGGTTCTTTAGGCGTTATTCACTACAAAGCTGAGGAATTCCGGAGAAATTTCAAGTATGGCTGGAAACAATTTCGTAAAGATGCACTTAAAGATGCAGCTAAACATTTAGAGAAAATAAGTCCAGTGCTGATAAAAAATCCTGATAATATGATTGAATATGCCTTGATCCAATCGCAGAACCCTTTGACTCCGAGCACTATTATTTTGCCTCAATTTCGTGAGAAATTTAGAGATATTCTAGGTTCGGAATTGTTAGTTATATTGCCTAATCGATCGACAATTTTAGTTTTTTCCGGATCTGAAAATAATTTAAATCTCTATAAAAAAACATTTATTAATATGTATAAAGATTCAATTTACCCGGTTAGTAGGGAAATATTCAGAATTAATGACAGTGGTATTCGCGCGATTGGTGATTATGGGGCTAAATAAATTAAAATTATGCAATTATTCAAAAGTAACTGGAATTTTTTGATAATTGGACTATGATATGCGCCCTCAATCGCTGAATATTACTTCCATTGCACCATTTAGGGTCAAAATTCATGGTAATGTGACGCCTTTTGTGATAAAATAAATTAAATATGGCTACAACACGCAGAACCCGGTTTTCCCGGAGAATCCCTGATCACGTAACCGATGAATTGGTTGTTGTGCTCAAAGGAAATGATACGGCTTTACAGTTTAATAATCTTTTTGAACTCGTATATGAGAACCTCAAAGCAAAGAATGCCGTAAGTGGCGGAGAAGAAATGCTTCGTCTTCGGGCTTACGAAAAGCTTCAGAACCTCGTCACCCGAGGATTAGTAGAAAAAAGTGGTAAGGCTTACACAGGTCTAGACGGTATTGAAAAAGCTTCTAGTGCTTATGTTGCTGCTCAACAAGCAAAGCAGCAGGCCTAGCAAGTGATTCATCTTTTTTGAAAGAGGGCCACCGATTGGTGGTCCTCTTTTATTTTATAATGAAAGTACTAAATTTCACCTTGAACCGTGAGGTAAATAATAGGATTGTTTGAGTCACTCCCAATAAAGAAATGTTAGATCAATATTTGCCGGTACTTATGCAATTGAGTGTTGCTACTGGTTTTGCCGTATCCACTCTACTAGTTAGTGTTCTGTTGGGTAAGAGTGCAAAAAGTAACGCGATTAAAGATAGCGCTTACGAGTGTGGGATGCTTCCTATAGGAGATGATAAGCCGAGATTTAGCGTGAAATTCTATGTCATCGCGATGCTCTTTGTTATTTTCGATATTGAAGTTGTTTTTATGTATCCATGGGCCGTTACCTTTAAGAATTTCTTGGCAAATGGACAAGCGGCGATGGTTTTCTGGAGCATGTCAGGATTCGTGGGAATTCTTCTAGTAGCTTATCTCTACGCATTGAAAAAAGGCGCACTTAGCTGGAAGTCATAAGTTCCCTTTCTAACCACTGAGCAGAAAAAAGCATTTCCTCTTCAGAAATTGTAAAGGGTGGAGCAAACGCGATCACATGGCCTCCAGGCCCATCTGCTAATGTTATTAGCCCGGACTTGAGTGCACTAGGTATAATTTTTGAGGCGAGTGGCCCGTTTGGCTTGCCATTATGATCTATGATTTCTAGACCTAGCATCAGTCCCATTCCGCGAACTGATCCCTTTGTTGAGGCTTTAATATTTTTTAGGAGTTCTTTGAAACAGTTACCTTTATGAGTGACTTCTGATGAGATTTTCGGATTCGAATGTATTTCTAGAGAAGCCAAAGCCATAGCACATCCTCCAGGATGGCCAAGAAAAGTGGAAGTATGGATTGCTTCTCCATCCGACTCTGGCCAGTGGTCCATGATTGTAGCTTTGCCAATGCAGGCAGAAATTGGGAAGCCTCCCGAGAGGGCCTTACCAAGACAAATAATATCAGGTATCACATCCGAATGTTCGCATGCAAAGAGCTTACCGGTGCGGTTTAGACCAGTGTAAATCTCATCAATAATTAATAAGGCATTATGTTCATCACATAAGGCACGCAATGAAGGCAGAAAATCATTTTCCGGTACCACTTTACCTCCCCTACCAAGGATAGGCTCAACGATAATTGCACCAATGCTTTCATTTAATAGAGTATCTCTTACCTGATCGAGTCCGTGATTTCCATAAGGTACAATATTTCCGAAGTCTGATAGTTGCTTGATAAAAGGATCCTTGAACCTTGGCATTGCACCAGCAGATAAGCTGCCAAATCCCGTCCCATGATAGCAACCTTCAAAACTAATAACACCATGCTTTCCGGTTGCTAGTGTGGCAGTCTTGAGGGCGCTTTCAATTGATTCTGATCCTGAAGAATTAAGTATTGTTTTAGCCTTGTTGCCCGTCCAACGTTCAAAAGTTATTGAACTGAGTTTTTTACAAAGGTTCACTTTCTGTGCTGTCGGGTGAACGTCTCCCATCCCATGCATTAGATACTTGGACTGTTCATTGAATGCAGAGATTAGTTCAGGGCATGAATGGCCAAGGGATGATACTGCGAAAGCGCTGGTAAGATCTAAGAAGCGGTTTCCATCGACATCCCAAACATTTGTATCCTTTGCTCTGTCCCAGAATATAGGGAAATCATTCGAAACATAAGTGATGTTACGCGATTCATATTTGCGCAGGTTTTCTGCAAGAGCACGTGAGTTGGCCCCTGGTATTTCGGTGATGATTTCTGGGAGCATGGAGACACAAAGTTTGTCTAGTGCCTTCCATCCAAAGGACTCAGATCTTAATAAATGATATAAGATTAGTGGGCCTTACAAAATTCTTCTAATCGGTCCAGTCCTTCCTTAATGATGGGCAGGCTAGCAGCATAGCTGATACGGATACTATGATCATTTCCAAACGCAACGCCAGGGACTGTGGCAACTTGCATGCGGCTAAGTAATTTTTCAGCAAAGTTGACGGATTTAATTCCTGTCTTTTCAATGTTAATGAGAAAATAAAATGCACCGTCGGGTTCGATTGTTGAAACATTTGCTATACTATTTAGTCGGCCAAGCACGTACTGACGACGGATATTATATTCTTCAACCATATCTGTGATTTCAGATTGATCTCCGGTCAGCGCTGCAATTGCACCGAACTGAGCAAATGTAGTTGGGTTTGAAGTGCTATGGCTTTGGATAGTATCAATGGCATCTGCAATTTCCTTAGTTGTCGCGGTATACCCTAAACGCCAACCAGTCATTGAGTAGGCTTTTGAAAATCCATTAATAGTAATCGTGAGGTTACGAATCTCATCACTGATAGATCCGATGCTGACATGTTCAGACTCCCCGTAGATTAATTTCTCATAGATTTCGTCAGAAAGTATAAGGATGTCCTCTGATGCTGCAACTTCGCCTATGGCAGCCAATTCCTCTCTTGTGTAGACAGCACCAGTGGGATTATTTGGAGAGTTAATAATAATCATTTTGGTTGATCCCGTCATAGCGTCATCAAATTCCTGGGCTGTTATTTTCCAATTATTTTCCTGCTTAGTCTCGACAAATACAGGCTCAGCTCCGACCGCTCTTACCATTTCTGGATAACTGGTCCAATATGGGGCAGGAATGATGACTTCATCACCAGCGTCGCAACATGCCATTATTGCATTGAAACAGGAGTGCTTTGCACCGCAGTTGACTACTATTTCATTAGGTTCATAATTTAATTGGTTCTCTTCTCTGAGCTTTTTGGAGAGTCCTTTACGAAGTGCTAGTAGGCCAGCGACGGCAGTATATTTGGTTTGTCCGTCTTGAAGAGCATCGATGGCTGCTGATTTAATGTGTTGAGGCGTATCAAAATCTGGTTCACCTGCACCTAAATTACATACATCAATTCCCTCTTCGCGCATTTGTTTTGCCTGACTCGTGATGGACAGTGTGAGGGACGGTGAAAGATCTGCTATGGTTTCTGCTATAAATTCCATGATATTTTAGAGACTCTTTTGAGGGGTGTTGAATTGAATGGTATAATTTACAAATAAAAAAGGCTTCCGCTTACGGAAGCCTTCGGGGCTAATAAATGGTCTGTCGAGCTTCCGCTGTAGCGTTTGGCGGAGTCCTCTTCTAGCTCATTGAAAATTAGATTCAAGTTAAAAGTACAAAATTGCCAATCTTAAAGGACAATCTGAACTACTGAACTTGCCTTAATGGCCTTATCTTTCGCATTCTCGAGAGATTCTCCGCGAGCAATGGCAACACCTAAGCGACGGCGACCGGAAATACTAGGTTTACCGAACAAACGAATTTGGGTATCTGGCTCTTCTAATGCTGCAGAGACATTATTAAACATGATCTCTTCTGAATTTCCTTCTCCTAGTATCACGCTGGATGCTGATGGTCCGTGTTGACTAATGTTGGGGATGGGAAGACCTAGAATGGCTCGAGCATGCAGCGCAAACTGTGAGAGGTCCTGAGAAATTAGTGTAACGAGTCCAGTGTCATGAGGCCGAGGTGAAACTTCGCTAAAAATCACATCATCACCCTTGATGAATAATTCAACGCCAAATATACCATATCCTCCGAGACTAGAAGTGATCTGTTCGGCCATTCGTTTAGCTTCTTCAGCTGCAGAGTCAGACATGGGCTGAGGTTGCCAGCTTTGACGGTAATCACCGTCTGTTTGTACATGTCCGATAGGTTCACAGAATGAGGTGCCATTACAGTGACGCACAGTGAGCTGAGTGATTTCATAATCAAAATCTACAAATCCTTCGACAATTACTTTTCCAGCCCCTGCCCTTCCTCCTTCCTGAGCGTATTGCCAAGCACTGTCAATCTGGTCTGGAGATTTTATAGTACTTTGACCTTTTCCAGATGAGCTCATGATAGGCTTAACAACGCAAGGGATACCAATTTCTTCGACTGCCGAATCAAATTCTTCTTTGCTGGCAGCAAATTTGTAAGGTGATGTTTTGAGTTGAAGTTCCTCGGCAGCTAGTCGGCGAATACCTTCGCGATCCATTGTTAGTTTTGTGGCCCTTGCAGTAGGGATAACATTAAACCCTTCATTTTCGAGATCGACTAAAGTGTCCGTTGCAATGGCCTCAACTTCAGGAACTATCAAGTGAGGTTTTTCTTTTTCCAGAACGGCCCTTAACTCATCAGCATTCAGCATATCGATACTGTAGGACCGATGAGCTACCTGCATGGCGGGTGCATTGTCATACCTGTCAATGGCAATGACTTCACATCCGTATCGTTGCAGTTCGATTACCACTTCTTTTCCGAGTTCCCCTGATCCACAAAGTGCGACTCGAGTAGCATTAGATGTTAGTGGTGTACCAATGTTCATAATCTTAATGAGGATGTTTTCTTCCTGAGTCTTATGGATTAAATGCAAAGACGACAATCACAATCTTTGATAAAGAGGTTGCAGAATTGTAACGATAAATCCTCTAAAACGATCAATTTATTGTTTTTTCCACATGAGCAATTTCAGTCTTTTTACTGGATTTTTACTAAGATCGATCAGCCGTAAGACCAGAATAGATCTAAATTACATAACTTATTTCTATATAAAAAAAGCGATCCTCTCAATGAGACGACCGCTTTTTATTTTGATATGTATTCGCAACCTAGAATTCTATTGATTCCTCCTCCTCCTCCTCGTGTCCGCTCAGAGCATTTTTAACTAATTGTTCAATTTCTGCGTACATTTTTTTATCTTCCTTCAATGCATCCTTAGTCGCGTCTCTTCCCTGCCCAAGCTGTTCACCCTTGTAGCTGAACCATGACCCACGCTTCAGTAATATTCCGTGTTCGAGTGCAAGGTCGAGGAGTGAACCAACTGCTGAAATACCTTCATCATACATAATGTCAAACTCAGCTTCAGTGAATGGAGGAGCGACCTTATTCTTTACTACTTTCAGTCGTGTGCGATTTCCTACGACTGTTCCATCTGTATGTTTAATGGCACCAATTCTACGAATGTCCACGCGAACTGAACTGTAGAATTTAAGCGCTCTGCCACCAGGTGTTGTTTCAGGACTGCCAAACATGACACCGATTTTTTCTCTGATCTGATTTGTGAAAATGCAGGTCGTTCTGGCCTTAGCAATGATCGAAGTTAATTTTCTCATTGCAGCACTCATTAGTCTTGCTTGTGCTCCGACTGTTGAATCGCCAATTTCACCATCAAGTTCTTGTTTAGTGACCAGAGCAGCAACTGAATCTAATACGATTATATCTAATGCATTTGACCTGACAAGAGTTTCTACAATGCGTAGAGCCTCTTCTCCTGAACTGGGTTGTGATACTAATAAGTTGTCCATATTAACACCCAGTTTTTTTGCGTATTGAGGATCAAGTGCGTGCTCTACATCAACGAATGCTGCCAATCCTCCATTCTTTTGTGCTTGCGCGATAACTGTTAATGTTAGTGT
>TARA_B110000116_G_scaffold272253_1_pt1 | contig 18555 bp, 16 predicted proteins | sample TARA_B110000116 | Tara Oceans TARA_B110000116 (sample SAMEA4397355) | marine metagenome | biome: Polar Biome; feature: [ZZZ] marine water layer (ENVO:01000295); material: water (ENVO:00002006), including particulate matter (ENVO:01000060) such as... | depth 199 m
TTTTTAACCTTCTTATGGAGTTAAAGAGAGTTGTTGTCACGGGCTTAGGTGCCCTGACTCCTATAGGGAACACACTTCCAGAATACTGGGAGGCTCTAAAAAACGGTGTTAGTGGTGCTGCAAGGATTACTTATTTTAATCCAGAATTACATAAAACTCAATTTGCTTGCGAGTTAAAAAACTTTGATGTTACAGAGTTTATGAACCGCAAAGAAGCAAGGAGAATGGATAAGTATAGTCAATACGCAATGGTCGTTACCGACGAAGCTATTGCTGATGCTGGTTTAGTAGAAGGTAATTTTAATCCAGATAGGGTTGGCGTTATTTGGGGATCGGGAATTGGAGGTTTGGAAACTTTTCAAGATGAGGCTCAGAATTTATTGAGAGCTCGTGAAAATAATCAGGCCCCAAGATTTAATCCTTTTTTTATTCCAAAAATGATTGCAGATATTGCCCCAGGTAATATTTCAATCAAACATGGATTTAGAGGCCCTAACTATACAACCGTTTCTGCTTGTGCCTCTTCCAGTCATGCAATGATAGATTCATTTACCTATATCCGTATGGGTAAAGCTGATATTATTGTTACGGGTGGATCTGAAGCTGCTGTTAATGAAACTGGTATTGGTGGATTTAATGCATGTCAAGCTTTATCAACTAATAATGAAAGCGCAGAAAGTGCTTCTCGTCCTTTTGATGCAGCTCGTGATGGGTTCGTTTTAGGAGAAGGTGCAGGGTCAATTATTCTTGAAGAATATGAGCATGCTAAAGCTAGAGGAGCAAAAATATACGCGGAAATTGTTGGTGGTGGAATGTCTGCTGATGCATATCACATGACTGCACCGCACCCTGAAGGGTTAGGTGCTACTAATGTGATGAAATATGCTTTAGAGGATGCTGAGTTAACCATTGACGATATTGATTATATCAATGTGCATGGTACATCAACACCTTTAGGTGATGTTGCTGAATTAACAGCTATCCAAAAAGTATTTGGTGATAAAGCTTACGATTTAAATATTAGTTCTACTAAGTCTATGACTGGTCATTTGTTAGGAGCAGCTGGAGCTATTGAAGCAATTGCTACAATTAAGGCGATTCAAGAGGATTTTGTTCCTCCAACAATTAATCACAAAAATTCTGATGAAAATATCGATAGTAAACTTAATCTGACCTTGAATAAAGGACAGCAAAGAAAAGTTAATGTTGCTATGACAAATACATTTGGGTTTGGCGGACATAACGCTTCTGTTATTCTTAAAAAATATCAAGGGTAGTTTTGAATATAAAAGCACTTATTAAATTAGTTTTTTCTTCGGGAAATGACTTATCACAAAATATTAAAAACATTGTTGGCTTTTACCCCAACAATGTTTTTTTGTTTGAAACAGCATTAGTTCATAAATCTGCTGTTTATGACAACAGTAACGATTATACGGTAAGTAACGAGCGCTTAGAATTCCTTGGGGATGCTATTCTTGGAGCAATAATAGCAGATCGTTTATTTCAAGAATACCCTAAAGGTGACGAAGGGTTTTTAACAAAAATGAGGTCTAAAATTGTCAGTCGAACATCTTTAAATCAATTAGCAAAAAAGATAGGTTTGGATGAATTAGTGATTTCAAAACTTGATAAAAAAAGTAAAACAGATAGCATTTATGGTAATGCTTTCGAGGCGTTAATAGGTGCTATTTATTTAGATAAGGGTACTTCGGCTTGTGAAAAGTTTATTGATAATAAAATTCTAAAACCTTATATCTCTTTTGAGAAATTAGAAAACGAAGAAACTAATTTTAAATCTAGAGTAATCGAATGGGCTCAAAAAGGAAAGCGCGAATTGTCTTTTAAAATCATTAGTGAAACAGGAGAGGGACGGAGTAAAAACTTTGAAGCGTGTGTGATTTTAGACGGAGTCGAAGTGGCAAAAGGAAAAGAAAAGTCTAAGAAAAAGGCGGAGCAAAAAGCTGCCAAAGAATTCTGTATTAAATTTCAGGTATTAAATGAATAAGCTAGTTCTAGATTTTGAGTACGATTTTGACTTTACCTTATTTGGTATTTCAAGTCATGTCGCAAATTATAGATTAGCTTGGGGAGTTAATAAATTTCTTGATATAGATTTAGAACGAATGGATGATGTCGACTTATCCTTCGGTAAGGAAAAAAAAAGGAATTTTAGTTTTCACCGTTTTGATGACGAAGAAAGCTATACTACAATACATCTAGTATCCAATAGGTCAAGTAATGGATATCTGATTCCAGAACTTAAACAAATGGATTATTTTCTTCAATATTGGGGACCAATGTCAGCAGAAGAACTTGTTGCCATGAATGATAATATTCGAAAAATATCATCTGTTTTAACAGCAGTACAAGTTGATCCAATGGACTTGAAAAGTCGTAACAATCTCTTGTTTTAGTAGAATCAACTTATAATTTAGATAGCCCTTAAGTTTTCATGCTTATTTCGTTGAAAACCCTTTTGAATATTAAGGCTTTTAATGAAACGAATTGTATATCTTTGCTGCTTGTTTTAAAACGAGATTTAACGAAATTATAGATATATATGGACTTAAAGAGAACCAAAATTGTTGCCACTCTAGGACCTGCGTCTTCTACAGAGGAAGTAATAAAGGAAATGTACGATAAAGGATTAAACGTTTGTCGTTTGAATTTTTCGCATGGTGATCATAGTATTCACGAAGAAAACATTAAAAGGATTAAAGCTGTTAATCAAGAGCTTAATGCTAATATTGCAATTTTAGCCGATTTACAAGGTCCGAAATTACGTGTAGGGGTGATGGAAAACGAAGGTTGTGAAATAAAAACCGGAGACAAAATTACTTTCACTAATGAGGAATGTATTGGTACCTCTGAGAAAGTATACATGACTTATAAAAGTTTTGCTCAGGACGTTAAGGCTGGTGAATTGATTCTGATTGATGATGGTAAATTAGCTGTTAAAGTTGAAAGTACTAATGGCGTAGACGAAGTTTATGCTGTAGTAGAGCACGGTGGTATATTAAAAAGTAAAAAAGGAGTTAACCTACCTAATACTCAAATATCATTACCATCTTTAACTGAAAAAGATAGAGCAGATTTAGATTATATTTTAACACAAGACGTAGAATGGATTGCATTATCTTTTGTTAGATGTGCTGATGACATTACTGAGTTGAGAAAATTAATCAAAGCTGCAGGAAAAGACATTAAAATTATCGCAAAAATAGAGAAGCCTGAGGCTATCGATGATATTGATGCAATCGTTAATGAAACCGATGCTATTATGGTTGCTCGTGGAGATTTAGGAATTGAAGTTCCTTATCAAGACGTACCATTATTACAAAAAATGATGGTTAAAAAGTGTTTAAAAGCTTCCAAACCAATTATTGTTGCTACTCAGATGATGGAAAGTATGATTGATGGAATTACACCATCTCGTGCTGAAGTTAATGATGTTGCAAATGCAGTAATGGACGGAGCTGATGCTGTAATGTTATCCGGAGAAACTTCTGTAGGTGTTCACCCTGGTTTGGTTATCGAAACTATGTCCAACATTATCAAGAAAGTTGAGGAGTATGATGATATTTACAATCATGACTACTTACCAGTTTTTAGAGAAGAGCGTTTTGTTTCTGATAATATTTGTACAAGTGCTGTAAACTTAGCGGAAAGTGTAAATGCAAAAGCTATTGTAACAATGACTGTTTCTGGTTATACGGCTTGTAAAATTTCATCTCAACGTCCAAGAGCAATTACATTTGTTTATACAAGTAACAAGAAGATCTTAAATATGCTAAACTTAGTTTGGGGTGTTCAAGCTTATTACTATGACAACTCTCATTTAGTTGATGAGAATATCGATGATATAGAAAAGAGTTTGAAAGAAAAAGGCTTTATTAAAGAAGGAGATTATTTTATTAATATATCTTCTATGCCAATTAAGAAGAGAGGTAAAACAAATACCTTAAAATTAAGTTTAGCTTAATTAAATAATATTTTTTATTAATTGGGAATTAGCGAAAGTTGGTTCCCAATTTTTTTAATACATAGTTTGATAATTAGTTCATATGGGTATTAATGTCGGTTTATTAAAGAGAGCTTGTGAAGTCGCTGGAGCTCCTGGGTTTGAACATAGAGTTAGGGATTTGGTCCTGAATGAAATTGAAGGATTAGTAGATGAAGTTTCTGTTGACAATATGGGGAATTTAGTTGCTATAAAAAGAGGAAAGTCTTCAAAGAAATTGATGTCTGCAGCTCATATGGATGAAATTGGTTTCATGGTAACTCATATAACTAATGAAGGATTTTTAAAATTTCATACGTTAGGAGGTTTTGATCCTAAAACATTAACCGCACAAAGAGTTATTATTCACGGAAGAGAGGATGTTATTGGCGTGATGGGAGCAAAACCTATTCATGTGATGACAAGCGAAGAGCGAAATAAAGTGCCTAAGGTATGTGATTATTTTATTGATTTAGGGATGAAGAAGGAAGAAGTCGAAAAACTTATTTCTGTTGGAGACCCTATCACAAGAGAGCGCGGCTTAGTAGAGATGGGAGACTGTGTTAATTCTAAATCGTTAGATAATAGGGTTGCTGTATTCATTTTAATAGAAGCTTTAAAGCAATTAAAAGGAAAAGATATACCATATGATTTTTATGCTGTTTTTACGGTTCAAGAAGAGGTTGGAATAAGAGGAGCTCAAGTTGCGACTTTAGCGATTAATCCTGATTTTGGTATTTGTATCGATACAACAATTGCCTTTGATACACCTGGCTCTTCTTCCCATGAAAAGATTACAGCATTAGGTGAAGGAACTGCTATTAAAATTATGGATTCTCGAACGATTTGCGATTCAAGAATGGTTCGTTTTATGAAGGAATTAGCTGATCAAAATGGAATTAAATGGCAACCTGAAATATTAACAGGAGGAGGAACAGATACAATGGGACTTCAACAGTTTGCTGCTGGTGGTAGTATTGCAGGAGCAATTTCAATCCCTACTCGTCATATTCACCAGGTAATCGAAATGTGTAATAAAGATGATATTGAGCACTCAATAAATCTTTTGATAAAGTGTGTAGAGAAAATTGGTGATTTTGACTGGTCGCGTTAAAAGCTATAGATGGAAAATAAAGGTTATTTTTAATAGCCTTTGTCGTCTATCCAAGTATTTACCATTCGGTTATAACTAACCTTATAATTAATGTTTCTATTGAGTTCGAAAATATTGTCAGCAATATCGGTGTTAATCTTATTAAATCGAAATTGTTCGCTTAATAAGTTATTTTCCTCTCCATAAATCCATGTTTCTGAATTGTCATATCGATAGACAATTCTGGGAGGGCCAAAAAGTATATAAATCATTCCTCTATCAGTACTCCAACCTGGTTGATTACATGTGAATAGTTGATTTGCTATTGAAACTTCTTTGTAATATTCTGAGATAAGTTTTCTAGCTCTTTCTCGATTTCCCGCTAATGTAATCCATTTTTTTTCAAATTCTTTTCGAGGTGTTTTCGTTCTTAATAGTTCTGCGTATTCCGGTTTACCCAAAAGATAGCCAAGTGCGTTTGAGCAATGTTCAATTGAGCTTACTTTAGGGAATTCCTTTTGATTACAAAAAACAGAAAATCCGTTATTATTGTTTGTGTCAGTAACAAAATGATAATAATGATTCTTTAATCCCGGTAAGGTTAAGCTTGAGTCTGAAACTACAAACCAAGTTGAATCAGGGACTTTGGATAATTTATAGGCATAACTAACGGCATGCGGTTTTGGAGCTGACGTCATTTTAGATTCAAATCTCATGATTTTCAAATACTGTTGCTCTTTTGAGTGTTTAGATATTTTAAAATCTGTAGTTTGATGCTGCGTTAAGTTGTTATTGTTAATTCCTTCAATTTTATAATAAGATCTTGACGAAGTATGTTTTTTTCTCAGTGTTTGAATTTTACTCACTTTAAATTTTCTATTTTCATCTTGAAGAATGATTTTAACTATATAATCCTTCCCTAAAGGCGCGTATGTTTTTATCCGATGTGATTTTTGATTGTTATTTATGTTTCTTTTTAAAGAATAGTGAATTGAAGCAGAATCAATAGGGGATTTTTCATCATACCCTGTGAAAATTTTATACTTAATAGCATATCTAGCTAGGTGATTGTTAGAAGTCGTTTTGGTGTAAAGAAAATCGTTTGGGTTAATATTTATACATAATTCGGAAATTGAATCATTAATAGAATGAAAGGATGTGCTCAGTTTGTATTGGTGCGCATCTGATTCATAGGTTTCAGATAAATCAAATTCTGATAGGTAATTCGACGAACCACAGCTAAACAAAATAATAACAGGTAAAATACTAATCTTCCAAATATTTCTCATCAAGTTGTTTTGTTGTTTTAGCACCCAATTCTTTTATCTTTTCAATTCTCGCAAGAATATTCCCTTTACCAGAATGCAACTTTTTATGTGCCTCTGAAAATTCTTTTGCAGTTTTATCTAAACTTCTCTCAATTTTTTCTAAGTCGCAAACAAAACCTACAAACTTATCATATAATTTACCACTTTCTTCAGCTATCTTCAGTACGTTCTTGTTTTGCTTTTCTTGTTTCCATAAAGAAGCGACTGTTTTTAGCGTAGCGAGTAATGTACTTGGACTAACAATAACTACATTTTTATTCCAAGCAAAATTAAACAGTTCAATGTCTTCTCTTACTGCAACACCGAATGATGCTTCAATAGGAATAAAAAGCAGAATAAAATCGGGAGTTGAAACGCCTTCTGCAGTCTGATATTTTTTATCACTTAAAAGACGAATATGACTTTTAAGTGATGTAAGATGAGCCTTGATGTTTATTTGTCGGTCTATGTCATTATCCGCGTTTACATATTTTTCATATGCAACTAATGAGACTTTTGAATCTATAATGATATGTTTGTCTTCTGGTAAGTAAACAATCGCATCAGGTTGAATTCTATCGTCATCGGAATTAACTAGGCTAACTTGAATTTTGTATTCTAAACCTTTTTCTAATCCTGAATTTTCAAGTACTTTTTCAAGAATTAATTCTCCCCAATTCCCTTGGAATTTATTATCACCTTTTAATGCATTGGTAAGGTTATTGGCCTCTTGAGAAATTTGTTGATTTAAATTTTTTAATTGTTCAATTTGTTCTTTGAAGCTAGCAGCTTTGGATATACTATCCTTCATTTGATCTTGAATAGTTTTTTCAAATGATTCCAATTGGTTCTTAAAGGGCTTAAGTATATTTTGATTGTGTTCTGAAAAGTCTTTCGATTGCTCTTTAACTATTTCGTTAGCTATATTTTTAAACTCAGTTTTTATCTGAGTTTTTAAATTAGCCGCCTCAGTTTTAAAATCATGAAATCGTTGATTTACATTTTTTAATTCTGAAGCTTGTTGAATATTTAAAATTTCGGCATCTCTTAGTTGATCCCCGTTTTCAAGAGCTAAGTCTTCTTTTTGTATTAATGATATTTTTAATTCCTCAAGCTTCTCTAAAAGTTGCTTGGTAATTAATTCCTTTTCAATTAATGCTTTGGAGGCTGTATGAATTTCGGTTTGATTGTTTGATTTTGATAATAGAAAGCCAATAACTACACCTGCTGTTAAACCTATTGCTAAACCGATTATTGTCATATATTAAAGATAAAATTTAAAGACAATAAATAAAAAGTTAAACATTAAGAATTAACACTTTTAACCCCTTTTCTACTAATTTAAAAAGCTCAACGACTTCATGATTGGTCATTCGGATACATCCATGTGAGGAAGGTTTTCCAATTAACCCTTCCTCAGGAGTGCCATGAATGTATATCCTCCTATCGTAAGTGTCAATTTTTTCACCAGCATTTATTCCTTCTTCTAATCCTCTTAACCATAAAAGTCGAGTGGTTACAAAGTCTCCTTTTGCATGGACAGGATAATGTTCTAAATCAGCTTCTTTCCCAGTATAAACTCCACCCTTAATAATTCCTCTTAAAGGAACTCCTTTGCCTATTTTGTGTGCGATTGCATGAAGACCAGTTGGCGTTTTTTTGCTAAACTGCTTATTCCCTAAGCCATATTTACTAGTACTTATTATGTGCGTACTAACAACGTGGCCATGGCGAATGAGGTAGAGCTTTTGTTGTTTAATAGAAATGAAAATTAATTCATTGATGTCGTGTTCTGGGTAAAAGTCATTACAGTATTCTTCTAGGAAAAAAAGAACATCTTTTTCGTTAGGATGCACCTCTGCCTTAAACCCAAAAGCAAATAAAAGAAGGAGAACAATTGTAATTTTGTTTTTCACTACAGTAATTTACTGAAATTGATATGATTTTGTTCTGTTAAAATAGGTTTACGAATCCAAAATGAATTTTAGCAGCACTAAAATCAAAGTTAGTGTCTTCAAATTTTCCTATAGCATAACTCACTGAGAATATTCCGGGTTTAGTTTGGAAGTTAATTCCTCCACCGAATGCTAGGGGATAATTTATTGTGTAATCTGTAATTGTATTTTTTTCTACTATGGATTGATCTACAAATAAAGCTAAGTGAGAGTTTTCTTCGAAGAGCAACCTAAATTCTAAAGTAAAAACAGAATAGTTAGAAGTAAAGATTGACTGCTGATCAAAACCTCTAAGTAGCCTAAAACCGCCAAGTCTGTATAGATCATTATCTAGTAAGTAATCATTTTGTTTAACACCAGAGTTATTACCAAGTTTCATAGAGATGGTTTTCCATAATGGAATATAAGCTTCAATAGTTACATTCCCTTGGTAGAGCATTGATGATTCAGGAACAAAAATAAATGTGCTTATACTTTGACTTTCGCTTAGTGGTAATCGTATTTTTCCATTTTCAGTAAATCCTGATATTTTTTTAATACCTGCTTTACCTTCAATTCTAAAAAGAATCCCTTTTCTGGGATTAAACTTGTAATCTAATTGATCCCAATTAATGATTAAACCATATGAATTACTATTACCATTAGTTGAGCTTAAATAGCTAGATTGAATCGGTTTATTATTTAAAGTATTTGTTCCTTGATTTTCCCAAAAAGCAATGAAGTTTCTTTTTGCTGAAATTTCAAATTTCACCCCCAATTTATTACTGTAAGAAATAAAACTTGTGTCCTGTTTTAGTAAGTTCAATGCATGGGTTATTCCAATAGGTGATTTTAAAAGATATGGAACATCTTCTTCTGTATTTAATTGCTGAGTCTCTGGTTGAATTCTTTTCCAATTAAACTTTAGTTTTTCCCCATATCCTAAAGCGTTTCCTAAATTGAGCTTAATATCACCAGTAATTAATAATTGTGACTCATCACCAGTAATTAGTGAACTTGAAGAATTAGGTAATATCCCAACAATACCATTGATGAAATTAGCCGTTTTGTCTTTTAAAGTCAGTGTTATAAGCGCTTTGTTTTTATAGAACGATACTTTAGGCTTGCTCTCAAGCGTTACGAACGGCAATTCTTTAAGTTTTTGACTTATAGACTTTAGTAACTTTTCATCGTAAGGTTGTCCTTTTTTTATGCCAAGGTAGTTTGCTAAGTAGTATTTTTTAAGTTTTAGATTTCCAACTATATCGAGGGTGTCCCATACAATTTTAGGACCTGTGATTGTATTTAATGTTGCCGAAATCTTATTTTCATTTGAGGTGATTTCTTCGAGTTGGACCTTGGTGAATGGATAGCCATTATTTTGAAAGTAAGTGATTATTTTATCAAATCGATTACTTAAATCACTTGCAGAGACAAGCTCGCTGTACCATTTATCTGTTATGTAGTCGGGTACTTTTGGCCCTTTATTGTTAATCGTAATAGATTCCCAAGTGTATATCGGCCCTTTAGTTACGAAAACATTGAAATTCAAACTATCTATAGTTTGCATAGAATCAATTGAAAACTCCAAAAAACTATTCCGGAAGGCTTCTGCCTGTAATAAATAAATTGAAGTATTGTAGTTTTTCCAATCTGAATATAAAGAGTCTGGTTTATAATCAAAGCTTGAAAGATCACCTCCTTTCCATGAAATATTAATTTGACTCCAACCAGTGCTGAAGAAAATAAGTAATAGATATATAATTTTAAATTTCATTAATTCTAAAGGGTCCAGTCAATTGGTTTAATGTTTTTATTCAACAAGTATTCGTTCGTTTTAGAAAAAGGCTGACTTCCGAAAAAACCTCTCCGGGCTGAAAACGGTGATGGATGAGGAGATTTTATTGTTAAATGTTTTAGTTCATTAATAATAACGCCTTTGTTTTGTGCATATTTCCCCCAAAGTATAAAAACTATATTCTCTTTTTCATTGGAAATCAACTCAATTATTCTGTCTGTAAATATTTCCCATCCTTTTTTTTGATGACTACCTGGTGATTTAGCAGAAACCGTTAAAGTAGCATTGAGTAAAAGTACGCCTTGTTTTGCCCATGGGGTTAGATTACCTGTTTTAGGAACAGTAACTTCTAAGTCGCACGAGAGTTCTTTGTAAATGTTTTTTAGAGAAGGAGGAAGCTTGTTGTTATTCTTTACAGAAAAACTTAATCCGTGAGCCTGATTTTCACCATGGTAAGGATCTTGACCTATAATAACAACCTTTACATCCTTAAAGTGGGTTTGATTAAATGCTTCATAAATAAGTTCTTTGTCCGGATATACTACCGAATCATTGTATTGATCCTGTACAAATTGATTTAATTTTTGAAAATATGGTTGGTTAAACTCACTTTGTAGTCTATCTAACCAAGATTGATTAATTTTTACTTTATCTTCCAACATAAATAAATTCAATTATATCATAAATACAAAATCAATAACTATGTTGAAATTGATTGAGTTTTTAAAGAGCTTTATAATTACTAAAAGTAATAAGATGGATTGGAATAATTTAAATTCTGTAGAACAATTGAGCGAAATTGACGAAAAGTCAAAAACAAAAACTCAAATAATATTCAAACACAGTACTAGATGTAGCGTAAGCTCATTTGCTAAAAGAATTCTTACAAGTGAATACACTGAAGAGGTTCAAAACAAAGTTGATGTTTATTATTTGGATTTAATAGCATTCAGAGAGATTAGTCAAGAAATAGCTTCACGTTATAGTGTAATGCATGAATCACCACAGATTTTGGTGATAAACAATGGAGCTTGTTCTTATAATGCATCACATTCAGATGTTTCTTTTGACAAAGCTTTAAGTAAATAGGTTGTAATAAGCCAATAAAACCTTTATTTTAAGGTCTTGATGAAAATTCGATTAACTATATTTCTATTTGGCTTCATGAGTATTTCACTTGTGGGACAGAATGAGGATAAAATGGATCATACTGTTGGGTATCATCACATTTTTTATTCTGGAATCCAAGTTAATACACATGGTTGGGGATTTGGATTTAGACGAGGGTATCATCAAACTGTTAAGCGGAAACTTCTTTACGAATTTGAGTTTACAACCCTAAAACACGCTAGAGAGGTGAAATTACTTCCGGCAGATGGATCAAATGGTTTCGTGTTTGCGAGAGAAAACTTGGCTTATAATTTACGTTTTGGCATAGGGAAGCATAATGTATTGGCATACAAGCCCTTTGGTGAAGGAGTTGAAATAAAAACGATTTACACACTAGGCTTATCTACTGTATTACTGAAGCCTGTTTATTATTATATGATTTATGGAGATACTCCAGAAAGTTCACTTGAACGTTTTGATGAGGAGAAACATAATGTGTATAACATACTTTCATCAGGCCCCTATCTTAAAGGGTTTAATGAATTGTCTATTCAACCGGGAATTTTCGGTAAATTTGCTTTGAATTTCGAATACGCTGCAGAGAGAGCTTCGATTAGAAGTTTGGAGGTGGGCGTAGTAGTTGATGGATATTATAAAAATGTAGATTTATTAGCCTTTGCTGATAACTACCCGGTTTATGTAAGCTTTTACTTGAGTTTACAATATGGCGGAAAATGGTATAGATAATAAGAAGCGTATGAGTGAGTCAATTGAAAAAAAGAAAGTGAGTTTTAAGAAGCCTAAGTGGTTACGTGTAAAACTTCCAATTGGGCCTGAATATAAAAAAGTTAGGAAATTAGTTGACGATAACAACCTTAATACAATTTGCCAAAGTGGGAATTGCCCAAATATGGGCGAGTGTTGGGGTGCTGGAACAGCAACTTTTATGATCTTAGGAAATACTTGTACTCGAAGTTGTGGTTTTTGTGCTGTGTCGACTGGTAAGGGTGATGATCTTGATGAGTTTGAGCCTGCAAAAGTGGCAAAGTCAATTAAGACGATGGAAATCAAACATGCTGTTATTACTTCGGTAGACAGAGATGATTTAGCTGATGGAGGTGCTGAGCATTGGGTGAAAACAGTGAAGGCAATTAGAAGAATTAGTCCAGGTACTACAATGGAAACATTAGTAGGAGATTTCATGGGTAAATGGGATGATTTACAACAGATTATCGACGTTGCTCCTGAGGTTGTTTCTCATAATATAGAGACCGTTAGAAGGCTTACTAAAGAGGTTCGAATTCAGGCTAAATACGATCGTAGTCTGGAATTATTGATGCGATTGAAAAAGGGTGGGATGAAAACCAAATCTGGTATCATGTTGGGTTTAGGAGAAACAGAGGAAGAGATATATGAGACAATTGACGATTTAGCTTCGATTAATGTTGATATTATAACAATGGGACAGTATTTACAACCAACACCTAAGCATTTAGAAATCGCACATTTTATTACTCCTGAGAAATTTGAAGAGTATAGATTGTACGCAGTTGGCAAAGGATTCAGACATGTTGAAAGTTCGCCATTGGTTCGGTCGTCTTATCATGCAGAAAAACATATACTTTAATATTTCACATTTAAAGATAACTTCATGAAAAAAACACTTGTTCTCTGTTGTGCAATATTAATGCTTGGAGTTAAGATGTTTTTGATAAATTCTGATGTCCCAGCTAAAAAAAAATTTAAGGAATACAGAGGTTCTGTTGAATTTTGGGGTGATAGAGTTGGACGATTTTCATCTGATTCAGCTTTTAGCAAAACCTTAAAAAAGGTAAGAAAACAAATCGAAAAAATTCCTGTAAGAAGATCTCTTGGTCTAAATTGGGAGGAGTTAGGTCCTGATAATATTGGTGGTCGAACTCGAGCCATTCTGATTGATAAATCAAATACTAATCGTGTATATGCAGGTGGTGTTTCAGGTGGTTTATGGTACAGTAATGATGGGGGTTTAAGTTGGGAAGCAACTACTCCTGGTGATAATGCTGAAGTATTGACCGTAAATTGTATAACACAGGATAAGGATGGTTATATATATTACGGTACTGGAGAAGGTGTTTTTTATGGTGTTAATGAAACTGCTCCTGGGATTGGAGGGTTTGGTTTTAGGGGAATGGGTGTTTTCAGATCAACAACCCCTTCTGGAACTGAATTTACTCACTTAAACGATTCTTGGGATGGTAAAGAAGAAAGAACAGTTGCTGTTAACGCTCTTGCTGCAGATACACTAGGTAATATTTACGCTGCCGCAAAAAATAAATTATATAGATCTACCGATAACGGATTGAATTGGAATGCTGTTAACGCTTATCCTAATGGAATTGAATTTTCAGGTATCGCTTATGATGTGGCTGTAACACCAAGTGGAGTAGTAGTTCTGTCAATGGGTAACAATTATTTCGTTTCTTTTACGGGCGAACCTTATACTTTTTACAGAATTTCCACCAATGAAATCCCCGCAGCTTCTGGTCGATCTGTAATTGCAATCGCTCCTTCTGATGATAATACTATTTATATTTCTAGAGCTTTAAAAACAGGTGAGTTTGATGGTTTATATCGTACAAAAGACGGAGGGTTCACTTGGGATGTTATTGTAAAAGGTGCAAGTGACGTTTTTAAACCTTTTACGGGAGGAGGACCACAAGGAGAGTATAATCAATGTTTAGCCGTTTATCCGAATAATCCCAATAGGATTATTCTAGGAGGAATTGAATTTTATAGATGGGAAGAAGGTGAAAACTGGGAAAAAATAACAAGATGGAGTGCTGCCTGGGGAGATCATGACTATGTTCATGCTGATGGGCACACGATTGTGTTTCACCCTGAAAACCCTGAAATGTTTTATTTAGGAACAGATGGGGGTATTTTTAGAACTAAAAATGATGCTGAAATATTCGAACGTTTAAATAGAGGGTTTAATGTAACTCAATATTATGGTCTTAGTTTTGGACGAGATGGTGTTGTGTTAGGAGGTGTTCAAGATAATGCAAACATATATGTTGATTTTAAAGGGAATACGGAGCAAAGTGGTGATGTTCAAAATAGTGGAGACGGTGGACAAGCTTGTATATCTCAATTAAATCCTGAGGCATTCTTTATTGAAAGTCAGTGGGGGAAAATAAAAAGAAGTAATAAAAGAGGTGAGGAGTATAACGAGTTCTTTAGTCATGCTAAAGCTAAATTAACATTGGGTTTCGTAGAGCATGGAGGTGAATGGAGTGAGTTTGTAGCGCCACTGGATTTGTGGGAATCTAATATCGATACTTTAGTCAAGGATTCAATTAATTACGTTGCCGATAAAACTTATTATCAAGGAGATGTCTTGTCGTTGGTAAGCACAAACACTAAGGTTTTATTTAGTGATACACTAAAATCTGATTATGAAGAGGGTGATACGATAACTGTAAAGGATCCTCATCAAAGTATGTTTTTGTACGGAACACACCAAGCATTATATATAAGTAGAAATGTTTTAGATTTTTCGACAGCTCCTGAATGGATTGAGCTGTCAAGGGAAGGATGTCTTGTTGATAAATGGAATCCTAAAGGAATTTCTGCTTTTGCAACATCTGCAGATGGGGATGTTATCTTTTACGGTACAAATAAAGGTGAGGTTTTTAGAGTGTCAAATGTATCTCAGGTAGTTAATGACGAGACGGTTTCTAATGCAACAGTATTAAAGATTGCTGATTTAGAAACAACCAGTGGTGCCGATTATTTAATCACAGATATCGCGATTGATCCAAATGATCCTGAACGTGTATTAGTAAGTGTGGGTTTTTACGACCAACCTGCGAATATTTATTATTCCAATTTAGCAACTTCTACAATGGATGACTCAAGTTTCATCCCTGTTAGTGGAGATTTACCACAAATACCAGTGTACAGTTGTTTGATTGAGTATTATTCAGGAGCATTTATTGTAGGAACGGAGTTTGGAGTGTTTACCAGTGAAGACGATGGAGTTACTTGGAGTAAAGAGTCAGACGGACTTCCAAATTGTCCTACTTTAATGGTTCGACAACAGATTTTCAAATGGGCAGGAAACTTCGGGCAAATATACATAGCCACCCATGGTAGAGGAGTTTTTACTTCCGATGATTATGTAACAAGTGTAGCTGATGAAACAGCGTTAATCGGCTCAATGGATTTAAATATTTTTCCTAATCCAGTAATCAATACATTGAATTTTAAATTGCCAACTTCTCTTAAAGTTGATGAAATATTGATTTTTGATATTAAAGGAAGTCTGGTGCTGAAAGAAAATGATATTCGTAATGCTGCAATTAACGTCAAGTATTTACAAAAAGGCCTTTACATTATAAATGTAAAGGCCGGATCTAAAATCTATAATTCGAAGTTTATTAAAAAGTAATAATTAGCTTACTTAAGCATATTTAATACGATATAGCTCATAAGCCCTATTGATGTTCGTAAAGCTTCATGATCAACATCAAAAGTATTTGTATGTAATCCTGAGTTTATTCCTTCTGGAGTGTTTGCGATTCCTAGCCTGTAAAAACATGAAGGCATTTCTTGAGAGTAATATGCAAAATCTTCCGAAGTCATTCTTAAGTCTAAAGGATGAACTTTATCCTCACCTAAGAAATCATTTGCTGAATCCCAAGCAAGTTGAGTTGTGGTTTCATCATTTGTTAAGAATGGATATCCATCATGAATATCAAAATTACAACTTCCACCCATCGCTTCAGCAAGCATTTCAGCCATTTTCTTCATTTTCTTCTTTGCGTCTGCTCTCCATTCTTCATCAAAAGTTCTAAACGTTCCTTTAATTTTAACTTCTTCAGGAATAATATTAGTTGCACCATAGCCTTCTATATTTCCAAATGTAAGTACAGAAGGAATAGTAGGATCCGCATTTCTTGATACAATTTGTTGAAGTGCTACAATTATATGAGAAGCAAGTAATATCGTGTCAACACATTTATTAGGCAATGCACCATGTCCGCCTTTACCTTTTACGGTAACGTAAATTTCATCAGCCGAAGCCATGTACATTCCTTTTCTAAAACCAACATTCCCTACTTCAAGTTGTGGGTAGACGTGTTGTCCGATAATTAATTCAGCATCTGGCTTTTTTAAAGCATCTTCTTTAATCATTAAAGAGGCTCCACCAGGAAGAATTTCTTCACCTGGCTGAAAAACAATTTTAACTGTCCCTTCGAATTCATCCTTTAATGAATTTAAGATTTTACAAACTCCAAACATCGAACTTGTGTGAACATCATGTCCACATGCATGCATCACACCTTCGTTTTTGGACTTGTAATCTTTATCGCTTTTTTCAATAATAGGAAGAGCGTCAATATCGGCTCTTAAAGCAATCACTTTTTTATCAGGATTTCTACCCCTAATATGAGCAACTATTCCCGTTTTAACATATCCCGGTTTAAATTCAATATTGTTTTCTGAAAGGAATTTTTGAATGTATTCACTTGTTTTGAATTCTTTAAAAGAAAGCTCAGGATTTGCATGAAGATATTTTCTGTGGGAAACAACTTCTTCGAAATGTTTGTCTGCTAGTACTTTGATTTTTTCCTTCATAACTGAATTCGATTATTTCGCTAAGATAATTATTCTTATTCTCTTGCAAATAAAGAACTCCTTAAAGTATCAAACATCTTTATATAATGTATCTTAATATTTCAATTATAGGATATGAATATAGGTTATGTTAAAGTTGAAGTTAAAAATGGGGTTGGAAAAATAGAGTTTTTCCATCCTAAAAGTAATTCACTACCTGCTGCTTTATTGAAAGAGATTACTGAAGGACTAAATACATTATCCGAAAATAATGAGGTTCTTGTCATTCATTTAAAAAGCGGAGGGGAAAAATCTTTCTGTGCTGGAGCTTCTTTTGATGAATTGTTAGAAGTTTCAAATGAAGAGGAAGGAAAAGCGTTTTTCTCTGGTTTCGCTAGAGTAATCTTAGCGATAAAAAATGCACCTAAGTTTGTTGTTGCGCAAATTCAAGGTAAGGTTGTAGGTGGAGGTGTTGGAATTGTTGCCGCATGTGATTTTGTGGTTGCTACTGAGGAGGCAAGCTTAAAGTTGAGTGAGTTGTCAATTGGAATTGGTCCTTTTGTTGTAGGCCCTGCTTTAGAGCGAAAAATAGGATTAGCCCATTTTTCGAATATGACGTTAAACCCTACTTCATGGAAAACCGCTAATTGGGGGAAGGAAATAGGTTTGTATTCTGAAGTTGTTTCATCAATAATAGAGTTAAATAAGAGACTAGAAGAAATAATCACCTTATATAAGGCGTATTCACCGGAGGCAATGTTGGAAATAAAAAAAATGTTATGGGAAGAATGGTTCGATTTGGATGAGGTAATGAGTCGCCGTGCAGAACAAAGTGGATCCTTAGTTCTTTCAGATTTCACACGAAATAAATTAAAAGAATTAAAATCGAAATAATGAATGTATTGGTTACGGGAGTATCTCGAGGAATAGGGCTTGAGATGTTAAAGAGTTTTTGTGATTATAGTCATATTAATAAGGTGTATGCAGTTTCAAGTAGCGAATGCTCTTTTGAGAATGAAAAAGCTATATATATAAAGTGTGATTTCTTAAAAGAAAATTGGATTGAAAAGATTGAAGCAGTTGTTAGAGAGAAAGAGATTAATATTCTAATTAACAATGCGGGTTATTTATGTCAAGGATCAGTAAAGGATACTTCTTTAACAGAAATGAGTAATATGGTGCAAATAAATTATTTAGCACCAATTCAAATTGTCCAATCATTGTTAGGCAATTTAAAGAGAGGTAAGGCTCATATTGTTAATATAGGCTCTATGGGTGGTTTCTCAGGAAGTTCTAAGTTTCCAGGATTATCAATATACAGTTCAACTAAAGCTGCTTTAGCAAATTTATCAGAGTGTTGGGCAGAAGAATTAAAGGAGTTTGGAGTCACATCTAACTGTTTAGCTTTGGGAGCTGTAAATACCGAAATGCTTAAAAATGCCTTTCCTGGTTATGAAGCACCAGTAAATTCAAGGTTGATGGGAGAGAAAATCGTTGATTTTTCAATAAACTTTAATGGAGTACTAAATGGAAAGATAATTCCATTTAGTGTTTCAACACCCTAGCGAGTATATTCACTTCCGTTAAATATCACATAGTCAGTGTTTTAATTAAAATTGGTAAATAAAATCAAAAAAGTTTGGCAGAAAGCACAAAAGAGTCGTATCTTTGTGCTCCTCTTATGAGGGAGTAGTTCTAAGACATGGTGG
>TARA_B110000116_G_scaffold109520_1_pt1 | contig 17975 bp, 14 predicted proteins | sample TARA_B110000116 | Tara Oceans TARA_B110000116 (sample SAMEA4397355) | marine metagenome | biome: Polar Biome; feature: [ZZZ] marine water layer (ENVO:01000295); material: water (ENVO:00002006), including particulate matter (ENVO:01000060) such as... | depth 199 m
GGATTCGTCATCGACAATCGAAAGTGCATTGGCTGCCACGCCTGTACAGTCGCCTGCAAATCCGAACACGATATTCCAATAGGAGTTAATCGAACTCACGTCAAGTATATCGAGAAGGGGCAGTATCCCGATGTCACTAGAGAATTCTCAGTACATCGTTGCAATCACTGCGAAGACTCCCCATGTACCACGATTTGCCCAACTACAGCACTCTTCACTCGAGAAGATGGTATCGTCGACTTCGACGATGATCGCTGCATCGGTTGCAAGTCCTGCATGCAAGCCTGTCCATACGACGCTCTTTACATCGATCCGAACAAGGGCACTGCGGCTAAGTGCAATTACTGCGCCCACCGGATTGAGCATTCTTATGAGCCCGCGTGCGTGATTGTCTGTCCGACCGAGGCGATTATCTCCGGAGACCTCGAGGATCCTAATTCGTCGATCTCTGGTTACTTGCGTGACCATGAGACGATCGTTCGCAAGCCGGAGAGCGGGGCGCGGCCGAACGTGTTCTATGTCGAGACGAGCGAAGAGATGCTCGACCCCCATGCTACCGAGCGTTCGGGCGAGTATCTCTGGACCGATCAGGCAGCAGGGGTTGGACACTTCGCCAAGTATGCAGATTCGAGGCTGGGTGCTGCAGATACCAATTCGATGATTGTCCAGTTAGCTCTAGAGAAGAAGGCTCGTGCTGCGAATCCACGTGATCGTGCAATCATTCGAGATGTGATGGAGCGGCTTGATGACCAAGCCGAGCGGCCCAAGCGCAGTTATGACCAGCCTTCGAAGGGTGTACTCTGGGGCTGGGAAGTATCGGCTTACATCATCACCAAAGCGGTGGCAGCTGGAACTTACCTAATTGCCATGCTGGCGATGTTCGCTGGCTTGTTGGATATGACCGAAGAATTGTGGTGGCAGCTGGTAATCGGCTGCACCTTTTTCCTAGGCCTGACCGGATTTCTACTGGTGAAGGATCTCGACCGACCTGAGCGATTCATCTACGTTATATTGCGGCCGAATTGGGATTCTTGGTTAGTGAAAGGTGCCTATATATTGGGTGGTTTTGGCGGGATATTGGCTTGCAGTGGCGCGGTTCTCTTCTTTGACCTAGACCTCATCTACCTCGAATATCTAGCGGTAGCTGGAATACCATTGGCGGTGCTGACCGGTGTCTATACGGCTTGGCTTTTCGGACAGGCGAAGGGAAGGAATTGGTCAGAAGATCGATTACTCGCACTCAAGATGTTCGTCGAGATGGTGATTCTAGGGGTCGCTTCACTAATTCTTTTGACTTCCTCAGAAATCATCAATTGGATAGGCGCGGGCATACTAATCTACGCAGTATGCCGCCATGCGCACCGATTAGTTATCCTGCCGCAATTGGAGACTCTGCACTGAGGTGAGATGATGGCGAAGACATTTATCGAGAATATTGCGCAAAAATTGCGGATCATTCCCGACCTCGACCGCGAGCACACGAGCGGGAGCCTGCAACCTCTGCGAAAGTTTCCTTCACCCGACGAGTGGCACAATTTCACCGAACTAGACGCGAATGCCTGGCCTCTTCGCCTCGAACGCAATTACTCTCTAGTGCCCACTACCTGTTTCAATTGCGAATCCGCCTGCGGGTTGCTCGCCTATGTAGACAAGGATAGCGGCGAGGTGGCCAAGTTCGAGGGTAATCCGCACCATCCAGGATCGCGTGGCCGCAATTGCGCCAAGGGACCGGCCACAATCAACCAGATTCATGATACTGAGCGCATCATGCATCCGCTTCGCCGTACTGGCAAGCGGGGAGAAGGCGGTTGGGAACAGATCTCTTGGGACGAGGCGCTCGACGAAATCGCCGCTAAGATTCGCTCCTCACTCAAGCGCGGCGGGGTCGACAAAGTCGTCTATCACGTAGGAAGACCCGGTCACGAAGGATATGCAAATCGAGTCCTCAAAGCCTGGGGAGTAGATGGCCATAATTCGCATACGAATATCTGCTCAGCTGGAGCCAGAACCGGCTACTCCCTATGGCAAAAGCACGATCGGCCAAGCCCTGATCACACCAATGCCAAGGTCATCCTACTGACCTCATCTCACCTCGAAACTGGGCATTACTTCAATCCGCACGCGCAGCGTATTCTCGAGGGGATGATGGAAGGAGCGAAACTCATCGTGATCGATCCTCGACTATCCAATACGGCAGCTATGGCCGACCATTGGCTTCCAACATGGCCGGGCGGCGAGACCGCGCTCTTCCTCGCTTGGGCGAAGATGATCATCGACCGCGGGCTATTCGACCGCGAATTCATGGAAACTCAAGTCAATTGGGATGCCTGGATGCGAGCAGTCCACCCGAACGAACCGTGCGAGTTCGAGCGATTCATCGAACTACTTGGTGAAGAGTATGCAGAATACACTCCTGAATTTGCAGCCGCCGAATGTAGAATCCCAGTCGAGCAAGTCATCGAGGTGGGCGAAGTTGTAGCAAATGCAGGCACTCAACTTTGCACGCATGTCTGGCGCAGCGCAGCGATTGGAAACCTCGGTGGCTGGCAAGTCAGCCGCTCACTGCATTTCCTAAACGTGCTGACAGGCTCAGTCGGAACAGTCGGTGGGACAAGCCCCAACTCTTGGTCGAAATTCAAGCCGACTCTCTTCGATGTGCCACCAGACCCCGACGGCTGGAACGAGCTGCACTTCCCTCCAGAATACACTCTCTCGCATTACGAAATGAGTCACATCCTGCCGCACCTAATCAAGGACGGTCGCGGCACGATGGATGTCTACTTCACACGTGTTTTCAATCCGGTTTGGACATACCCAGACGGATTTTCATGGATTGAGATGCTGGAAAACGAGGAGGCAATCGGCTGCCATATCGCGCTGACACCCACATGGAATGAGACCGCATTCTTCGCCGACTACGTCCTGCCAATGGGTCATGCATCCGAAAGACACGACGTCAATTCATACGCCACATCATCAGGTAAATGGGTAGCATTTCGCCAACCCGTTTTGCGCGAGTACGCAAGGCGTCAGGGGCGAGAGGTGGAGTTCACCCACGAAGTCAATCCAGGTCAAGTCTGGGAGGAGGATGAATTCTGGATCGAACTTTCTTGGCGCATCGACGATGGCACTATGGGAATCCGCGAGCACTTCATGAGTCCGTATCGTGAGGGTGAGAAAATCACCGTCGATGAGTACTATCAGTATCTTTTCGAGCGCGTTCCAGGACTACCTGAAGCGGCTGAAAAAGATGGCACTAACGCGCTCGGTTACATGCGTCGACATGGGGCATTTTTGATTGAAGAGGCGACTTATGAGAAGCATAAATCGGAGGGTTGGCCGACACCTAGCGGAAAACAGGAATTCTATTCTGAGACGATGATTGAGTTCGGCTACCCTGAGCATTCGATTCCACATTATCGCCAGAAATCTCACGTTCACCCTGAGAATTTGAGCGGTGAGGACGAGTATTGTTTACTCCCCAACTTCCGCTTACCGCAACACATCCACTCTCGCTCAGCCAATGCGAAATGGTTGGTTGAAATAGCCCACAGGAACCCCATTTGGATTCATCCGAAGGATGCGAGGAAACTCGGTGTAGCCGAGGGGGATTTGCTGAAAATTGAAACTGAAATCGGTTGGTTTGTCGACAAGGTTTGGGTTACTGAGGGCATCAAACCCGGTGTTGTTGGTTGTTCGCATCACATCGGGCGATGGCGACGGAAGCAAGACCGTGGGAATCGCTTCCTGACCAATACCGTCGCCATCGAAGACCAGGGTAATGGCAAAATGAGAATGAAGACTGTTAGTGGGATTGAACCGTGGAAATCGGATGACCCCGATACAAATCGCATCTGGTGGCGTGATGGAGGAGTTCACCAGAATATCACCCACGCGGTTCAGCCTGACCCGATATCTGGTGCACACTGCTGGCTGCAGAAGGTCAGGCTGTCTAGGCCCGGCCCCGGTGAAGATTACGGCGATATCGAGGTTGATCGAGTAAAATCGTTTGAATATTACAAACGCTGGAATGAATGGGCTAAGGATCGTGAAACTCACCCCCGAGGTGAGCGACGGCCCCTCTGGATGAAGCGACCCTTATCTCCCAAGAAGGAACACTGGTACATTCAGGACTAAGCTAACCTTCCACTGCATTGGCTTCGTTTCCCCATTGGACCTTCTCCCACGCCCTCTCGTGAAGGTAATAGAATCCCATCTTCAGAGGAAATTCAATCAGAATAAACCAGCCCGCAGTTTCTATTTCACCTGTGAGAATAGCTGCAATCGCAGCTCCGGTCAGGGTTGCAATAATTCTCCATGCAAACGTTTTCGCTAGTACCCTCTTCCTAGTGTAAGTACTCATGGCCCGCGCCCTTTGCCATGACTATTCACCTTACCCCTTTCCAAGTGAGGAATTTGCTCACTTATTCAGGAATTGACAGAATTCAGACCGCTTCGATAATCACAGCGATGCCTTGCCCACCGCCGATGCACGCTGTGGCCACCCCATACTTGCCACCACTGCGCTGGAGTTCATGAGCCAGCGTCAGCACGAGGCGCGTCCCAGTCGCAGCCAGAGGGTGACCGAGTCCTACTGCGCCGCCGTTGATATTGACGATTTCTTGGCTGATTCCAAGTTCCTTCATGCAAGCGACTGCTTGCCCGGCGAAGGCTTCGTTGATTTCCCACAAGTCGATATCCTCGACTTGCATCCCTGCTCGCTCGAGAGCAAGTTTGCTCGCTGGAACTGGTCCATAGGCCATGATTTTCGGGTCGAGACCAACTATTCCCCAATCGACTAGTCGAGCCAAGGGTTGGTCGCCATCTGCCTTCGCTTGAGACGCTGACTTAACGACGACCGCTGCTGCACCATCGACTACGCCCGAGGCATTTCCTGCAGTTACGAGTGAGGTGGGGCCAAAGTGAGTTCGTAGTCCCGCTAATGACTCCTCACTTGTGCCGCGGACGAAGTGGTCCTCATCGGCTGCTGTCACCATGCCGTTAGGCGTCTCGACATCGACGATCTCATTTGACCAGACGCCGTTATCGACACTATTCTCAGTGCGGGTGTGGCTGAGGACTGCATAAGCATCAGTTTCCTCGCGGGTCACTCCGACCCGCCTGCACAACTCGTCACTGGTCTGGGCCATGAATGAGTCACAGGTGGTGTCAAGCAGGTTGGTGAAGAGGTAGTCCTCCATGTCCTTCTCCAAAGCGTAACCAGCGCGAGGAGGTCGACCGAGTTTGAATGTTGAACGCATGTGGCGCAGAACATGTGGGGCCTGGGACAGATTCTCCATTCCACCCGCGACGACCGTCTTCGCCTCACCGAGCTTGATCATCTGGGCTGCGGAGATAATCGATTGAATTCCTGAGCCGCACAATCGGTTGAGTGTCAACATGGGAACCTCATGAGGAATGCCGGCATTGAGTCCGGCATGACGCGCTCCGAATATCGCTTGGTCACTGGTCTGGAGTGCGTGTCCCATGACTACATGATCGACCGATTGAGGACTTGTCCCCGTCTTCGATAGAGCGCCCTTGATCGCGATTGTACCAAGTTGTTCAGCACTAACTTCAGCGAGGCGGCCACCAACTTCTCCGTCGCCTCGCTTACCTCCGAGCCATTCGCAGAATGGTGTTCGGGCCCCTCCAATCAGCACGACTTCTTCAGTCATTGAAGTGGGCCAATCAACCTACGTTCATGAGTCTGACTATCCCAAAGGGATAGGAAAACTCACCATTGGTCTCATTCGTCGTTTGACATCGAACCGAGGTATTCGGGTAGATCTACGCCTGCGTTCGATGCGATATCGTGCAGTGGAGGTAAAGACTTCACGAGATTGGAGATGAAGTTCGAAGTCGAACTGCCATCTCCATCGCCGCCTGAATCCCATACAGTGATGCTGTCAATCTTGAGGTTACGAATTGCTTCGACCTGAGCTGCAACCATCTGGTCAAGCTTCTCGACCATAAGCAGAGTTGCGGCAGCCTTGGCATCGCCTCCGGTGCTACTAACCAATCCCTCGTAACCCGCTGCCTTCGCTTCGAGGACTTGCTTGATACCAGCCGCTTCAGCCTCATAGATTGCCAGAATTGCGTCTGCCTCACCGCCGGCGACGCGTCGTTGACGCTCGGCCTCGGCTTCAGCAGCAATTTCGATTTGCTGCTTCTGAATTTGTTCGCGAACGATGTCGCTGGCGCGCAATCGCTCCTCCTCTTCGGTGTAGCGAGCGCGCTCAATCGCTGCCTCCGATTGCGCTGTCGCGACATCGGCACGCTGCTTAGCAGCGGCCTCAGCCTGAGCGAGGTCGGCATCGGATTGAGCCACCTCGGCCTTTGCTGCGTTCTCACCAGAGATGGCGAGAGCCTCTTGCTGACCGACGTAAACACGCTGATCGGCTTCGGCGGTCTTGCGACCTTTCTCAGCCTCAGCAAGGTTCTCTGCGACCTCGATCTCTCGTGCCCTGTCTGCCTTAGCGGCACCAACGGCACCGTCTCTTTCAGCAATAGCTACATCGACTCGAGCATTCTCGACTGCAGTTGCTGCAGCCTTCTTTCCAATGCTCTCGATATAGTCAGACTCGTCAGTAATATCAACTAGGTTAACGTTGATCAGATAGAGACCAATCTTTTGCAATTCCGTGTCGACGTTTGTCCTAGTTAAATCAAGGAAAGAATCTCGGTCTTGGTTGATTTGCTCGATTGTGAGTGAAGCAACAGTTAGACGTAGTTGGCCGAAGATAATCTCCTTTGCCATCTCTTCAATCTCAGGCTGCTTGAGGCCGAGTAAACGCTCGGCTGCATTGGCCATGATGTGCGATTCAGTCGAGACACCGATGGTGAAAGTCGAAGGAACGTTAATTCGAATGTTCTGCAGAGAAAGAGCGTTTTGAAGATCAATGTTGATGGTAATTGGATTCAATGAAAGGAAGGCATAATCTTGTATTAACGGCCATACAAGTGCAGCACCTCCATGTATCGTCCGACTTGCCTTGCCCTTGTCGGTACGTCCGTAAACAACCATGACCTTGTCTGGAGGACAGCGCTTGTATCTCTGTGCAAAGAAAATCACAATTGCGACCAAGAATAGTAAGGTCGCGAACATCATTATCGTAAGAAAAACACTTGCGTCGTTGTGATCTGCCATAGGAACTACCAACCCGAGACAACCAATGCTGATTGATTAAGGCTATGCCGGCACAATCCAAGTTTTCTAAGCGTCATTTGACTCAAACGCGCTTGACCACAAGGGTGGATGTGATGGTGTCAACCACTTCGATGAAATCACCAGTTGCGATTCCCTGACCATCTTCTGATTTGGCATTGTAGGTCTTCAGGGCCCCACCTAACTCGATCTGAACCTGACCCACACCGTCCTCAGGTATGCGCAAGTAAACCGATCCTCGGACACCGATAGCTTCGGAAATCTCTATGTTTCCACTCGCTTCAAGGGCGAAAAAGACCTGGAAGATTTTGCCTGTGCCGTACATCGAGGCACCGCCGGCAATACCACCAGCGGCAATGGCAAGAGAATCGCTGCCATCCGAATTCATTGTGTAAAGGCCGGCAAGTCCGAAGAACATCATGAAGGCCATGACACCTTGGAAGGTCATCGCATCGAATGACCCGTCTGAACTCATCACATCCATCTCGAGTCCGAACAATCCCTCGAAGACACCTTCAGCGACTCCTCCAAGCAGTAGTAGTACGAACCACAGAAGGAAAAGAACTCCACCTATTAGGGCCGAAGCAGAGAAAATCAACTCCAAAGTAGAGGTAGTTTCTCCGAATACCAACGCAATCAAATCGAAGTCGCTTAGGCTGACCATCAATTTATTCACGACGGATGGATGCTATCAGTCCTTCGCCGACGCCGAAGAGAGGGAATTGATTCATCGCCGTCGTAACCACTCGGCGAAAGCTCGATCAAGATTGAAAGCAGGACCGACCGCAAGCCCGGTCAGAATGGCGGTCAGAAGTTTATGGTCGGTAATCGACCACACCATCAAAGCGAAGATGAGGAGAAAAGTTGGTATTGCCATTCGTCTGATGAAAATCTGGTATCCGCCGAGCATATCGTAAGCGGGATTGTTGATGATGTCATCAACACGATCGGACAGATCATGTTTCTTTGACAGTGCCCTCACCTCAACTGGAAATCCAGACTAGGGCACTGAACAATGTAAGCCCTACCGGACCAGCATACCAGAGTAATTTATTCGCGGTAGGGGTTGTATCGGTCAGCTCCAATTGACCGGTTTGGTCGTTGCGCATCAAAGTGCTTTTTTCGATTTTGGAATAAGATGCCGTGAACTCCTTCTGATGTCTCGCGACAAAAAGCAAAAAATAGAGTCCTAGGACTAACGTGCTTCCCCCAGTGCCATGCAAGAATATGGAAAGAATCTCGAGAAAAGGATCTCCACCCATCTGCCCCGCGAGTAGTAACTGAGCGAAGCCAATCAGGAAGAAGATGAGGGAATCTACTCTCGCCATCGGTTAGACCGTGCAAGCGGTCCTCCATCAATCCTTTGCCGGCGTTTGGGTTGTGTGGTGATGTGCTAATTGCTGCGAGATGATTCAGTTGTTGGCGGAGGCCGAGCCAGTTTGTACCGACCAAAGGCGCGCGTACAGTCCATCAGCCTCGACGAGTTCCTCGTGCGTGCCTTGCTCAGTGATCATGCCGGATTCAAGGACGGCGATTTTGTCAGCATTTCTCACTGTTGAGAGCCGATGGGCGATGATAATCGTCGTCCTGTCTACCGAAATTCTGTCGAATGAACGTTGCAGGGAGGCCTCAGTCTCATTGTCGACATTGCTTGTCGCTTCATCGAGAACAAGGATAGGGGCGTCTTTGAGGACGGCCCTAGCAATAGCGAGGCGTTGTCGTTGGCCACCAGATAGTCTGTGGCCGTCCTCGCCGATATCGGTATCCCAGCCCTTCGGAAGCTCATCGATGAAGGTGGTCGCTTCGGCTATTCGGGCCGCTTCGCGAATCTCCTCCTCGCCAGCGTCTGGCCTTCCATAGAGGATGTTGTCTCTCACACTACCGGGGAATAAGGTTGTATTCTGAGAGACAAGTGCTATCGAGCCACGAAGCGATTTGAGGCGAAGGTCACGCACATCGTGGGCGTCGAGGGTTACCGAGCCTTCGAGTGGGTCGTGGAAGCGGAGTAGAAGACTGACCAGGGTGGTTTTACCTGAGCCTGTGGAGCCAACTAATCCCACGGTTTCACCGGCTGCTATGTTGAGCGAGATACCGGAGAGTACAGTCTCTCGCTCAGGGTAGGAGAAGTCGACCGAATCGAATGAAATCGCACCCATGGTGCCTTTCAGTTCGACCTCGCCTTCAACCAGTCCGATTGGAGTGTCAAGCAAGTCGAGCACCCTCGAAGTCGAAGCCATGGCTCGCTGATAGAGATCGAAGGTCTGACCGAGTCGGGTCAGCGGCCAAAGCAAGCGCTGGGTGATGAAGACGATGACCGAGTAAGCACCGACCGATAATTCACCTTCGAGAGCGAGCCAGCCACCGACCAGCATATTCGCTGTGAAGGCGAATAGAATCGCCATTCGGATTAACGGAACGAAAGATGCCGAAAGACGAATCGCCTCGCGATTTGCATCTCGGTACGAGCGCGACGCTATACCGACGCGCTCGACTTCCAATTCCTCAGCAGTGAACGACTTGATTGTCGTGATACCGCTGAGATTGTTATTCAACAAAGCATTGAGGTCGCCAACCTCCTTGCGTACCTTGGCGTAACGGACACCAATTCTACGCTGAAAAATGAACGAGCCAGCAACAATAACCGGAATCGGAAGCACCGCGAAGATCGCAACCTCAGGTGCCAGCAGGAACATGATCGCGCCGACAACAATCACGGTCGTAGCAACCTGAAGTAAGTCATTAGCACCCTGATCGAGAAAACGTTCCAACTGATTGACATCATCGTTCATGATGGCCATCAGGCCACCAGTCGTTTGCTCGGAAAACCATTGCATCTCAAGATTCTGAATATGCGAATAGGCATCCATGCGTAACTCGTGTTGAGCACTCTGCGCTAGATTACGCCATAACAATCCGTACCAATATTCGAAGATTGATTCGAGAATCCAGACTATCACAGTCAAAGCTACGAGAATATAGAATTGATGATACGGGTCTGGATAACCAAAACTCGCTAACATAGAATCTTCTTTGTAGGCGACGACATCAATTGCCATTCCAATAAGAATAGGTGGTGCGAGATCCCAGAATTTGTTCATCACTGAGCAGAACGAAGCCAGCCAGACCCGGCCTCTAAATTCCCTCAGATGCGTCAACAAGCGCATTAGAGGGTGTGACACCTCGCCCATGCATTGACCTGTGAATGGACGGCGCTTCAACCTCACCTACGGAAAGGATGTTGCCCAGTCCACGGAGGAATGGTTTGTGCCAAGTCCAGATTATTCGGTTGAACGTGGAGTTGAGCCGAGATCGAGGCTTGGATTTTCATCAATTATCTCTTGCTTGCGCACCTCGGCTTTTAGCGTCAATAGCTCAAGATAGGCATTCTTTGCCTCGGTGTATCGAGTCATAGCTTCCTGATATCCGACCTTCTCCATGTGGTAGGTCTGACCGTCGCGCGCGGCGGCGTCCATGCGATATAGCAGATAGAAGAAGAACGCGGTTGGGGCCCACGCGCCGATTAGTAGCAGCCAATTCTCATCGAAATTGAACGGCCCCATGCCCATGAACTCGGTATTTGCCCCAACAACCATAGTCGAAATAATTGAGATTGGCCACAATACCAAATTGACGAGTAAAAGTACCCATTCATACATTTCATACTCTGATCTTCCGCGTGGCCTCTTTGGTCTGGGTAGTGTCTCAGTGGGGTCTGACATATCCGAATCGTACCACAAGAATTCCATCGCCTGCTTTGAGGCTTCGCTCTCATAATCGGATTCCGAAGTAAGAATTTCATGGTCGATTTGCAGACCGATTTCAGCAGGGGTGGAATCCTTTTTGGAGAAAAGGGGCAGGGTCAAGAGGAATCCGAATAAAATCGTGAATAACATAATCGTCACCAATTCAAGAATTGCGAGATCTCCTAAAACCGCACCTTCTTGTAACGGAATCGCAATGCGACCAACAAGAGCGATTCCGAGCGCTGTGATTACTAATGCAGGAGATAACCGAATTCGATAAATGAATCCAATTGAACCGAGAATAAGCATCAATGAGACAAGGTCGAGCATACCTGTCAATTGCGCCTCGGAACCAGAGAATAATGGGAATGTCAGAATTACTCCAGGAAGCCAGCCCCAGAAGAAGAGTAGAGAGATTGCTGACTTCGATATGCCAGACACATCACTGAATGATTCGAGGAATCTTCCCGCGATGGTGGTCTCGGCATAATAGCCAATCCAGATGACCGAACTAAACAGGATGATTGCAGGGAAGGTGTATTGCATATGGTTGAAGAAAGCCGTAGATATTTTGCTCATAAAGCCAGGTTTTGGTTCTGAATAAACCATCAATCCTGTCGGAATTGGCTCGACCACCTTGGATTGACCTATCCCTCCGGTCGCATCGACCACAGGTGGTGCAGTGTCGCGTACCACTCGTTTCTTCTCTGCCCGCCTCTCTGTAGCCCTCTCTCTAAGCCCCTCGTGACGCTGTTTGAGATCCTCACCCATCTCTTCCATTCGGTCGGAGAAATCCGCTGAAACACTGCTGAATTTGTCGGACGCCGCCGCCGACGCCTCATGAGAGAGAGCGTCGATGCGGAGCATCAATCGGCGTAATCTATCTTCGAGGGGTTCGTCTTCCGAGAACTCGGACATCAGTGGTAAGAATTACTCCGTCTGCCTTCAACCCTTAGACGGAGAATTACGAAATTACTCGTTAGGAAGCCCGCGTTCTCCAGTCCAGGAGTTAGCCCAGAGGTCGAAGATTCTGACTTCGACCTCTGCTGTTGAATTGGTGCGGATTTCGTAGAGGTCGCCGCTTGAGAACCAAGTGTCTGAATTAGAATCCAACCAAGTGAATGCCCACCAATCACCAGAATCATCGGTGATGTTTGTTGTTAGATCGGCGAAATTCATCATGGCCAGCGAGGTTGTTTCCTCTCCGTCGCTGGCCGTGCTGACCCCGTGGAACTCCAACTCACTGGGGTCAGTTTCGGAGGTGAATCCAGATGGAACTCCTCCGCCCCAAACTGTGACTTCATCGTCTAATGCGAATGGTTCGGATACGGTGAATTCGATGGGAGAGCGGGGGAGACCTTCCTGCAATTCGAGAGTGACTCCGTCACCAGTTTCGATTGTCATGACGAAGGCGGAGTCGTCATCACCATACAATTCGATTCCAACGATTTGTGGTGGCATTCCCTTGAGCACGAGAATGATGCTATGGGTGGCGTTTCTTGCACTGGCAATCTGTTCGAGTGATTCGAGATCGTGCGTGATGGTCCAGGAGAGATCAGAAATCGCAGTTGTATCGAAGCCAAAGGACGGCCAGAGGCCATCGGGGTTCTCAGTGGCTTGCTGCGCGATGTCGAAGAATGGATCTTTGTATTCAGGGACGGCATCGCGGCCCTCATACCAGACGTTTCCGAGTCTGATATTCGTCGTATCGGTGCCTTCGATGACTTCGGTGTCGATAGAGGTCGTTCCTAGGCTGAATCTCAGTGCTATGGAACGCAGATTAGCATCATCGTCCTTTGAGACACTCCAGTGTATCTCGCCTTGTTGCGTCTCGGTCACATAAGTCGTCGAAGATTCGACGCGAAGTCGTTCGTGATTGGCGGTGAGAAGTATCACGTCGAGTGCTTCCGGATTAGAAAGGAGTTCATTCAGGACGTCATTGTCGAAGGGGAAGCACTCGGTTCCCTCGCAAGTTTCGATAGGAACTTCGAGGCAGCCCGCCAGCGCCGGCGCAAGCAGAATCAAACCCAATAGCGCCGCCCTCATCATTTTCGATGGCGACACCATTCGCTGATGAGACTATGCTTCAAGTGTCGGCCAAGAATGCTGCTTTTTTGGCCGACTCAGGCGCTCTCGGCGCCTGCGTCGCTCCTATATGGAACGGGCTTGACGCGGTTGATGAGAATGGAGGGTTGAATCGTGATTCAGGATGTGCTCGTAGTCTACAAGAAGAACTTCGAGGAGGTGCACGATCAAGCCCTCGATGCCATTCGGTCAGAATTGGATGCACTTGTTGCTGAGAGCGATTTGCGTGTCGATTACTCCGCTCGAGAGACGGTTCGTCGGGCTGATTTCATTGGCCGAGAATTAGTTGTCGTATTGGGTGGAGATGGAACGCTAACCTCGATTGCTCACTCGGTTGACTCCGAAACTCCAGTCATGGGAGTCAATTCACACCCTCGCTCGCTGGACTCTGAGGGTTCGTATGGATTCTACATGGGAAGTGACCCCAGTAGCTTCGGCGCGGACATCCGCGCCGCAATTGCCGGTGAGGCAATCGTCAACCATTTGCCGCGCTTACAGGCTGAGATTGTGACGACGAGCGGGAATAGAATTCGATGTGACCCCGCGCTCAACGATTTACTAGTTGCGAATACGCATCAATATCAGCCTTCGAAATATAGGTTGCAGCGAGGCGAAGGGGCCGACTGCAAGCAATATTCCTCAGGATGTTTGTTTTCGACATTCCTCGGTCAAGGTGCTTGGTTCAGGAATGTCGCGAATATCGAGGGTACTACCTTTCCCTCGACTGAAATTGATGACCATTATCTGTATGTCGCGCGCGATTTACCTCGGGCTGAGCGCCGTGATGACGGCTCCTACTGGGAATGGACTACGGAGCCGACTGTGCTGACCAGCGATATGCACAGAGGTTACGTGGTCAGCGATGGTTGGGACGAGACTCATTTTACCCGTGGTTCGACTTTGACCGTGGATATCAAGGGGCCAAAGTTGCAATTGTTGACTTTCCGAAGCACCATGCTCGACAGAGTGGAACACTGGATTGATTAGTGAACTCTGCATCTTCCAACTCTGGGTGAAATCCATATTCACTCGCGGTTCGCGATAGTTCATGGAAGGCTTTCCCGTCGTGCGCGAATTCGTGGTTCATTGGGGCGATATGGATGCCCTCGGTCACGTGAATAATACCCGACACCTGAGGTGGATGGAAACAGTTCGCGTCGATCTCTTCCAGATGGTGGACTTGCGAACTGGGGGCTCGAAGACGCACGGTCCAATTCTAGCCAATCTCAGCGTCAATTATCACAAACCGATTCACTATCCAGATACTGTCACTGTTGCGACTAGAGTTGCGAGTATCGGCAATTCTAGTTTCAAGTTGGAGAACATCGTTCACGATGGCGCTGGGGATTTGTGTGCAAGTGGAGAGTGCACGATTGTCTTGTATGATTTCGAGCGAGGCGAATCTGTAACTCTGAGTGATGAGTTGAGGGGCATAATCGAAGAATTACACCGCTGAAGAGGCGATTCATTCCTCACGCTTGACAGTCAGGTGCGGGAATGGAACTGAGACTCCTTGTGCCTCAAATTGCTTGAGAATCTCGATGAGAATCCAATCCTTGGCCTTACGCTCCTTATTGTAATCAGAGACCCAGCAATCGAGGCGGTAAACTAGAGCGGTCTCGGTGATATCATAGAGCAGAACCTCGGTTTTGTGGTAGTCTACGGTGTAATCACAATCATCTATTGCCTTCTTCATGATTTTCTTTACCAACTCGGGGTCTTGATCGAGGGTCGTATTCATGCGGAATCTCAAGTTCATCGAGTCTGGATTTTCTAGCGAGCTCCCTTGAGCGTAATTTTCGACGAGTTGGCCGGAGAGTGAGGTGTTGGGAATTATCACCATCCGCTCATTGCCAGTGCGGATCTTGGTGGTCATGATTCCTACGTCGACGACCTTTCCTTTGACGCCCTTGACGATTACCTTGTCTCCCTTCGCGAATGGCTTATCGATGAGCATCAACATCCCTGACACCAGATTCCCTGCAGTCTCTTGTAAGGCAAGGCCGACGATGAGGGTTAAGATAGTGGCAGAGGCAAGAATCGGTGTGAGGTCAATGTTCATCTGGTCGAGCGCGAGGAGGATTGCTGCGAGCCAAGCGATGACCTTAGCGGCGCTGACTGAAATTGTTTGCATCGTCGAAAGGTCGAGATGAGTTCTGTCGTCGATCTCTTGGAAAATCGGAGGGATGAATTCATCGACGAGGGATGTCATGAATTGGGCCAGCATGACTAGGAGGATGGCTATCGATCCGCCAGCGAAGGCTGACCGGTAGAATGAATCCGCTTCGTAGGACCATTGGAATGTTATCCAGATTCCAGTAAGCAAGACGCCGATGTTCAACAGAGGTGTGGCGAGAACGAATACGCGATCGTCATAGAGATTCTCGCTCTTCTCAATCCGGCGAAGGACTGGGCCGTTGATTATCGCGCGGAAGATGTAAGTTGCAAGGATGCTGACGCCTAGGCCTACGCCAAGTTGTGCGAGGGTTCCTGCATCCTCGACAAGGTCAAGGTACTCTGTAACCACCTCAAGCATATTACGGCTTGAGAGGAGTAGGTTATCGTGATTTCCCCAGCATCGATATCAAAGAATTTGCTCTAGGAATAGCTTGGTTCTTTCGTGCTTTGGATTTGAGAAGAACTCATCTGGAGCCGCTTCCTCAATGAGATGTCCCTCGTCAAAGAGGATGCAACGGTCTGCGACCTCCTTCGCGAAGCCCATTTCGTGGGTCACAACAATCATCGTAATATCTCGCTTTGCGAGATCGACCATCACGTCAAGAACTTCCTTGATCATCTCTGGGTCGAGAGCACTCGTCGGCTCATCGAAGAGCATTATCTTCGGATCCATTGCCAAAGCACGGGCAATTGCCACACGCTGCTGTTGACCGCCCGAAAGTCCGCTCGGATACTTGTAGGCCTGCTCAGGGATTCCAACTCTCTCGAGCAATTTCATGGCTTTGGCCTCAGCCTCACGCTTCGACATGCCCTTGACTTTCATCGGAGCTAGCGTAATATTCTCCATGATAGTTAGGTGTGGGAAGAGATTGAACTGCTGGAATACGAAACCAACCTCGGATCGAACGTATTTGAGATCCTTAACCGATGTCTCATCATCAACAGTGATCCCATCGATCTTGATAGTTCCACCATTATGAGGCTGGAGTCGGTTCAATGTCCTGATGTACGTCGATTTTCCTGACCCAGAAGGACCGAGAATGACGATTATTTCGCCTCTTCTAATGCTAATATCAATTCCTTTCAACGCCCAGAAATCTCCGAAGTTAACCTTCACTCCACTAGTTTCTATGATTGTATCGCCATATTCGGTTCCTGGTTTTTCGTCCTTATCGTATTCACTCATGCTAATTCGCCTCCTCCTTCTTTGACCAGTCCAAGACCCTTCTCGATCTTCATCGAGACCCTGGATAGGTAGAATGCAAACACCCAGAATACAAGGGCAGTGACGTACAACGGTTCTAGGAAGTTACCGAGGAATCGCAAGTCTGTAGCAGGTAGGTCCTTTGCCAGTTTGAAGAAGTCGAGGATGTTGATGATGAAAAGTAGAGTCGTGTCCTTCCATAGCCCGATGAAGACGCTGACAATTGAAGGAAGGGTGGTTCGAACTGCGTTGGGTAATTCTACCTGCAACTTTATCTGGAAAGGAGAGAGACCTAGTGCAAGCGCAGCCTCCTTTTGTCCACTGTCGACAGCTTGCAAGCCCCCTCTCAACACCTCTGCAATGTAACATCCTCCGAATATACCGAACATCAGCAGCATTCGTATGATGTCCTCTGCGTCATAGAATGGATCCATCATATCAGGCATCAAGAAGACGGCGAACCAAAGCCAACAAATTAGAGGACCTGATCGAACCAATTCGATTAGAAGGATTGATGGAATACTGAAGAACGGCTGGTTGCTCTGACGTCCAAACGCCAGCACCACTCCAATTCCAAAACCAAGTACACAGCCTGCTGTGGCTACGATGAGGTTGACGAATAGACCTCCCCATTGAGAGGCTTTGATACCGTCTCCCGCTAGTTTGTCGAGGGTACTCGGAACCACTTCTCCAGCGATAATGGCCTCACGCATTTCTTGAGCAGGTGTTCCACCTATCGTCTCCGCGAAGGACTTGACAAACTCTGGAGGATCCATTATCATAATCGCGTAGAAGAATGTGATTACAGCCCCGATAGCGATGTACGATCTGAGGCGATTGGCCTTGTACTCCTCTGAGATCGAGCAATAATAGAATGAAGCTCCGTAGGCAGCATATCCAATCAGCATGGCCTTTGCAAGATTCAAGAGAGGAACTTCACTATGATAGTTGATTTCACTTGGAACCCATGCGAGACCCATTAGAGCAGCACAGATCAAGGTGAATGGAACTAGGAATCTTACTGGCTTATCGGGTGTGGTTCCATAAGCGCTCGCGATGACTGCGAATGTTGGGTATAGAATCCACCATAAGCGCCAGTTCTGATTGACACCGTAGCAATTTGATATAGCGATGCAAGATTCTGAGCCGGGGGCCTGTGTCATCTGCTCAGTCATCTGCTGGCCTACAATCAAGAGCACTCTATTCGCCCAAACCACATCCCAATCGGCCTCTACTAGAACAAAGTGAGAGAGGCCGCGCACAACCACGACGATTATCCAAGCTGTAGTAATACCGAGTATTGCGGTAGTTGGAGTCTTACCTAGTGTCCACTTAATCAGTGCGGTTACCGTCACCCACCAAGCGAAGATGAGTGCAGCAGCCGAGATGGCTCCATAGATCAGAGCATTCTGCAAACTTGCACCTTCGGACTCTGCCGACGATACCAATTCGAAGAAGCCGTGTGGATGGAGCACTCCCCCGATGAATATTCCACAGGCAAACGCGACTGAAAGTGAAGCCAAAGAGAGTGTAATTTTGTTGCTAGGAGTGACCCAACGGCCACCGGGTTTCCCTGCGATGGATTCCTCGAATTCGA
>TARA_B110000116_G_scaffold262715_1_pt1 | contig 17966 bp, 16 predicted proteins | sample TARA_B110000116 | Tara Oceans TARA_B110000116 (sample SAMEA4397355) | marine metagenome | biome: Polar Biome; feature: [ZZZ] marine water layer (ENVO:01000295); material: water (ENVO:00002006), including particulate matter (ENVO:01000060) such as... | depth 199 m
ATGAGTGGAGTTTCTCGAATGATCTTCTCATTAAACATGAGAGACTGTCCCCAGGAGAGTGCTCCAAGATTGAAAGCACTACTAACTTCTCCAACGGTGCGTGCCTGGTCAGCTGAATTGTCCATAAAAACTTGGCCGACTTGTGTTGGCCGGTCAATTAGACTCCGGGTGTACCTCCCGCTACCAGACCAGGTAAGGTTACTGTAAAATCGTGCTTGATTCGCTGGTGCCTTGAAGAGTGTCACACTTTTCAAAGAAACATTGGCCGTCGGAAGTGTCATCTCTACTCGATCATCGCTTAAAAATTGTCTCCGATTAGCCGTAAGAGAAAGATTGCCCCAATTAAACCTCCTGTTGAATCCACCTTCCGAATTTATCGACTGGGTTACTTCCCTGGGGTCAAACGAATTTTCCCGAACAAATTGAGAACTAGACGCATACCGAGCTGAGAATTTAAACATACTTCTTTCGTCCAACTGCCACGAATGTCTGGTGTCATACGATAACTCACTGCCACCACTATTTCTCCAGTACTGCCGTACACTGGTGGAACCATCGAGGAATTTCTTATTTATCCTGTAACGAAAATTCCCCGTCAAAGAGGTAAAATTATCACTCCACCAATCACCACTGACAGTAGCATCCGTATATTCATTGATTGCCCAAAAATAACCAATATTAGAAACCCTTCTGCTTTGTCCACGTGATGATCTCACAATGTCATTCACTCCAAATCTTGGAGTGAGAATACCACTGTGTCTTCCTGTCTCAGTATTTTGGAATATGAATGGCAACCAAAGCACTGGAACGTCTGCAAAATTCAAGGTCACATTGCGAGCCAAAAGCCAGTTTCCACCAACAGCTTTAAGCTCGCCCGCTGAAAAATGATAGTGTGGCTCTGTCTCTTCACATGAAGTAAACATGACATCGTGTCCGAAGACAGTGTCAGGAAGAATAGCAGGAAGATCGCCAGACATAATCCAAGTAGCACCTTCAGATAAGCTTGTCTTAGCTGCAAAAGCAGATCCCTGCTCTTTTCCTCCGTCATAGATCACCCCATTGCTCTGAACTGGCTCTTGTCCCAACCTCTCCGTCAGGGTTTCCCCAGTAGTCCAAAGAAGTGAATCGGTGAGATTAATCGTATCTATTGCGATTACAGACATCCCATCTTGGTGCAACTCTGCAGGGGAGTTTTCAGTGCCAGAAAGAGTTAATTTTTCATTTAGCGCATCAAAAAGAGCTTGCTGACCTGAATATCGTACAATGGAATATTCGGGAAGAGTTAATAATTGATTTAGAAAACTATCTGGAGAAAAAGAACTGCCCACTTCGATGGGTCTAGATGAACTCAATAATGAGTCTGCGACAAAAAGTGTGGAATCAATACCTGGAGGCCTAGCCAGTACCTCTAGGCGCTCTAAAACCTTAATCCTAGCAGAGTCAGCACCGATACTATCTACCTGTTGAGATTGAACTGGTTTGACACTCATTAAAAACAATAAGAAAGCCAGTCTTACAACAGACAAAGAAAACCGAAAATAATTTATATAAGAGAAGCGTTGCTTCACTGGGACTTAACGGTTCCTTCCGGAGGATCACCACCTATTTCTTTTGCTTTCCGACGACGGTAGATCATCACCGACAAGAGAATACTAAACTCGTATAAAACCACTAATGGTACCATCATCATCACGGTCACGGTCACAACATCCCCTGGACTGAGAAAACTTGCCAGTACTGTGATTATAACGATGGCATGTCTTCTCTTGGCTCGAAGAAATTTAGGAGTAACTAAGCCCAAAGCCGAAAGAATCATTATTACAACTGGCAATTCAAATAGGATGCCAAAAGCTAACAGCAACTTAGTAACAAAATTCAAATATGGCCCTGCCTGTACTACGGGATTAAAATAACCTTCCGCAAAGAATAGGAGGAAATTCAATGTCGCTGGAAGAGCCAGGTAGTAGGACATTGCCACTCCAGCTCCAAAAAGGACTACTCCCATATAAAGACTTGGAATTATCACTCGCTTTTCATGAGCTTCCAGTGCGGGTGACAGAAACGCCCACACTTGATAAATCAAAATGGGAGATACTAGGATAAAACCAACGATAAAACTAATTTTTAAAATCAGAAAGAAAGGTTCGGTTGGAGAGAAAAAATTCAATCGCTCTGCTTCCCCCATAACTTCATAATAAGGACTTATCAATACGTCTAAGAGTGAGAAATATTGGACCAAGAGAAACCCAGCTACCACACCGCCAATTAGGGCAGTTACACTCCACAAGATGCGCCACCTTAGCTCTTCCAAATGATCTAAGAACGGCATCTCTCCTCTTAAGTCAGATTTTTTAGACATAATATCAAAATCGCCAGCTAATTGGTCATCATGTAAATGAGAGTCTTAAATAAATTATCATAGATCTTATAGAATCAGAGTAGCAGAGTCTCCTGGTTCAGAGCAATCAGTTCTTTTTGATCTTGAGAATCCAAGTCACTCAGCATCTCTTGGAACTCACCGATATCTTTGAAATTCCGGTATACTGAAGCAAATCTGACATAGGCTACACGATCCAAGGGAGCGAGTGCCAACATTACCATCTCCCCAATCTGGGAAGCTTTTATTTCAGGACCTAGAGATCGAGTCAGCTTGTCCTCGATCGCGTCTACTGCGAGATCAATTTCGTCTTGTGATACAGAGCGCTTTGCACAGGCCACCATCATACTTCTCAACAACTTGCTACGATCAAATTTTTCAGCCGTGCCGTCGTTCTTGACTACCGACAAATCTCTATCTTCGACATGCTCATATGTAGTAAACCGACCTCCACATATTCCACATTCACGACGACGTCTCACAGCACGACCAGCCCTGGTCTCACGAGTATCTACTACCCGATTATCGGCAGCATCGCAGTCAGGACAACGCATTTACAATCTCAGCACGGCTCAACGGATGTCCCGTAAAAGCTCCTGAGCTAGCTCCGCTGGTCCACTGTCAGGATAGGTGGTAATTAACCTCTCGAGATGCTCAATCGCTTCTTCAATATTTTCTTGTCGGACCAAGATCTCTGCGACCCGATAAAGAGCCTGAGGAACCCTGTCAGAAGTAGGATATAGCTCTAGGATACGAAGAAATGCTTCAATAGCCTCATCCTGTGAATTTTCCTGTTCCAGGAGATCGGCAAGGAAAAACTGTGCGGACGGTGCTAACCGATGGTCTGAATGGTCTATAAGAAAACTTTCGAAGGCCCTACGAGCCGTTCCAAAGGAACCCCTATCAAACTGAATCATTGCTGCCTGGTAGATTTCTTCAGGAGGAGTAGAGGTTTCGGGATCGTCCGACTCTATATCTTGCACAAGGTTTTCGATTCCTAAGCCAACTGGATTTTGATTTCCATTGACCGCAAGTCGTTCAGAAAGAGTGACCATTGAACGTTGTATCTGTCCCGTCAAAACATAGAGTTGGGATAGCTGATCTTGGATATTAGTTAAATCCAGCCCTACATCCCCTCGAATATTTAGGAGCCTCTCGGATTGACCTTCTAGTGAGTCCTTTAAATCCTGGATCTCCTCAGAAATCACCAGCAACTGAAAATCTTGTTCTTCTCTTTGTTCAGCAAGAGTCTCCTGCAGTAGCCGAGTGTCTTGTTTTGTGGCACATCCAGAGACCATGAACAACAACACAAAAGCTAAGCCCCTCCCCCTAAGAACATATCTGTGACTAGACACAGATATGAAATTAGCAGAAGGGGCCATAGTCATATAGCAACCCAATTCAATTCTACCGTTATGAACCGTCGTCGTCGCTCACCACAATTTCACCACCGGAAATGCTAAACTCAACACGTCGGTTTTCTGTCCAACTTGTTTCGTCACTGCTATTTACCAACGGACGTTCCTCTCCAAAAGAGGTCGTCATCAGTCTGTCAGTAGCAATTCCAAAACCGGACAGGAAATCGCGGACACTCTCAGCACGCCGGCTACCCAAAGCCAAGTTGTACTCGGTTGAACCACGCTCATCAGCATGACCTTCTAGGCGGAGACGTACTGTCGGGCTACTGCGAAGGATAGGGATTTTTCTACGCAGAATCGTCTCTGCTTCAGCAGTGATTGCAGATTCATCGTAGTCAAAGTTTACCATATCTTCTAAAGTTGATCGCGCTTCGTCTCTAGCAGTCGCGAGTCTTTCTTGCTCCACTCGCTCTGCCTCCCTTTGACGGGCCTCTTCCGCCTGAACTCTAGCAATAGAATCGGCGCGAGCTGCATCGAGCTCGGCCTGAGTTGGTCCTGTGGGAGCAGGGGGTGGAGGTGGTTCTGATCCCCCACATGCACCCAAGATAAGTGTTATCACTAAGGCTGGAAAAGCTAAGTCTTTGATCCTCATCGCCCGTCCTATGTTTAAATGGTTCTTGTGTACAATTCTGCTGGCCCTGACAAGATGCTAAACTACAGCCAGTCTACCACATAGACTAGGATTTGTCATTTCCAGTAGAAGCATGCCTTTACTTCTTATACGAATCTACTGCCTAGTACGCAATGATCCAACCCCTAAAGATTCCTTGAGGGATGGAGACCATTCTGGCACTCTTACGTCAAAACCCCTAAGAAGCATCCGGATCTTTCCGCTAGCTGTGTCAACCACCATCAGTCCAGTCCCCCAATCTCTTGTGCCTACAAAAACCAAATGTCTCGCGTCTGGTGCCCAGCTCGGATCTTCATTATTTCCCTCTCTGGTCAATTGCCTCAATCGTCGGCCACTATCCGCAATCTGTGCTACCAAAATCTGGTATCGGCCCCTGCGGGCAACTCGGCCATGGAAAGCCAAATAATCTCCCGATGGCGACCAGTCGGGAGACGTATAATATCCCTCACGGCCATGAATATATGGAGAAACCAAGTCTGCCTCTCCACCACTCGCAGGCATCACAAAAATCTGTGGGTAGGGTGTCCCCAAACGATTGGAGTTGAACGCCATAAATTCCCCGTCTGGTGAATAGGTAGGGGAAAGATCATCCCAACGTCCGCCACTGATATGCACCAGACAGCAGTCTCTTAACCAATTGTAACGAAAAATCCCACTCCTGTTCCCTCCTGTTACTGAGAAAGCAATCTCTCGACCATTCGGGTTGTAGACAGGAGTGATATAGTCCCCTTGTCTCTCAGAAGGAAGAGCTCTCTCTTCGCCACTTTTCACATCCAATTCATAGATCCGAGGGAACCCAGTACCCTTCCTAGAGGTGTAAGCAATCTTATCCCCATTAGGCGACCAGGTCGGCGACATCGTCAAGTCCCCATAAGAAGTAATTTGTCTGAAATTCTCCCCGTCAGAATCGATTGTATAAAGCTCTTGATTCCCATCTTCTGATCTGCGAGAAAAGGCAATACGGCTTGTAGCCATCCCTGGTTCTCCATAGATCCACTGGATTAATTGATCAGAGGCAGCATGGACGGACATTCGAAAATCACGATCTTCTCTAATCGGCAACAAAAACCGCCCCTGTTCATGAATCGCGCCGTATACGATGTCATGTAGTTCCAAAGTCAAAATGAAACCCACACTTCCAGTTGCTTGTCTCTGTACCGATCCAGAAAGCAACCAAACAGCACCTAACTGATCCCACAATTGATAATCTATGCCTTCGCCAACTAATCCTAAGGGAATAGAGTCCATGACTTCAAATCGATCACTATAGCGCAGATCATTGGCAATAATCGTCTCAATTTCTCGAGCTATCTCACCCGCATCGCTCTCACCGCTGAATGGATGTACTGCCAACGCTGGGTAGAATTCGGATTCATAGAGAAGACCTAAGGTTACACCCGGAATTGAATCCTGGACTTGTGCATCCAAATTAACGACCTCTTGAAAGCATCCATACATTGTCATGATCAACAATACTTTCATCGTAGCGACTTTGGACGACAACGATTTCATGTCTCGTTCCTTTTATCCACGAGCCCTTCTTGGCTTCCTGGTTTTTTATCAAATTTGAAGACAACTTGCAGTTGCTCATCTTGCATAGTCTCAGGCAGTGGACCAAGGCGATCTCCGTTTCCCGCACATTCCGCAGCCCCCATTGCTTCAATGTCGAATGGGATATTCCTGGAGGATTCACGAACATCAACATCGGACACGGACCCATCTCGATTTACTACGAAGTAGATACTAGCTGCCAGCTCTTCCTCTCCTCGCCACCTAAAACAACGCTGTATTTGACGTATTATGTTGTTGTAGTACTCTGGATAATCACGTCTCAGGCCTTCCATTCGCACGTTAATATCCTCACCTGGATTATCTATTTCTGGATCAGCCTCCACGCCAGTGATAGGCAGAGGAGGTTCGACAGATTCTTCCTCTAAATTCAACTCCTCATCGACGGGATCCTCTTCAAGAGGAGTCTCCTCCTCAGTCACTACCACTTCCTCAACCTCCTCTGACAATGACAACTCTTGTGGGGTTTCAATTGTAAGGTCTTCTGGCGGCACCAAACTCTGCTCTCCCAATTCAGCAGCAGGAGGAGAAATTAATTCTATCTCAAATACCACGAAGTTAGGCACTGTGACTTGTGCCACAGATGACCACCAGGCAAACAAGATGACCGTGATATGGATACTGACAGACTTCAGAACTGGCCCCCTCCCAATCGATCTTCTGCTCACCTTACACCACTTGCTTTTGTCGGGTACTGATTGGCTAACATCTTCAATTGACAGGACGCTGTTCAGCCACCACGGAAAACGAGACTCCACTGGCAGCCACGGTTGCCATTATATCTACACCTGAACCCCAAGTTGCTAATGAGTCCCCTTTAATCCAGACCTTATCCACATTCCCAGCTGATACCAATTGATTGAAAGATTGGCTGAATTCAGCCCGGTCAACAGCAGTTTCAGCAAGATAAATAATCCCTCCTCTGTCAACTGTGACAATTAGCGTTCTGTCATCCGCGGTCAGCGACGAAACTTCGGTCTCTGGAACCTCCACTTCGATGCCACCTTGTAGTATCGGTGCAGTGATAATAAAGATTATCAGGAGAGTAAAGGCGACGTCTACCAAACTGGTGACATTAATATCAGCCATGGGTGCCAATCCATCCTGCCCAGTATTGCGTGATCCTATCATCTCAGACCCGCCATCAGACTCGTCCTTCACGAGCTAAAGCTCCAATAAATTCGCTTGAAAAACCTTCAAGCGCACCGCTTAGGAGACTTAGCTTGGAAACAAAGTGATTGTAAGCAATAACTGCAGGGATCGCGACGGCCAAACCCATTACAGTAGTGACCAAGGCCTCAGCAACTCCAGGTGCCACAGCGTCTATGTTCGACGAACCAGACGCTGCTATTCCCAAAAAAGTGTTAGTGATTCCTAAAACCGTTCCCATCAAGCCCATTAGAGGAGCTACAGACCCTATAACGGCCAACCAAGTCAATCCCTGGGCTAACTCATCTCGCTCAACTGCCTCTTCCTTTTCTAGAACCAATTTTAAAGCCTGGAGTTGGGTGATAGACATCCCGGAACCTAAAGATTCATTGAGATCCTTACCGAAGCTTTGTGGATGCAGGTCTCTGAAAAAGGTAATCCCCTGCCTAAACACCCTGCCATAGGGGGAATCGGGTAACAACATTATAGATTCGTATGCATCCTTGAGATCTACGGACTGCTCAATTTTTTCTAAAAACAGGTCCTCTGCCTTCCGAACTTCACTAAATTGCCTCTGTTTCCAAAAAATCAGAACCCATGAGGCTATAGAAGCGAACGACAGAATTAGGAGGACTATTTTAGTTGGCAAGGTCCCTCCAAAAATCATATCCCAACCGCTTTGAGGAGTGTTCGCTTGAGCTAGGATTGCTAGAAAATCCATCTAAACCCCGTTGTTTTTAATTGTAGTAAACCACAAGTGGCCATCAGGAAGCCCTACTATTAAGATGGGAGAATTATACTCGACAACCGGCCCAGAGATCCTACTAGAATCAATGTTCATATCCCGCACCATTAAAATATTCTACTTCGTGACACGGGCAATCTCTATCAGTCAGAGTGTCCCAGTCCCAAATCACTTTCTGAATCTTCAGCATTTTCTGAACCCAGGTCTTGAATGTCATGTAAATACCTCACAGTTTCCAAAAACTCCTCTCCTTTTCCATTCCCAACACCCTTCTTTAGTCGCGACATAGGCTCATGTAACAACTTGTTTATAAGCCTTTTGGAAAACCCACTAACCATTTCCCTCTCATCTTCTGGAAGGTTCGGAAGTTTTTGCCATAGCCATTCCAACTGATTTCTTCTTTCCTGATCCCAGCTCTCCCTGAGATCTTTAATCACTGGCACAACTTCCAAGGTTTGATTCCAATCTAAAAAAGAGGATACAGATTCATCGATAATATCGTGGGCGACAGGAATTGAAGCTTTCCTATTCAAAAGGTTGTCATCTACTATTTCTTTCAGATCATCTACATTGTAGAGAAACACGTTAGGCTCTCCACCCACTTCCGCCTCAATATCTCGTGGTATGGCAAGATCAAGGATCAGCAGGGGTTTTTCCCTGAAGCCCCCCAAGGCATCGCGAAAACCTTCTAGGGTGACCAAGGTATAGGGAGCAGAAGTCGAGGCAACGAGAATATCCGCCTCTTTCAAACTAAAGGACATTTCCGTAAAATGGACTGCGCGCCCAGAAAAACGACTGGCTAACTTCTGGGCATGGCCTAAACAACGGTTGGAAACAAGTAGTTCTGATATTCCATTCCGCTCCATTGATTCTACTACCAGTTCAGCGGTATTTCCAGCTCCTAAAATCATGACGGTACGATTCTCAAGTCCACCAAATATTTTTCTCGCTAGGCCTACTGCAACGGATGCAACACTCGCTGCCCCCTTACCTACTGGAGTCTCTGAGCGGACCCTTCCTCCTACCGCAAGGGCAGATTGGAAAAGTCTATTCAGGATTGGTCCGACCAAAGGTCGATCCGCAGATGACTTTCTAATCCAATCATATGTTTCTTTAACTTGGCCCTGAATCTCAGCTTCACCGAATACCAATGATTCTAAACCTGCCGTAACTTTATAAAGATGTTCTGCAGCTTGTAGACCAGAATAATGATAGAGATATTGATCTGTCCCGCCGACCAGATCGCCCGCCTTCCGTTTCAAGGCAGAAACAGCGGAATCTAATAAATCGAAATCTGATCCAGGACACATATAAAGCTCAGTTCTGTGACAAGTAGACAGTATCACACCTTCAGTCATACCTGAATAATCGCGCAGTGATTCCAGGAGTGCTAATGCCTCCGCATTAGTAAAGGAGAAACGCTCTCTGACACCTACAGGTGCTGTCTTATGGCTGACGCCCACCACCGCTACTGGAATCACAGAAAAAATCCTCTCGTCGATACGAAAATGCGCAAGGCGATATAAGACATTACAATTAACGCAAACCCTAAAACACTCGCCCAAGCCCCTCTTTGAGGTTTCATACGGCTCAAACTTCGAGTCAACAAAACCCCAAAAAATACAAACCAAGTCATAATTGACCACATCACCTTAGGATTCAATTGATCTAAAGACTGTCTAAAGCTTATAGTCCAAAACCAACCCAGAACCAAGGCCAGGGTAAACGTTACAAAACCAGTGACCAGCCCGACTCGACTGATGCGATCCAATGTCGCCAACGGTGGAGTGAACTGGAACAACCGGCCCATCCTCTTATTGTTCAATTCGCCAAGTTGAATGACATAGAGTGAACTGGCTGCAAACGATAATGTCATCCCTCCAAAACCGACAAAGGCCATCATAACATGCAGTGAGAACCAAGCTCCCTGAAAATCCATGACTTCAAACGATGGTTCTACACCTAGAACTACAGCTACCGTCTCAAGGAAAATCATGACAGGAATAACGACAATCCCTACCCTGCGACCTTCTCCAAAAACAATTGTACCGAGGAGTGCTAACCCTATGACCAAAGCTAGACTAGAAAGAGATGGGCCAATCCCAGTCAAGGGCAGTTGATGGTACGAAGAAGTGAAAACGATCAGGGCGTATACATGTATCAACACGCCAAGAGAAGCTAAACCAAAAGCGACAGAAGGATCCGAACCCCTGCCCCCTTTAACCAGGGATCGGAGCCAGACGACCAAAGATCCTATGTACAAAATCAGTGAAACTAAATGAGCTAAATGAGCCAAATAAACCTCAGTACTCTGCATGTGTAGGTTCGGACCTGTCTATTCTCACCATGTCGTGAGATATCCTTCCATACTTGCGAATGCATCCCTTGACTACCAAACAACCAAAATCTTCCAAAGCTGGACCCATGAATCTATCTCTAAATAGAAGAAAAACAATAATTTTGACCGATAGGGGACTCAATCCAACCCTACTCTAATACTTTACGCATGATTAGGGCATCTTCTGGCGGTTCTCTATAGTAATTCTTTCGTATTCCTAGAAGATGAAAGTTAAAACGTTCATATAGTGAGATTGCATCTTGGTTGGAACTCCGAACTTCTAGGAAAACACTCTTGACGTCGAGACTAGTTGCCATATCGAGTGCTTTTGATAACAGAGCGGAACCTACACCTCGGTTTCTTCCCTCCTCCCTAACCGCGATATTGGTCAATTCTGCTTCCTCCATCATGCGCCAGAGAACAGCATACCCCATCAAATGCTCATCTTGTAATGCCACCCAAAGCTCAACATTGGGATCCATCAACAATTTATGGAAAGTTTTTAAGGGCCACGATGTACTGAAGGATTTCTGCTCAATCAACACCACATCTTCAAGATCTCCAGATTCCATCCGACGCACTCGCAAGTACTCTTCAGGAAAATCAGTGTTTATTTCAGGAATTTCACTCTCCTTTTAACAACACTCCCCCGAGAAAATTTTGCCATCTGAATATCTTCTTACTAATCCATAATCAAGTGGAACATAGTCGCAAATCAGCCATGCAGACATTCAATCAGCACCTATGTCTCTCCTGAGTCTCTCTGCGGACGATACTCTCAGATATTGAGGTTCCCATACGGAGATATTTTCGACCCTAAACTTTTGCTCCGAATCCATGACTGTCTTACATATAGCTTCTGCAGTTGGCATTCCAATAGTCTGGCTAACCACCTGAAAGCCAGCAGCAGAGATTTGATCGAAATGTCGCTGAGCACCATCTCCCATAAAAATTGTTGCAGATTCACAAGCGAGTAGAATACTCTCAATAGTTGTTGAATGTGGTGCTATAATGGTCTCCATTCCCCCAGAATGTTTTGAACGGTAACAAGCGGCATAGACTCGATTTTCTCTAGCATCGAAAAGAACGCACCTAGGAGAGTAACGCTCACCCATAAGAACCTGGTCTCTGGACTTTGTCCGCTCACCTGAGCCGACATGTATGGAATCCAGATGCACATCAATGGAGGCTGCACCTGCCCTGAGGGATGAAACAGCCCATAGCGGAGCCTCGAGCGAATGACATAGTCCTTTTGCCGTTGCTGCCGCCACCCTGACTCCAGTAAATGATCCTGGCCCTGCACCTACCAAAATCCCTTGTATGTCACCAATGACTAACCCTTGTTTATCAATGACCTCTTTAATCTTCGATAATAGATCTGCAGAGTGTCTACCTCGCCCAGAAAAAAAAATGGGATCCAGGACTGTTCTATCCCGACAAATACAAACTGATCCTGACTCGGTAGAAGTATCAAAAGCCAGCCAGGTATCAATTTGAGACACTGGCAGTATTCGTCTCTCCATCAGGTTGCTGAACTCGGAAGATCAGGGATCGATGCTGGATCTCCATGCTTCTCCACCAAAACAGTGCGCACTAATTCATCGTTATCGACAAATCCCAATCGTATCTCCCATCTGTCTCTAGGAAGAAAGGCTTCCGCCCTCTCTGGCCACTCGATTATCACTATTTGATCATCAGATCCAAGATCCTCCCAGCCTAATTCCCAAAGATCTTTCGGATCACTCAATCTATACAAATCTACATGGACAACTTGATGTCCTCTGAACGAAGGATAGGTGATCAAAAGGTTGAAAGTAGGAGATGTTACTGGGCCTTTCACTCCCACTCCCTGGGCTATGGAACGTGCTAAGACAGATTTCCCAGCCCCCAAAGGACCTCTAAGAAGAAGAAATATAGGAGGTTCTATAAGTTCGCCGACTCCGATCCCCCATTCAACCAACTCATTCTCCCTGACTAACGTCATTTAGAAACCTTCAGTTCAAAAATTTTATCCCTAAGCAGGGCTGCCCTCTCAAAATCCATCACAGCTACCGCCTCAGTCATCTCTTTATCAAGTACCTTGACGTATGCTTCTTTATTTATCTGTCCAGCGTAGTCCGATTTTTCGGGCAACGAATCCATCCGATCATCACCAGCATCCGCAACACGTGTAGACAATTGGATCTCTTCAATACTCTTACTAATCGTTTTAGGAATTATCCCATGTTTTTCGTTGTAAGAGATTTGTATCTCTCTACGACGGCTAGTCTCCCTGATACAAACAGCCATCGATTTCGTAACTTTATCTGCATATAAAATAGCCTTGCCATTGGCATTGCGAGCAGTACGTCCAATCGTTTGAATAAGAGACCGACTATCCCTTAGGAATCCTTCTTTGTCAGCATCTAGAATGGCCACGAGAGAAACCTCTGGAAGATCCAGCCCTTCCCTCAACAAATTTATTCCTACCAGAACATCGATCTGTCCCAAGCGAAGGTTTCTTAGGATTTTCATCCTTTCTATCGTGTCAATATCCGAATGCATATAGCTGACTTTCACTTCTAAAGACTGAAGGTATGTCGCTAAATCTTCTGCCATTCTCTTAGTCAGAGTAGTGACCAATACCCTCTCATTACTCTCCACACGGTTCCTGATTTCAAATAGAAGATCGTCTACTTGTCCATCGACTGGTCGCACCTCTACAACTGGATCCAGAAGACCTGTTGGTCTTATAATTTGTTCCACGACGATGCCACCTGACTGTTCTAGCTCCCAATCACCTGGAGTAGCTGAAACGAAAATAGCTCGCGGAATCATCGACCTCCATTCTTCAAATGCTAGTGGCCTATTGTCCAGAGCACTGGGAAGACGAAAACCATGTTCTACAAGGGTTTGTTTACGTGACCGATCTCCTTTAGACATACCATGTATTTGTGGCACTGACACGTGCGACTCATCAACGACCAATAGAAAATCTTCTGGGAAATAATCCATCAAACATGATGGCCTTTCACCTGTTTGTCGTCCACTCATATAAAGCGAATAGTTTTCAATTCCAGGACAGGTTCCTATCTCCAACATCATCTCTAAATCAAAATTAGTTCGACTCTCTAACCGTTGTGCTTCCAAAAATCTTCCAGATTCCTTAAAAATAGAAACCTGTTCATGCATCTCTTCTCTTATTTGGGGTGCTACCCTTTGTATTTTTTCTTTTGGTGTAACGTAATGGCTAGCAGGGTAGATAGAGCTTCTGTCCATCGAAGTGACAGAATATCCCGTTATAGGATCAAAACGAGTGATTTTATCAATCTGATCCCCCCAAAGTTCCACTCTAACAGCCTGCTCCTCATAAGCTGGAAAAATTTCTACCGTATCGCCACGAACCCTGAATGTTCCAGGGTCAAAATCCAGATCATTTCGTCTGTATAGTATAGCCACTAGAGCACTCAATATTTCTTTTCTTGGAAGCCGCTGTCCCACGTGGAGATGCAACATCTGTGATCGATAATCAAGAGGGTTCCCTAATCCATAAATGCAAGAAACAGAAGCGACCACTATGACATCTTCCCGTTCCATCAGAGAAGAAGTGGCACGCAGACGCAAACGTTCAATATCCTCATTAATACTGGAATCTTTTTGAATGTAGGTATCAGTTGAAGGAACGTAAGCCTCAGGTTGATAGTAGTCGTAATAGGAAATGAAATATTCAACAGCATTTGATGGAAAAAGAGTTTTCATCTCTCCGTACAGTTGAGCTGCCAAAGTTTTATTATGGGAAGCTACGAGCGTAGGGCGCCCATGATTAGCAATTACATTGGCTATCGAAAAAGTCTTTCCCGTACCCGTCGCACCCATCAGTGTCTGAACAGAATCACCTCGAACAAGACCTTCAGTAAGCTCCTTAATCGCTCTGATCTGATCACCTTTTGGATCGAATTCTGAAGAAATCTTAAACTGAGGCATCAGGTTCTTGTCATTTACTCCGAATGATCTGTGCTGATAAAATCCCGCCGTTTAACGCCAGAGATTCCTTCAACCAACGTCATAGCATTCATAACCTTATCTAGGTGCGGAAGATCTTCTATACTCACCAGGAAATCACCTACTACCCCTACTTCAGATTCTCTTATCTCAGCTTGCGTGATATTTGTGGAAGTATCGGAAATAGCTTTCGCCATATCAGACAATAGCCCACGCCTATCTACACCTTCTATTTCAACGTTTACAAAAAACGTGTCGCCCTTTCCAGCAACCCATTCTATTTCTAAGCGTTTTTCATCAGAATAATTCAGCACATTCGGACAGGACTTTCGATGCAAAAAGACTCCCTTCCCTGAACCAAAATATGCGACAACCTGATCTCCTGGTACCGGCTGGCAACATTCCGGATGCCGCACCAGACCACCCTCAAGACCCTTGATCTTAACTGCTTCCTTTACTCGACGGATGCGATCCACAAACCGTTCTAAACCTTTAGGGGATCGACTGATGACCTTATAAGGATCCTCCCCAGGATACAGCGCCTTTATAACTCTTGAAGGTTCGATTTCACCGCCGCCCAGAGCCGCCAAGACTTCTTCAAAAGAATGATGTCCCAAGGCACGAGCTGCCTCTTTTCTTTTTTCCTGCTTAGGCTTGCTCCTCCTCGCCTTTTTGATTTCCCGGGCAAACAATTCTGTTCCAAATCTTAAATTGGACTCATATTCTTCCTTTCGAACCCAATCCCTAATCCCCCGACGGGCACGTGACGTCTTTACAAAGCTCAACCAGTCTCGACTCGGACCATGTTTTTTTTCTGTCAATATCTCTACGGTATCTCCATTAACCAATTTCTGAGAAAGTGGGCTTTTTCTACCATTTATCCTGGTTCCAGCACAGTGGTTACCAATTTCTGAATGAACCGAATAGGCGAAATCAATTGGTGTCGCTTCCACTGGAAGTTGCTTGACTTCACCCTTAGGAGTGAAGACAAAAATTTCCCCTCTAAATAAGTCCATACGGAGAAATTCCATGAACTCTTCTGGTTCATCAGCATCTTTTTGCCAGTCCAAAACTTGACGAAACCACTGTAGTGCTTCGTCAGCTTCATCGGTCTCTCCAAGCCCATCCCTTGACTCTAAACCAATCAAGCCTTCTTTGTAACGCCAGTGGGCAGCTATACCATTTTCAGCCTTTCGATGCATTTCGTGACTTCTGATCTGAATCTCAAACCTCCTTCCCGAAGGCCCTATAACCGTCGTATGCAACGACTGGTACATATTAGATTTCGGGGTGGCGATAAAATCATGGAATCGGTCTTGTACCGGTGTCCAGTTACTATGAATGATACCCAAGGCCGCGTAGCAATCTTCTACACTCTCGGTTAATACCCTCATAGCCATCAAATCAAAAATCTCTTCGTAAGGAAGATCACGACTCTCCATCTTCCGATAAATAGACCAGAGGTGCTTCGGTCTTCCAGTAAGATTGGCTTGAATACCCGCAGTCTGCAAAGCTTCGGCAAGTGGCTCCTGCATCTCTAAGACCTGTTGTTCTCTCTCTTTTCGTCTCTGTCGAACTTTCTTTGTGAGGTCTTTATAGGCCTCAGGTTCGAGATGTTTAAAGGCAAGATCCTCTAGCTCCCAGCGAATTGCTGCCATGCCTAGGCGATGAGCTAGGGGAGCATAGATCTCCCTCGTTTCCAGAGCTATACGAGTTTGCTGTTGCTCTGTAAGTGCATTCAAAGTTCTCATGTTGTGCAAACGATCCGCTAATTTGACCAAGATGACACGAGCATCCTTGGCCATAGAAAGCAGCAATTTGCGATAATTTTCGACCTGTTTTTCAGTGTGCGAGTGAAACTCGACTCTACTGATCTTAGTAACTCCGTCAACTATAGTTGCAACCCCATTACCAAAGCGTTTATCGATCTCTTCCAAGTCGACAGAAGTGTCTTCAACTACGTCATGAACTAACCCAGAAATTATTGCATCAGTATCTAGACCTAGGCCCGCTAGTATCGTTGCTACTTCAACAGCGTGAGTAACAAATCTTTCTCCAGAGGCACGACGTTGACCAGAGTGTGCCTCGTCAGCTAAAGCATATGCTTCGCGCACTGCTGAAAGGTCTAGACGATCGGCATTGTTTTCCACCACGCGACCTAAATTACTTGGGATTTCCTTCATAAGCCCTTTCCGTGTAAGAGCATCCATCACAAAATGTGCCCTGAGTTGAGTCTATTAGGTGGTTTGAGGTCCAATCTTTCGCTGAACCCAAACTTGGGTTTATCCAGACCCAAAGTTTTAATTTTAGGGAGACACTCGCAAATCATTACTGGTCCCGCTCAGAACAATAGGACTCAAGCGGAGATAGTACAATCGTCCTTAGAGGTAAAGTTCAGCTGTTGTTATATCTTATGCCAGTCCTCTTCCATGACACTTCTTATATTTTTTCCCAGATCCACAAGAACAAGGATCATTCCTTCCTGGAGCTTTATCGGCAGTCACTGGGGTCCTGGCTGAGTCTTGGTTCCTGTTAGTGGAGAGTCTCTGAGGCTCGGGATTCATAAACTGACCACCTATAACACCAGAAGGTTCTTTACTGGAACGCCCCAATGCTCCAGGTGGTGACACATCGTCAAATTGACTATTCGGACCTCCGGAAGGTCCAGAATAGTTGAGACCCTTGGACTGGCCTGAAACCCTATTGTTAGGTTCACCTAACTGAGCCTTGAATGTTAAATTAGCAACAGTTTTCTTCAAGTCTCCCATTAGATCCACAAACATATCATAGGCCTCTTTCTTGTACTCGACCAAAGGATCTTTTTGGCCCCACCCTCTAAATCCAATAGAGGCCTTAAGGTGATCTAAATCGTACAGATGATCTTTCCACTTACTATCAATAATACTCAACATGATATAACTAGTGACGGCTTCGGCATGTGCTCCAAATCCCTCTATCTTGCGCTCAAACTGCAATCTTACAGCCTCTACTACAATGCTAGCAATTTCCGATGATTCTAATTGCTCCATGGAGTTCCAGCGATGATCTGGGATTAATGTAAAATAGTCCAAAGTCAGTCTATTTTTCAGTCCTTCAAGGTCCAGATCCTCACTGTAATCGTGGTCCAAGTACTCATCTAAAACATCCTCGACACTGTGCTCGATCATTTCCCACATTTCACCTTTAAGATCTTCTCCCCCCTCCAAGGCAAATAACCTGAGGTCGTAAACCACTTCACGTTGCTGATTCATCACATCATCATAATCAAGCAGACGTTTGCGAGCTTCGAAGTTATTTCCTTCCACTCGTCTTTGAGCGGTTTCAATAGATCTTGTCACCAAGGGATGAGAAATCACTTCACCCTCACTAGCGCCCATTTTATCCATCACGGACGCTAACTTGTCCCCCACAAATAACCTCATTAGGTCATCTTCAACAGAAATAAAAAATCGGCTTGCGCCAGGATCTCCTTGGCGCCCCGAGCGTCCCCTGAGTTGCCTGTCTATACGCCTTGATTCGTGACGTTCGGAGCCCAGTATATGCAAACCTCCTACTTCAATCACATAATCATCGTTTTTCGTTTCTAAGTCTACTTCTCGAGCGGGATCAACCGACGCCAAGTCTTCCAAATTCAAACTTCTACTCTTTGCCCAAGCTATAGTCCTAGGGTCTGTCACCCCTTCCCCAAGCTTAATGTCAGTTCCCCTTCCTGCCATATTCGTAGCGATCGTTACAGCTCCAGGTTTGCCGGCTTCCGC
>TARA_B110000116_G_scaffold30204_1_pt1 | contig 17770 bp, 16 predicted proteins | sample TARA_B110000116 | Tara Oceans TARA_B110000116 (sample SAMEA4397355) | marine metagenome | biome: Polar Biome; feature: [ZZZ] marine water layer (ENVO:01000295); material: water (ENVO:00002006), including particulate matter (ENVO:01000060) such as... | depth 199 m
CCACCGCGGTTGCCCGAGGCTGCGTTACCCAGATCTCCGTGCACCGTCTCGAGCTCAGCCTTGAAGGCATCCTCGAAGTTGGCCTGGATCGGGTTGTCGGAATCAGCCGCGGGGGCATCATCCTCGTAGTCGTCATCGTCGTCGTAGTCGGCATCGTCAGATACGCCGTCGTCAGACCCGTCCGAGTCAGACCCGTCCGAGTCGGACCCATCGGAGTCAGCCTCAGGGGCGTCGTCAGCGGAATCGACCACGGGAGCGGTCCGAGCAGCCGGAGCCGGCTTGGACGGAGCGTCACCGGCAGGCTTCAGGGAGATCTTGCCGTTCGGATCCACGTCCTCGACGATCACCTGGATTTCCTGGCCCAGCTCGAGGACATCCTCGACCCGGTCGATCCGCTTGCCGCCACCCAGCTTCGAGATGTGCACAAGGCCATCACGCCCCGGAAGGATGCTGATGAAAGCGCCGAACTTGGTGATGTTCACCACCCGGCCGTCGTACACCGCTCCAACCTCAGCGGTGGGCGGGTCCACGATCAGCATGATCTGCCGCTTCGCCTCGGCCACCTTGGCCCGGTCCGGCGATGCGATCGACACGATGCCGACCATGCCGTCGTCGTCGACACTGATGTCGGCGCCGGTCTCGGCCTGGATGGTGTTGATCATCTTGCCCTTCGGGCCAATGACCTCACCGATCTTCTCCACCGGGATCTCGAACGCATCGATCTTCGGCGCGTTCTCCCCGACGTCGTCACGTGGGCCGGGGATCGCCTCGGCCATTACCGCCAGGATCGTCAGACGGGCTTCCTTCGCCTGGTTCAGGGCGTTGGCCAGGACCTCGGCGGGAATGCCGTCGATCTTGGTATCCAACTGGAGCGCCGTCACGTACTCAGCCGTGCCGGCCACCTTGAAGTCCATGTCGCCGAAGGCGTCCTCCGCACCGAGAATGTCGGTGAGGGTGACGTATTCGCCGTCCTGGTAGATGAGGCCCATGGCGATACCGGCCACCGCGGCCTTGATCGGCACGCCGGCATCCATCATCGAGAGGCTGGACGAACAGACCGAGCCCATTGAGCTCGAGCCGTTGGACGCCAGGACCTCTGACACCAGTCGCAGCGTGTAGGGGAAGTCCTCGAAGCTCGGGATGACCGGAACCAGGGCCCGCTCAGCGAGCGCACCGTGGCCGATCTCACGACGCTTCGGGCCCCTCATGAAGCCGGTCTCACCGGTCGAGAAGGGCGGGAAGTTGTAGTGGTGCATGAACCGCTTGCGGCTGACCGGGTCGATGCCGTCGATCATCTGGTCCATGCGACCGGTACCCAGGGTGGTGAAGTTCAGCACCTGGGTATCGCCACGCTGGAACAGGCCGGAACCATGCGCCGTGGGGATGACCTGCACCTCCGACGAGACCGGCCGGAGGTCACCCGTGCCACGCCCGTCGATGCGGAGGCCCTCGGTGACGATGCGGGACCGCACCGCGACCTTGGTGACCGCCCGGATGGCGCCACCGACCAGACGATCGATCTTGTCCACGTCGGCGAACTGCGGAAGCAGCTCGGCGATCAGCTCAGCCTTGAGGGCCGCCTCGGCGGTGCCGCGCTCGGCCTTGTCGGCAATGGTCTGGGTCGCTGCGATGCGCTCTGTACCAGCAGCCTCGACGGCTGCGAGCACCTCGGGGGTGTAGTCGCTCGTGACCTCGTAGGCCATGATCTCGGGAGCACCCACAGCCGCCACAAGCTCATTCTGGAGCTCGATGACCTGGCTGATGAACTGCTTGGAGAACTCCAGGCCACTGGCCAGGACGGCCTCGTCGACCATCGGAGCACCGGCGTCGTAGATGTCGCAGGTGGCTGCTGTGCCGCCGGCCTCGACCATCATCACGGCGACGTCGCCGTCGTCGAGCAGGCGACCGGCCACGACCATCTCGAAGGCGGACTCGCTGCCCTCTTCGTAGGTCGGGTGCGGAATCCACTCGCCGGCTGCGGACCAGGCGATGCGCACTGCACCGACGGGACCTGAGAACGGGATGCCGGACAGCATCAGGGCCGCCGAGGCGCCGTTCAGTGCCAGCACGTCGTGGGGGTTCTCCATATCGGCACCGACGACGGTGCCCACGATGTGGACCTCGTTGCGGAAGCCCTCGGGGAACATCGGCCGCAGCGGGCGGTCGATGAGGCGACAGGTCAGGATTGCCGACTCCGGCGCCCGACCCTCACGACGGAAGAACGAGCCGGGGATCTTGCCGGCGGCGTACATTCGCTCCTCGATGTCGACCGTGAGCGGGAAGAAATCCGCACCCGGTCGGGGGGACTTGGCCCCGGTGGCGGTCACAAGGACCGTGGAACGGCCGATCTGGGCCAGGACGGACCCGCCTGCCAGAGGGGCCATGCGACCCGTCTCAAACGACATTGTCTTGTCGGTCCCGGCAAAGGTGCAGGAAACCGTGGTTGCTTCAGTCATGCTCTCTCTTCTCGTAGTCCGCCCGAAACGACTCCGGACGGTTCGATGGCCGCGATCTGCGACTCATCGGGGATGTGGACGCGTGTCGCCCATCCCCACTCATTGATCTGATTGTCGGTCCCGTTGGTCCGGTCCCCGACGCGACACGGACGGCCCAAGTGGCCGTCCGATGCCTGAATCTACCTACCTGCGCAGCCCCAGCTTGGCGATGATCGCCCGGTAGCGCTCCACGTCGTTCTTCTTGACGTAGTCGAGCATCCTCCGGCGGCGACCCACCAGCATCAACAGACCTCGCCGATTGTGATGGTCCTTCTTGTGGACCTTCAGGTGATCGGTGAGATGGGTGACGCGGTCACTCAGGAGTGCGATCTGCACCTCGGGAGAACCGGTGTCACTCTCGTGCAACCGGTTCGTCTCAATGGTGGCGCCCTTGGGGGGCAGGTTGGTAGGCATCGGAACCTCGGGTATCGGACCCAGCCTCATGGTGCGCTCTGCGCCACCGGAAGCCATACGGAGGGCCGGAGGTGTTGGGTTCCGACCCTGGACGAACCCGGTCGGGCCGTCCACGGGGGGAATGGTACCAGCGGGCCTGTTCGAGGCCACCTGGTGACCCGTCGTGGGGACCCCCGGTCGGACTCGTGGTAGTCCAGACGTTCGAGGCAACGGCCTCGGGCGAGCCACGGACCACGCTGCAACCGTTCGCCCACCTGGGCTTCGACGTTGATGACCCAGCCGAGGAGGACGCCATGGCAGACCTTGGACGAGCCGAGGGCTATCTGCATTGCGGAGCCAAAAAGAAGCCACGGCCCATTGGCTGCCTGTGCGCTCTCAGCAATCCCGACGGAATGTGGTGGAGTTCAGGCTCGGTCAGAGACAAAGAGGCCTTCGGCAGTTGATACTGGTCGGTCAATCGGCGCGAATGGCTGCCAGGTGACAAACCATCTCGGCTGCGGCGTCGGCGCAGTCGACACCTTCGTCGCCCCGGACCACCTCTGCCGGCTCCATGGTCTGCTCCACAGTGTCGGTGGTCAGCATCCCGAAGACCACTGGCACACAGGCTGATTATCAAAACCGGAGCGGCCGGTCTGACCATCAGACCATCTGGTACTGTCCCATCTCTTGCCACCTCGGCCCAGAATCCGCCCCGACAAGAGACACTAAGGAAATCCCCGTGCCCCATTCAAACACACTCGTCTTCATCAACATATGAGTAGCAGACCAATGACCATCGACCCATCTGGAAACGACATCCCTCCAAACACCTACTCGACCCATCCCCCAACGGCCCGCTGGACACACGTGGCCCTCCGGGTGAACGACATCGACGCCACTATCGAGTGGTACACGACCCACACCCCACTCACTCTCCTAGCCCGACGGGAGGATCCGGACGGCTATGGAGCCTGGCTGGGGCATCGGGACAGTGTGGACCACCCATTCCTGTTGGTCGTATCTCAGTTCTTCGAGGGCCACGACCCGTTCGGAGATTCGCCGCACGCGGTCCTTGGGCCGTTTGCTCATCTGGGAATCGAACTGTGTAGCCGGGAGGACATCGACGAGGCTGCTGCCGCCGCAGAGGCTGACGGGAGCCTCGCCATGCCGCCGACTCAAATGCCGCCACCTATCGGCTACATCTGCATGACCAAAGATCCCGACGGCAATACAATCGAGTTCTCCTACGATCAAGGCATCTACGCCACTGTTCAGGAGGTCTGGGGATAGCTGTCAATCCGACCGTCGTCGCCGCCTCCTACGTAGCCTCGTTCGCCGGAGGCGACCCCGACGCGATCGCCGCACACGTGCACCAGGACTTAGAAAATATCCACCGCAGTGCCCTCGGCGAATCATGCGCAGGGCGAGACGCCTACCGGGAGCGTCTACCCGGTTTCCTTTCGGCGTTCGAAGGACTCGACTACCAACTGATCGATACGGTGACCGAAGGCGACCGGGTGATCGTCTCATATGTGATGCGGGCCGTCCACGCCGGGCATCCGATCGAGATCCCCGGGGTGTTTGACATCGTGATCGCCGATGGCCTAATCAGGCGTCGAATCGACTACTTCGACAGCCTGACCTTTCTACGACAGACCGGACAGGCCTGACCCGACCTCCGGGCCAAGGTGCCCAAGACGGGAACGCTTCGTCTCCAGGTAGCGCCGATTCTCGGCGGTCGGCTCACCCCACAGGGGCAACCGGCCAACCACGTCAATGCCGAGGTCGACTAGGCCAGCGACCTTGGCCGGGTTGTTGGTAAGCAACACGACCGAGGCGATCCCAAGCAGCGAAAGCACCTGGGCGGCTACCCCGTAGTGACGCTCGTCAACACCGTGACCCAGCTCCAGATTGGCCACAACCGTGTCCCGGCCCGCGTCCTGGAGTCGATAGGCGCGCAACTTCTCAGCCAAACCAATGCCTCGCCCCTCGTGGCCACGGACGTAGACGACGACCCCGCACCCTTCGGCCGCCACCCGGGCGAGGGCCAGCGACAACTGTTCGCCACAGTCACACCGCAGCGAGCCGAACACGTCACCGGTCAGGCACTCGGAGTGCACCCTCGTTACCACGCTCCCACCCGCTACGTCACCGAGCACGAGGGCGAGGTGCTCAAGGCCGTCAACCAAACTCGTGAAGACGTGGCCCTCGAAGGCCCCAGCGTTAGTAGGCACCGGTGCCTGGGCTCCAGCACTGACCAACGGAACGGTCAGCCACAAGTGGTGGACAAGGTCCCAGTAGTCGACCAGCACCAGTCCCTCATCGTCGGCGAACCGGGGCAAAACCGCATCCCGGGACACCGTGGTCGGGGCCGCGGGGAGAACGCCAAAGCCGCCTCCGGCCACACCCGCCAGACGGAGGAGCTCACCGGCAATGGTCTCCGGCGAGGGGTCCGCGATGGAGGCGCCCGGCCGACGAGCAGCCATCCCAACTGTCCGGAATCCCAAGGTTCTGCCCACAAACCACGGTCCATCGTGCTCGGCTGCAACGACCGTTCCGTCGGCCACGACCTCCCCTTTGGTGGGCTCACCAGCCATCAGGACCCGGCCACCGGCACGAAGTGCTGAGATCGCGTCACCGATCGCTGCGGCACCCACTAGTCAGACTCCAAGCATCGCTGAAAACCGGCGGCGCCACTCGACCGAGGCCTTGTCGGCCTGCACACTGACTAGGGCTGTCCGCTCCAGGGGTAGTTCACCAGAAAGGCGCTCGAGCATCTGGCGGTCCTCCTCGCCAATTGCACGGTCGAACGCGATCACCTCCTCGGCGGGGACGTCAAAATCGTCATTTCGCCAGACGACGAAGGTGAAGTAGGACGTGACCTCGTCAATCGGACTCGACAAGAGCAGCAGCAGGTGTTGGATCCCCGTGTCGTAGGCGATCGTGCTCCGCACGGCCAACGGCAGGCAGAACCCGGATGTCATCACCCGCCCCACCACCGAGTCGTCCGACCCGGAACTGACCTGGGCCTCTTCCGGATTCCTGGCCACGACCTCATACCGGTAGCCGTGGTAGCCGTCATCAAGGTCCACTAGGTCGATCGATGACACCCGTGGCTCCTGCTCCCCCCCAAAGGTTCCGCTATGCACGTACGGGAAGTGGGCGATGTCGAGGAAGTTGTCGACCATCCGTGGAGCCGACACCCTCCAAACGGCAACGCCGGTGTTGATTCGCCGAAACGACGGGTCAGAATCGACGGCCATTTCGGGGATCGGGGCGACAGGTTCGCCGGGACACAGCCAGACCAGCCCGTACCTCTCGGCAACAGCAACCGTGGAGAGATTCGCCCGTGGGGGCACTGGAACGCCCTCATGGGCCGACGGTACGTCGACACAACGCCCCTCGGCCCCGAAGGTCCAGCCGTGGTACATGCAGGCCAAGCAGCCGTCCTCGACTGTGCCCGCCGACAGGGGCGCCTCCCGGTGGGGACACCGGTCAGGGGCAGCAACGAGTGAACCGTCAAGACCCCTCCAAACGACGAGGTTCTCCCCAAGCAACGTCACGCCCAATGGTCCCGGCGACACATCATCGGACTCAGCAACCGCGTGCCAGTGAGAGCGCAACGGAGTCGAGCTCAACAGCGGTGACCGTGACATCCCTGAAGACTAACGCCGGCTATGACTACAGTCCCAGCCCACCGGAGGTGAGATGACCGACCTGATCGTCGCAGGAACATTGCTCTCCATGGACGACCAACGGACCATCTGGTCCGACGGTGGGGTGCTCGTACGGGCCGGCCTTATCCATGCAATCGACCAGCGTCTCGACCTGCTCGAAAAGCACCCGGACGCCAAGGTGGTCGGCGGGCCCGGAAACATCGTCACCCCGGGCTTCGTGAATGCACACCAGCACTTGACCGGCGACAGGCTGATCCGGTCGTGTATCCCTGACGACATCCCTGCTGGGGAGGCGATCTTTGACTGGGTGGTTCCGATACACGCTGCCCACACGGGTGACGACGACGAGCTGTCGGCTACCTTGTCCCTTCTGGAGGCAGTCGGCAACGGCATCACGACCACCGTTGAAGCCGGCACAGTCGCCCATCCCGAAAGGGTCGCCGCAGCCTTCGAGAGGGTGGGCGTCAGGGGCACCGTGGGCACCTGGGGTTGGGATCGTGGCCAAGGACCGTTTACAGCCCGCATCGACGAGATACTCGAAAATCAGAGATCCGTTGTCGACACCTGGCCGGCTGGTGGGCTCGTCGAGGGCTGGGTGACCCTCGTTGGCCACGACCTAGCGTCCGACCGGCTTTTTGCCGAGGCGGCCGAGTTGGCGAGGGCCGCCGGCACCTCCCTAACCTTCCACATGTCACCGTCTCCTGAAGACGGTTTCGCATTCACCCAGCGCACGGGGAAGCGTCCGATAAACCACCTAGCCGACCTAGGGGTTTTGGGACCGGATACCCTCATCGCCCACGCCGTCTACCTTGACGATGGTGAGCTTGACCTCCTGATCGACACCCGGACGGCGGTCTCCTATTGTCCCTGGGCGTACCTGCGACTGGGGCAGGGCGTGAGCGTTGCGGGCCGGCACCTCGAATTCCACCGAAGGAAAGGGCGCCTGGCTCTTGGTTGCGACACTGAGAATGCAGGCGACTCGATAGACGCCCTCCGCGTTGGCGCCCTGGCCGCTGGACTAGCCAGGGACATGTCGTGCAACCCGACCGCCTTCGGGGCACACGAGGCGTTGGAGCTGTTGACGATAAGGGGAGCCGAAGCAATCGGCATGGCTGACCGGATTGGGTCGTTGGAGGTCGGAAAGGCTGCTGACCTGGTAGTCCATGACCTAAGCAGTGTCGGCTCGACGCCGGCTGCGATCGACCCGGCGTTACAGCTGCTCTGGGCAGGTGACGGTCGTGCGGTAACAGACGTGATAGTCAACGGCGTTGCGGTGCTCCAGGATGGCGTCAGCACCAGGGTCGACCACAGAGAACTCGTGTCCGAGGCCAAGCTGGCCCAACGCAAACTCCTCCGGCAGGCTGGGCTATCACCGTCGCCCCGCTGGCCGGTCCGCTGAGAGACGGGCAGCCAGGGCACCTAGGTATTGGGAGACTCGACATGGCCCTACATCCCGGACCATGCACCACCGCTTGCCCGGCACCCAGCAACAAAGTTCTCCTCGTCGAAGGCAGTAATCCTGCCATCTTCTAGGACCATTCGCCCATCGACGAAGACCGTGGAAACACAACGATTGTCCTCGAAACGGGCCAACTGGTCCACAAGGTTAAAGAACGGCCACAACTCCGGCTTACCCGTGTCGTGAAACTCAACAACGGTAAAGTTGCCGTTTACCCCGCCTCCGGAGAGATCAGCGAGCGATACCGCCTCCTCCACTCGAGGGATGCCTTGTCAGACTGCACGTCGACAAGGGCACCATGGCCCAACGCCAACTCCCCTTTGAGATGTTCAAGCATCGTTCGGTCTTCTTCAGCAACAGCTAGTTCAAAGTCGACGATCTCTTGACCTGCGGAAGAGACATCGTCGTTTCGCCAGAGAACAAAAGTGAAATAACTACGTTCCTTGCTGATTGGAGCAGCTGTCATAAACAAAGTCTGGTTAATGCCGTTTTTGTAGGACATTGTGCTCCGGACTGAGAACGGAAGTGAAAATCCGGTCGACATTTCCAAACTAATGACGTCCCCTCCACCACCAGACATTGACTTGGCCGCTCCTTCGTTGTTTATGACCACCGAGTATTCGTATCCATAGAAGTCGCCATCAAGCTGTTTGAGACTGAAGTTCGGAACAACCTGTTCCTGTTGGAGACCGAAGGTTCCGACGTGGGTATAGGGAAAGTGGGCCACATCGAGCATGTTGTCGATCATCCGGGTGGTCGAACAGTTCCAGACCTGCATCGGCGTATTGAGCCGAGTGAAACTCGCATCTCTCTCTACTCCCAGATCAGGAACTGGAGATTTTGGCTCATCTGGACAAAGCCAGACCAGGCCATAGTGCTCTTGGATGGACAGAGTGGTGAGGTGCGCCTTGGGTGGGATCACTGTTCTCTCACCGGATGACGGGATCTTCTCGCATCGCCCCTGTTCCCCAAATTCCCAGCCGTGATAGGGGCATCTGAGACAGCCCGCCTCCACAGTTCCACCGGACAATCGGCCTTCTCTGTGGGTACAACGATCCCTAGTTGCGATGAGGTCTTGGGTCGCAGTTCTCCAAATCACATAGGAGATGTCAAGGAGCTCAACAGAGACTGGGGCGTCTCCAATCTCGTCAATCGTTGCTACGACGTACCAGTGATGGTCTAAAGGGTTGGCACTCACTATTAGTCGCCTGCTCCCCTATCAGGACCGGGATCCGCTACTTGCCTCTCATACCGGTCAACCAACCAGGAGTTGAACTGTGGGATGACAGCTTCCTGCCACGAATAATTCCCCCGTGGTGCAAACCGGGATTCCATTCCTTGCTGGACACCGACATTTGTCGGCATGTCCTGGGCGTTGAAATATGAGACACCCTGAATAGCGGTTTCGAGAAGTTTGTCAAAGAGGGGAAGCATCGTGGTTTCTTCCGGGAACAGGTAGGCCATGCTCAGGTTGTGCGTCTTGGGTCCGGTCGGATCAACGGTGAACCAGAAGGCAGAGTCCGCCTGAACACCGATGAGGAGACTCGGTGGTATGAGAGCAAAGACCACCTGCTGCCGCTCCGCTTCAGTCGTATTAGGTAGAAATGGGAAGAGGGAACGCTTCGTTGGGTTGAACCCACCGCCTGTTTCCAAGGTCTGATTCAACCCATACATGCCGCCATCACCTTGCTCATACGGGGAGTACCAGATTCCACTGGAAGGCGCAAAATCATGAATTCCGCTATGGAGTCGACTGTTGTGGTATCCCTCCATGAAGTTCTCGATCATGATCTTCCAGTTGAACGGAACGTCAGGAATGGTGATCGGATCTACGCTCACCAGGTCTTCAAGAGCATGGTTCTCTAGGACTGCGTCAAGCTTCGTCAGAGAAGGCGCTAGTGGTCTAGGACAAGGAGAGAGGTTGACGAAGACAAATCCCTGCCACGTCTCCGTCGCAATCTTCGGGAGAGCTACGGAAGACATATCGAAACCCGCTGTTTCAGACATCTCCGACGCCCCAATCAACTGACCATCTAGACCATAAACCCAATGGTGGTAGGGGCAACGGAAGTGCTTCGCATTGCCAGAGATATGAACCGGCGCCCCAAAGAGATCCTCTTCGCCCCTCTCCAGATCTGCGGTCACACAGAGGCCCCGGTGCTGGCAGACAGCAGACATCGCCCGTATCTCTGTGTCCGAAACCCGGGTGACGATGATCTGTTCTCCCCCACAAGACCGAGCGATGAAGTCCCCGACCTCGACCAACGACTCCACTCGCCCGACACAGAGCCATTCCTGACCGAAGATGGCATCGGCTTCAAACCGGTAAAAGTCCTCGCTGAAATAGACGGAAGGAGGCAGACCCACGGCGTCATGGAATGTTCCCCGAGAAGACTCGAATTCCGCCAAGTCCAGCGGGCAGATCTGAGACCGGAAGCCCATTTCCAACTCCTTCAACTAGATTTTGGTCAGACCAACTGACCATACTGCAATAGGCTCTAACCGGCGAACCCACATTTCAACACCCAAACGAGGAAGAACACATGTCGTATCCGAACACCCTTGTATTCATTGACTTCCCTACGGACGATGTCGACGCGGCTAACGCCTTCTATAGCGAGGTCTTCAACTGGGAGATCGAGGAGCGGATTCCCGAAATATTTCATCGGATCGTCCCGGGCCAAAACTTCAAGATGGATGACGGGTCTCAGGGGCCGACCGGCAACCTTCACATGGGAATCTCCAACGCGGCCAACAGTCGACCCCATCCGGCCCCCGAACCTTCCGAACCGACCCACCTCAATCCTGGTGGTCGGGCAATAAGGGCTTGGATATTGGTGAGTGAAGATGATTCCTTCGATCGGATTCTCGAGGCTGCAGGGCGTCTCGGAGGGACCGTTCTCTGGCGCGACCATTTTTGGACCGAGTTTGGCGGCGCAAATGCTTCCTTTATCGACCCGTGGGGAAATCAGATCAATCTGTGGCAACACCTTCCCGATGCTGAGGTTGACGAAGACACCCATCAGGTCGTAGGCGAGTTTTCTGTTCCCGCTGGATGGACTGTGGAGTAGGCGCTGAGTCTCGCCAGGACAAACGGCTACAAGTACCCCGTCTTCTACACCGAGGGCCGGTCTAGAAGACGGGGTACTTGGCCTTATCCGGCAGCCCAGACCGACTGGTAATGGCCTCGCCAGCAAGTTGTACTTTCGCGTATAGCGCAGCTTCGTCCACTGTAAGCATCTCGCCGTTCTCGACGACCTTGCGCCCGTCAACTACCACTGTGTGCACCCCTCGGCCATCTGCCGACCAGACGAGTTGATTCATAACATTGAGTAGTGGTCGCCACTCCGGGCGATCGGTGTCATGTAGGACGAGGTCAGCCCGTTTACCCACTTCAAGGGACCCGATCTCTTCGCTCATCTGCATAGCGGAGGCACCGCCAAGGGTGGCCATCTCAAATGCCTTCTCCGCCGGGAACATCTGCGGATCTTGTCGAGCGTCCTTAAACAGTCCCGCAACCAAATAGGTCGCGCGCATCAGGTCGGAGTAGTTGCTCGCATTATTTCCATCGGTTCCAATAGCAACATTGGTTCCTGCCATGACCATTTCGGGCATCTTTCCTACCTGGGTCACGCCGTAACTGACTTTGAGGGCCGTTGTTGGACAATGGACTACATGAGCCCCGGTCTCCGCGATGACGGACAACTCCTCACCGTCCACCTGCACACAGTGGGTCATGACCACGTCCGCGCCCAGGACGTCGAGTTCAGCGAGATGAACCATTGGTCGTTGTCCAAACTCGGCTATGAAACCCTCAGGATCGTTTTTCGCTGGGGACATGTGGAAGCTCAGCCCGACCCCATGTTCGGTGGCTAGTTCACGTGCGGCCTTCCACAGCGGATCTGAGATTGTCGTATGTCCTACGACCGTCGACCAAGTGCCGATGCGGTCGTCGGGTCCGGCTTTGAAGGCCTCCAATTGCCGCTGAAGATGGCCAATCGCCTCATCCGTACTCTGCTTGTAGACGTCCGGTTCGGGTGGTAGGTCCCAGACCCATCGACCGACTCTGCCTCGAATACCCACCTCCTCTAGACCATCAATTACCTCATCGAGAAAACGAATCGTCCCGGCTTCCAGAAACGTTGTGGTTCCAGACTTGAGCATCTCCACTGAGGCCAATATCGCTGAGAGTCGCTCTTCCTCCGCGGTATGAACCGAATAGAGCCCACAGAGCCACACGAAGACGTTCTCTTCAAACGGCGTGTCGTCGGGCACATAGCCTCTCGTCAGTGGCTCTCCGGTTATATGGATGTGTGCATTGACCAGACCCGGGGTGATGACGAACCGTTCGCCGCCGATCGTCTCTTCTGGCGCGTATAAAGCCTCAAGGTCATCTGCTTTGCCGACGGCGACAATCCTTCCGTCGCGAACAGCGACCGCCCCATTGCGGATGATGTCGCGCCCCTCGTTCATGGTGACTAGGTACCAGCCCTTAGCGAGTAGGTCGATCTTCTCTGCCACTTCTACGTCCCCTTGATCGCTGGTTTGACGGCTACAAAGCACTGTTGAAATCCGATGGGCTCAATCAACCGAAGCGCTTCGAAGCCAGCGTCTCGAAGCCAGCCTGAGAACTCTTCGTGGGTAAAGGTGAATCCTCTTGTCGTGCTGGCCATCATCGTGGCCCCCATGAGAACAGCGTGGGGATTGAGTTTCCTCTCTCGGTCACAGAAATAGTCAGAGAGAATCAAACGACCGCCGGGCACAAGGGCACTGAAAGCTCTTTGAATCAGGTGCTTGGCTCCGTCCTCGCCCTCCGTGCGGCAGATATGGCCGAGAATTGCGAGGTCGTAGCTCTCGTTTTCGATTTCAACGGTGTGAAAGTCACCAGGCCGACATTCGATTCGATCGGTCAGGCCGAAACGCTTGGCATTAGCTCGCGCAACTGGCAATACCTCATGAAGGTCATTTACGAGCGCTGTCGCCCGACCGTTCCGCTGAAGAATTGCGATCGACCAAGGAGCGCCTCCGGCCCCCAACTCCAGAACTCGGGCTTCAGGCATCGCGGAGTATCGGATCTTGAGGTCCGCCCGCGTAGCACATCGGTGCATCGTCGTGAAGGTGCCTTCAACAAGGGGTATATAGAACGCCGCCGGATCGTCCTCTATCGGATAAGCCGGCTTCCCCTGGCGCACAGTGTCCGCAAGACGCGACCAGTTCTCATGGGGGCCCGGGGCTACTGGCACCAATCCAGCCATTGTTGCCGGTCCATCGCTGACTAGGTAGCGCTTAGCGGCGTCGTTGAGGTCGTAGACGTTCCTGACCTGTTCAAGGAGCTCAAGGGTGACTACTGCGTCTAGGAGCGCCCGCAGGTGCAGGACAGGCAGAGACAGTTCCTCGCTCAGCTGCTCGACCGTGGACGGTCCAGTTCTCTGAAGCGTGTCAAAGATGTTGAGATCAAGGGCGGCCACAAGGATGTAGTACCGGCCGAGTCCCTCAATGGCAGCCCAAACCGGTGCGGCCGTCGGGGGCTTAAAATCGGTCCAAGGCCTGCCAACATGGGCCATCGTGTGAGTTTTCTTCAACTCAGGGTATGGGGCATCGCGCTGCTCGTTCACGGTCTCGTCGAGGCCGGTCTATTGAAGCCTCCTGGTTTACGCCTCACGGAACCAGGAGAATTTTGCCGAAAAAGTCACTTTCAATCATCTTCTGCTGGGCGTCCGCCGCCGCCGCTAGAGGAAAACGTGAGTCGACCGTAATCTTGAAGTCTCCTGCGCAGAACTGCTTCCAAAGGGGTCCCATTTCATCAGGACCAAAGGGATCCGAACCCAATATTCGTATCCCGGAGTGGAACAGGTACCCAAGCGAGGGAATGGTGGCCTCGTCTCCTGATGAGTTTCCGCAACTCACCAGCCGCCCTCCAATGCCGATCGAGAAGAGCGACTGTCCGAACAATGCGGTCCCTACGTGATCGAAGACCATGTCGACTCCGGCGCCGTGTGTGACCTCCCTTGCCCAAGAAGCGACGTCCTCTGTCCGGTTGTTCAAGACGTGGTCCGCTCCCAATTCAAGCGCCCGTTGACACTTTTCTTCGGTTCCAGCAGTCGCTAGGACCGTGGAACCAGCAGCCTTCGCGAGTTGAATGCCGGCCGTCGAAACTCCTGAACCAGCGGCGTGAACCAGCACTGTTTCTTCAGCCCGGAGATCTCCAACTGCGAAGAGCGCATGATTAGCGGTTAGGTAGCAGGTCGGGAAGGTCGCTGCGTCCTGAAGATTTATGTGCTCTGGAACCAAGTACGCGTGCGACGCCGGCACGAGACACTTCTCTGCGTATCCGCCGTCAACGTTCGCGCCAATGATACCGAGCTCACCGTAGAGGTCTCCTCGGCCACTTAGTTTCGAATAGTCGGAAACTCCCGCCAATGAAGGATCTATGACGACCCGATCCCCGACTTCTAGAGAATCCACACCGGATCCGATAGCGCTAACTATTCCCGCCACGTCCATTCCAGAAATGTGCGGGTAGGTGAAACCAGGCATCTGGAACCAGCCATTTCGCTGAACAACGTCGAGCCGATTAAGCGCTGTAGCGGCTACATCTATGACTACGTCTGCAGATCCAGGTTCTGGATCAGGCACATCGACATAGTGAAGCACCTCTGGCCCGCCCGGTTCCTCATACAGCATTGCTTTCATTCAGACTCAACGCCCTTCTTCAACAGACAAGGAATACTTTTCACGTTGCGAAAACACTCACGCCCTCTACCCGCCCTGGGATGCCGCGCCCTCACTATCTGAGGCCACGTACAAACGGACGAGCCAGTGCTGCGGGAGGTCGTACCCGGTGAGCGAACAGGGCCATTCCCAGAATGGTTACGAGGAAGGGAAGGGCCTGGAGTAGCTCACTGTTCACCTGGTAACCCAGTCCTTGGATGGAGAGCCTGAATGAAAGTGCTGCAGCAAAGACAACACAACCGAGAATGGTCCCTCGAAGGGTCCAGCCGCCGAAGATCACTGCCGCAATGGCAATAAACCCGCGTCCGCCCACAATCGAGTCGTCAAAGCGACCAACCTGGACAAAGATGAGAAAGGCTCCACCTAGACCTGACGTCAGACCGGCGTAATAGACGGCCTGTCTACGGCGTCTATTCACGTCGATTCCCGAAACGTCCGCAGACTGTGGATTCTCTCCAGACGCCCTTAACTCAAGCCCCCATCTCGTCCGATAAACGAGCCACCACGACAATGGTATGAGGACATATAGAAGGTAGAACGGCCAGGGTTGACTAAACAGCGCCTTTCCGATCAAGGGGACTTTGTTGAGAATCGGAACGGTCCAACGAGCCGCTGTCTTCGTTGCAGGATCAATTTCACGATCAAGGAACCCCGTCAGGCCGAAGATCAAGATGTTAAGTGTGAGGCCAACCACAAACTGATCAGCAGACAATCGATGGCTCATCTCTGCCTGGATGGCCGCCACTAACATTCCGCCAATGATCCCTGCCACCAAAGCGACCACAACTGAGTCGGTAAGGTCATAGCCGACAGCGCTCGTAAAGGCCCCGGCGAGCAACATCGCCTCTACTGAAATATTTAGGGTTCCAGCTCGTTCAGCCACCCACTCGCCTGTCGCAGCAAAGGCGAGAAGGCCCCCGAAAAGGGCCGCATTGATATAGGTCGAGTTGCTAGTGAAGATGTCATAGACGGCTTGAGGGAAACTGCTCATCGCTCTACCTAGACCCTTACCGTCGCCGCTGCCTTGGCACGTCGAATGTTTCGCAAGAGCATCACTGCAGGTGGGATTAGGAGTGCAAGGACCAAAAGGCCCTGGATTACATCGGTGATCCGTCCTTCCACACCTGTGCTACCAACAAAACTTGAACCAGTTCGAAGGCAAGCAAAGACAAATGCAATCGGAACGGCCAGAAGAACTCGTTCTCGGGCAACCAGGGCGACTAATAGACCTGTCCAGCCAATGTTGTCGGAAAATCCGCTCATGAACTGGTAGTTGCCAAATGAGAATCCGCCTCCCGCAAGCATTGCCCCGCCCGCAAGGCCCGCAAATCCGCCGCTAATCATGAGAGCGCCGACTCCAAAAGTCTTCTCTGAAACACCGCAGCGCTTCGCTGCACGTGGATTGTGGCCCAACAGACGGAGTCGAAGCCCCCAAACCGTTCGTCCTAACCCGAACGCGAGGAGGAGTGCGAGAACCACGCCGATGTAGACCGTAAGCGGGAACTCATTTCCGAAGATCTCGGGTCTAGGTAGGCGATTATTGGAAGCCAGCTGCTCGCTGACCTGGTTCCGATTACCCCTGGAACTCTGCGGAGCCAACAGCAACCACTCCCACCTCATTCCGTAAGCCACCGTCTGGGTGGAGACCGTGACAAGCAGGAGTGTCGACAGGACCTCAGGAACACCTCTCCAATAAAGGAGACCAGCGGCGATCCCTGCCCATGCTGCCCCTCCGATAGCCCCGAATAAGAGAATCAGCACGACGTTGAGAGGCCCCGGACCACCAATTAGGAATGAGAAATAGGTGGCCACCGCCGCTCCGAAGAGAAGTTGCCCCTCTTGGCCAATGTTTACGAGACCCGCCTTCGAAGAAACCACCGTGCCCAAGGCAACTAGAAGCAGCGGGCCTGCAACGCCCAGCGTCTCCCCCCAGCGGCCAGGCCGTCTAACGCTCCCGTCAAGAAGGGCGCTGAGCACCGGGAGCCAATCTCCACCGGTTGCCTCAACCAAAGTCCCGGCAATCAGCAAAGCACCGAAAATACTCAGCGCATATAGAAGCAGCCACTCGCCTATACGGATACGTCGCCAAGTTTTAGAAGTCGGAGCAACTTTCGTTGTAGCGATGCTCATCCGGTCGAGCCGCCCATCAGAAGCCCAAGATTCTCAAGACTCGCCTCGCTCCGAGACATTTCTCCGGCGACCCGTCCTCCTCGAAGTACAACGATTCGATTAGAGAGGTCCAGTATCTCCTCCAACTCACTTGAGATAAGCAGGACGGCGACACCCTCTTCGGCTGCTGTTCTCAACCGGTTACTCATGTATTCAATGGCAACTACGTCCAGTCCCCTGGTCGGTTGAGCTGCAACAAGGACCTTCGGGTTCTGCATGAGTTCTCGCGCAAGAACGACGCGCTGTTGGTTGCCTCCCGAGAGCGACCACATCGGGGCAGCCGGCCCGTCACACTGGATGTCGAACTCTTCGATTATTTCCCGAGCAAACGCGGCAAGGCGCTTAGCGTCGATCAAAGACCTTCTGGTCACATAATACGGATTAGTTATAACCAGATTTTCGGCGACCGTCATCTCGAGGACAACCCCACTGTCGTGTCGATCTTCTGGAATCACTCCAATACCCGCCCTCGCCATAGCTCCGGGTCGGCCTGCTGGAACAGCGTTACCGTCGACCTCCACTCGCCCGGACTCCAACGGCAACAGGCTAGAAAGGAGATCGCCTAAGGGGCGCTGCCCGTTTCCTTCTACGCCCGCTAAACCGACAATTGTGCCCCGATGCAACTCGATCGTTAGGCCATCAAGGATCTTGGTGCCTCCTGGGCCACGTGCAACAGCCTCCTCAATACGGAGGGTCGGATGTTGGCTGTCCGGACCCCAAGAACTAGGCGACCCCATGTCTTGATGCCCCTGTTCGTCGTCTCCGACGAGACCTAGGGCGGCACGCTCGGACCGAAGCAACACGTCTCGGCCGACCATGCTCCTCGCCAACTTTCGAGCGTTCGT
>TARA_B110000116_G_C16801087_1_pt1 | contig 17688 bp, 20 predicted proteins | sample TARA_B110000116 | Tara Oceans TARA_B110000116 (sample SAMEA4397355) | marine metagenome | biome: Polar Biome; feature: [ZZZ] marine water layer (ENVO:01000295); material: water (ENVO:00002006), including particulate matter (ENVO:01000060) such as... | depth 199 m
CCAAATTTATGAAATCTACCCAGATGATTCAATCCATGATTTATGTGAAAAAGTTTTTGACACTGCTGTTAGTGAAATTTTAAATGTAAGATCTCAAATTGATCAAAAGATTTTAGAGCAAGCTATTCAAGCATTAGCAAAAGCCCGTCGAGTTGAATTTTATGCATTTGGCGGCTCAGCTCCAGTTGCAATGGATGCTCAACATAAATTCTTTAGGCTAAAGATTCCTACTTCTTGTATCTCAGATCCTCATATTCAATTTATGTCTGCTAACTCTTTGAGTAAAGATGATGTAGTCGTTGCCATTTCACAATCTGGGACAACATCTGCTCTGGTAGATAGTGTGAAAACTGTTAGAGAGTCAGGAGCTAAAGTTATAGGCATAATGCCCGGGAATACACCATTAGCTGATATCTGTGATCTTTCTTTAACAATTGATGTTGGCAGTAACGATAGGCTGACCATGCCTTTGACATCTAGACTTGCATATACCGCTGTTATCGATGTTTTAACTATGGGTGTTGCTCAATTAAGACCTGAGGCCCAAGATCATTTATATAATATTGCTAATAGCCAGAGATCATTAAAAATAGATTCTTAATTTTAAAGGAAAATTAAATGAACAGAGTTTTAGAACATTTAGGTTGTAAATATCCAATCGTTCAAGCGCCAATGGGATGGATAGCTAGAAGCCAACTTGCTTCTGCTGTTTCTAATGCAGGGGGTTTTGGAGTTATAGAAACCTCATCAGGTGAAGTTGAAAACTGTAAAGCAGAAATCCAAAAAATGGCTGATCTTACAGATAAGCCTTTTGGTGTAAATCTTCCTTTGTTATTTTTAAAAGATGACAGCATGGTTAAGTTTATTGTCGAGCATGGTGTTAAGTTTGTAACAACTTCAGCTGGAGATCCTTCAAAATATATAGGTGTCTTAAAAGATGCAGGCATTACTGTTTATCATGCTGTTCCAAATGTAGCTGGAGCTATGAAAGCTATTGCAGCTGGCGTCGATGGCTTAGTAGTTGAGGGGACTGAAGGCGGCGGATTTAAAGGAGCAGAAGAAATCGGCCTACTAGTGCTTATTCAAGCGATAAGAAAGCAATCTGATATACCTATTATTGCCGCTGGCGGAATTGTTGACGGTGTTGGTATGGCAGCAGTCTTTGCTGCGGGTGCTGAAGGAATACAAATGGGAACAAGGTTTGTTTCAAGCAAAGAAAGCCCAGTTCATGACAACTTTAAAAATAAAATTGTTGATTCAGATGAATCTGGAACATGGATTCTAAATAAAAAATCAAAGCCCTGTATCAGAGCTTTAAAGTCAGAAATGACAAGTAAAATTCATGAAGATGGAGTTATGGAAATGACAGCTTTAATGAATATTAAAGATTTATATTTTGGTGGAGATATGGAAGCAGCGCCTGCATTATCTGGGCAATCAGTTGGTCTTATTGATAGTGTAAAATCTGTAGAGACTATAATTAAAGAAACTATTAGTGAATTTAATACAACCTGCTTAAAACTTTCGAAGGAGACATTTGATGAGTGAAGAAACAAGAGATTTTTTTAAAACCTATACCGATTTTGTAACTAAAGTTACCAGCGACCCTAGTCTGGACCTAGATGCATTGAAGGAGCGTCTTGATGAAATTGAAGCAGATTCTCCAATTAAGACTCCTAGATTATTAACTGCAGCTCTTGGTCTTGGAAGTGAAACTGGAGAGTTTGTTGAAATTGTTAAAAAAATGTTTTTACAAGGTAAGCCGGCCTCAGAGGACAATATTTTTCATATGAAGCGAGAGCTAGGTGACATCATGTGGTATTGGACTACTGCTTGCGCTTCTCTTGGATTAGATCCTTATGAAGTTATAAGCGAAAATCAAAAGAAACTAGAAGCTAGGTATGGTGAAAAATTCGAAGTTGATCGAAGTGAAGTAAGAAAAAAAGGTGATTTATGAAAAAGTTGATATCTTCCGTACTGAATGACCCTAGCAGCCTAGATAGCTTTTATAAAAAGTTCTCATATTTATACTTATCCCTAAGCGTTTTCTTAATATTCGCAACTCCTATTCTGCTTTATATTGAATTGGTTAGTAATAGTTTCTATGGGCAATATAAAAATATATTCTTGAGCTTTGATATGTTCATAATCATATTTTTTTCTGTAGACCTATTGATGCGCATATATTCTGCAGAAAAGAAAATATCTTATATATTTAGCTTGAATGGTTTTATTGACATCGTATCAGTTGTCCCTGAATGGGTAGCGATGCTTATGGGTTTTGGGGGTAATTCTGCATGGTTAAGAGTTTTAAGACTATTTAGAGTTGGAAAAATTGTTACAGCAACGAGAGGGGGCGGTATATTATCTGGCTTTACTGGAGTTGTAGCTGTCATTAGTGCTGGTATTATTTCTACAAAAGTTCTTATATTAATAATTGAATCTTTTGGATGGATGCCAGAGTTCGATAATATAAGTCTAATATTAGGACTTGTTAGTTTTTCTCTTGCTATGTTGCTAGGAACTAAGCTATCAGTAGTAAATGGAAGGCTCAATCAGTTAGAAGATGCTATAACAAGAATTGTTGCAGGTATTAAAGTTTTTTGGTTTACAAATAAAGATTCTAGAAAACATCTAACGAAATGGATGGAAGGCTTCTATAGACTTCTTAAAAATCCAACACCAGAATCTGTCTCAGAGATGAGAAAAAAGACGAATGATCTATATAGAAATATAGGCGATGATGGCATTAATCCAAACTTAGTTAGTTTTTCTAGAGACGTTGCATTTGTTTTAAATACATCTCTAAGTGAAGTGAACCCATATTATGAGAAATTTCTACAAGAAGTAACTATAGTATTTACTATAGTAGTTGTATGTGTAGTTCCAGGTCTAACAGGCCTTGTAGCTTCTCTTATTCTTTCATATATATTTTTTGGAATGTTCTATCTTATAGAGGATATGGATAACCCTCTGGACTATAGCGAAACTTCATTAATAACTGTTAATCTAAATTCTTTAGAAGAGCTTATGGATAATCTTGAAAGAGATGATTAGTAGAGGTTAAATTTAATGAAAGAAAAGAAAAATAAGAAAAAAAATAAATCTCTTCCATCAGCAGCTGATGACTGTGCTGATGTAACTTCAAAGCATGAAAGATTTAAGAAAGAGACAGATAAATCTAAATTCCCTCCAGTAGATTACGAAAAGCCTCCTCATTATTAGTTGATAATTTGCGTTTATATATAAAACATAATATCTTTTATACATAGTTTTAATTTATTAGGAGAGGTATGGGTATTAAATTTGATGGAACAAATGTAAAAAACGGTTCAAAGGTAGTCGCAAATATGAAGAGTGCTGATCAGTTAAGAGATGGGAGTTCATCTGGCGGCAAGGTTCTTGGAAACATTAAAAGCCGAGATCAAATAAGAGATGGGAGTTCATCTGGCGGCAAAGTGCTATGTAATGTTAAGGATGGAAAAAATATAAGAGATGGTAGCTCTTCTGGCGGAAGAACTCTTATAAAAATTTCAGATGCAGCTAAACAAATAGGCACATCTGCAACTGGTCCATCTACTGCATTAGTATGGTGGTTTTTTGCTAAGTAAATAGAGGAAATATATAAAATGTTAAGATGGGCAATTAGAGCGGTAGCTGCAGGTCGCTATAAAAATAAAGCTATTTCAGAATCAAATAGAGCTAGCAGCAAATCAAATGATGCTAAAAGACAATTTGATTATGCGAAACGTGAAAAGGATATAGAGAAAAAATTAGCATATATGTCTGACGGCTTAAGTAAACTATCAGAGTCTGTTGCTCACACCTCAAACGCTATTGAGCCTCTTGCTGAAGTGTCATTTGTAGCATCCCTATTAGTTGAAAGTATTCAAAATAATCTTGATGCGCAAACTGAAGATATTGTTAATAAATTAAAATAATAATAAATTAGAGTCTGTTATATGGGTTTATTTAAAAAATTACTAGGCATTGGTATTGCAACAAAAACCTACCAAAATATATATAACAGGCCTATTATCTCACCTCCATCAGGCTATGTTGTTAGGGGAATGAAACAAAAAGGTTTTGGCTCAACATGGGTCATAAAATACTCAAAAGAAAGCGCTATGAATAGCACTTCATCCTTTACAGTTAATGACGGGACTAGGTCTGTAAGCGTTGGGAGCAATGAGTTTGTAATAAACTGGCCTTAATAAGAAAAGACATTGGTACGATCTGCCGATCAGAGCTTTTTATACATTTCTTCTAAGAATAAGGTTTCTATTTCTTTTACTTTAAAAGAAAATCCAGAGCTTTGGAACATCTGACGAGGAACAGGGAATTTAGAAATAATAGGCTCTTTATTCATATTCTCAGTTGAAGTTGCAAGAATGCATTTATCTCTAGAGTAAAAATAATTCCACCATTTGTCGACAGTCCAATTTTTATTTTCTAATAAGAATCTATTTCTTTTATGTCTTGGAAATTTATGACTTCTATTAATCCCCATTCCTGACTTGTATTTAAAATTATTTTCTTTGAACCGATATATTGCTTTTTCTGTAATGCCCACAACCCTCCAAGGGCTTGGCGTCATTCCAAAGATAGCTCCAAGCATTTTATTTTTTACTGAATAAGGAACATCCATCTGTTGAACTTTTAGAAAAGCATTGAACATGATCTCTTTGATTCTTCTATCTTCTTTGTTCATGTTTTAACAATCTCTAAAAGCTTTATGTAGATTGCATACATGGCATAGGTATCAAGCCAACAATAAGCAAAGAGTTTTTTTCGCATAGAAATTCTTTGATCTTCAGATAAGCCACGCATTTTTTTATATGCACTTGAAGCCATTAACCCATTGTTTATATCAAGATTTTTATAATCTAACTTTTTATCATTAGGGCATACAGCTGGTAAAACTTTCTTAATAGAAAAGCTGCCCTTAAACTCATGATGGTAATATCCACCAGATCTGAAAGGATCTATTAGGTCTATAAACCTATCATTTAAAGCCAATAAATCTTCAGAAATATCAGGACAATGGTCTGCCAATGATTTAATACAATTTTTTTCAAAAGATTGGTTGTAAGCCATTATAGAGCCACTTTTTGGTATGTTTTGAAGCATGCTCTCAGCAATGGCTCTTCTTGGATCTTCTTTAATGCTAGCAATAAATTCAAAATGTTCTTTGTCAGAATCTATATTACTTTTAGCATCCTTTTGAATATGAAGAGAGTATTGAAAGGGCATCTGCATATGAGGCCTCTGGCCATCAAAGAGGGGAACAGCATCTGTAAATGTCTCAAAATCAAAATAGCTAATAGGATACTCAACAGAATCTATGAAAGTCTGTATCTTTGATTTATTAATAATTGGTTTTTTAATTTCATTTGCTTTTATTTGATTTTGTTGAGTTAAGCTTAATTTTGTATCAGGTTTTATTTGCTCAAAAGAAGTAATACCTTGATTATAAAAATCTAATTTCTTATCAAGATTAAGTTTATATAAATTAAAAACTGAATTATTTTCTTTAGTGCTTTTTGGCCAGCATCTATCAAGATAATCACAAGAATGAGGTTTTTTGCATTGAGCTCCTATGCTAACCTCTGGCTCATTGTTGCTTATAGACACTAATTTAATATCTTCAAGCTGCTTTTCTATTTCATGCAGATTACTTTCTACGTAATCTGTTAACAGGTGCTTTGTAAAAAGCTTAGCAGGATTGATATCTCCATCTCTTAAGTATGAATTATTTAAAGTAACTACAAAGGCATCATTCAATTTTAAGCCTTTTACAGATTGTAATATGTGCCATTGCAAGCTAGCATCTTCTTTATGATATGAGATAAGCCTTGTTGAAGATTTTATCTCATAAATATCCCAACCTTTGGAGGTCTTATTCATAATATCTACTCTTATAAAAACTCCTTTTTCTATAAAAGAAGCCTCATAAAGAGTTGTCTCGCCTGCATCTATTGCATTTGATGTAAGATCACACATTTTTTGAAAATCACTGCCAAGATATTCTATTTCTCGGCCATGTGGAAATAGTTCTTTAGCAACATCCCCAACTTGATCGCCTGCTCTGAGCCTGTCCTTTGAAGATTCATCCATTGGGTTTGTAGGCTCAAAACCTTTAGTGCTAAGCCACAAAGATTTATGACATTGCTGACCTAATATAAATTTTGATTTAGAAAGCATACTTATTCATAGGTTTATTGTTTTTGACATATGTTGTAAATATACCTATATTTCTATCAATGGGAAATAAAAAATGACTAAAAATGACTAAAAATGCACATAAAAATATGCTTTATACCGGCGATTGCCTGTATGTAATGAATGGAATTAATTCAGACAGTATTGACCTAATCTATCTTGATCCTCCTTTTAATTCTAAAAGAATGTATGAGGCTCCTGTTGGAAGTAAGGCTGCTGGAATTTCATTTAATGATATGTGGACATGGAAAGATGTTGATACGGAATATCTAGACCAGTTAATAGAAGAGTACCCATTTATGGTTCAATTTATTCAAACTGTTGGGATTATTCATGGAGATGGTATGAAAGCATACCTTACCTATATGGCTCAACGTATTGTTGTAATGAAAAGAATTTTAAAACCAACAGGCTCATTTTATCTCCACTGTGATCCAACTGCGTCTCACTATTTAAAAATTATTTGTGACAGGATGTTTGGTAAAAATAATTTTAAAAGTGAAATTATTTGGAAGCGATCTAATCCAAAAAATGATTCTAAGGGATTAGGTAATAACAATGACAGGATTTTATGGTATGTAATGTCAAAAAAATATACATGGAATAAGCAATATGGACCCTACGAAGATGCATATATAAAGAAAAGTTATAGATATAAAGATACTGACGGAAGGCTTTTTAGACCAGGTCCTTTAGACGCAAAGAGTCTAGCTGGAGGTGGTTATGAGTATGAGTGGAATGGAAGATATCATCTATGGAGACTTCCAAAGCATAAAATGCAACAACTGCATGATGCTAAGGGGATCTACTATAGTAGCAAAGGTCTTGCTAATAGAAAATTATATCTTGATGAAGCAAAAGGTGTCCCTCTTCAGGCAATATGGAATGATATTGCATATGTTAAAGGCAATGAAGATCTTGGATACCCAACCCAAAAGCCTTTAGCTCTAATGCACAGAATTATAAAAGCTAGTTCAAATGAAGGAGATGTAGTTCTTGATCCTTTTTGTGGAGGTGCAACTACATGTGTCGCTGCACAACAATTAAATAGAACAAGTTTAGGTATTGATATTAGTGAAAAATCGCCGAGGTTTTTAATTGAAAGACTTCAAGAAGATGGGGGGCTCCTTAATAATTTTGGGCACACATCGCAATATCCAAAGAGAACAGATATAAAAACAGAAAAGAAATCAAAAAATGTGAAAGAAACACTTTTTAAAGAGCAAAAGGGTAAATGCAAGGGGTGTAATGAAGATTTTGGAATTAAAAACTTTGAAATTGATCACATAATTCCGAGAGATAAGAATGGTCCAGACTGTATAGAGAACTATCAGCTGTTATGCGGTCATTGTAATAGGGTAAAAGGTAATAGGCCTATGGCTTTCTTAACAATGCGCATCAATAGAATAAATGATGATATGAATTTTAAAGTCAGTTTTGATTCTGGTTTTGAATAAAATTTTTTAAATTTATACTATATGATCTTCTCTTTCTTTTTTTGCTGTTCTGGTAATGCCTTCTTTAGAAGTGTACTCATTAGTAATGCCTTTGGAGCCAGCCCTATCTTTTTTAGACATATTTAGTAAAACTACTACTGCGCTTAAAGCTGCGATTACTATTATTGTTAATATTAAATTGCTCATACTTATTCTATAGCCTCGGTTATCATATAAAAAAATTGATTTGGTGAAAAAGAAGTTGAGATATATGCGCCTACTCCTCTTGGTGTTGTTGACACCCAATTTGAAAGAGCAAGGTCATTTGAAACTAATTTCATTTTTCTTTCATTAGAAATATTTAAGACCGGTTCATACAGACTTGATCTAACTACAACAATATTTCTATTAAAATCAATCATTATATATTGGCCATCATACCCAATAGTTGAAGTAATCCAATCATCATTTAGACAATTATTATTTTCATCTAGCGGACTTGAGCACAAATTCCAAAATTGAAGTCCGTAATAATTGAGGCTTGCAATGGAATCTACATAAGAGCTATAACTTATATTGCTGCCTTCCCAGACTCCACCAAGTAAAAGCATATGTCCAAATTTTGCATAATCTCGTGCAGTAGAATCAAGGCAACAGTATGCCAAGTAATTGCCATTTGATTGACCGGCATCAACAAAATCTTTCCACCAAATAGCGTCTATGCCTATTTTTGAAAATAGCTGATAGTCAGCATAAGTTTGCAGATCCTGACCCGTTGCTCTAAAAAGAATTTCTCCTAGCACCTGGGTATCACAATTTGAATATTTAAAATCGCCACGATTATAGATCTCTGTATCTGAATACCAGGGCTGAATAACACCACTTTCTGAAAAGTCTCTATCAATGCATTTAGTTAATTGATCATCTGAAAAAACTAAATCTCCGCCTGAGGATGAATCGGAAGTATTTTTACATGTGTCTAAGCTGCCCAAATCATCATCAAAACACATTGGATCTAGTCCTGATCTCATGTCTAATAAATTTTTTATAGTAATCGATGACCTGTCATCATTTGCCCATTCTTGAATAAAAATAGATGCGGAATCATTAATTGATGAAATAAGCTCATCTTCTTCAGCAATGCCAATTAAAAAACTTACAAATGATTTTGAAGAAGACCAGGAGGTAACGTAACTATTTGCATTCTTGTTACCAAATAAAGCCTCTAAACGAGATAAATCTATACCGGTTATATTTCTTAATGTATTTTTTTCACCAGCTAAAATACCTCTATATCGCTCATAAACTAATTTACCATCTTTAATTACAATAGCTGCTTGAGTATAGGCCCCATCCTGAAATGCATAATCGAATGCTTGATCAAGTTTAGAGGTGTTCATGCCAACGCTTTCAGGAGTAACTACATCCCAAACTAAAGGATGTGATGGATATTCGTTAGGGGTTACTGGATCTGGAATCGAGGTGCTTCCACCTCCACCGCCGCATGAAATTAAAAATAATATTGGAAAAAGATGAAGAAATTTTTTAAAAGAACTCATCTATAAATTAACATCCTTTATGAAGACTTCCTTATAAATTCTCGGCCAGCTTCTTCATATTCTGATTTAATTCTATCTACAAGTTCTTGCACAGGAGGTGAATCTACTATCCCGCCTATACCCTGACCTGAGCCCCATATATCTTTCCAGGCTTTTGCATCAGTATTTCCACCAGAACCAAAATTCATGCTAGTTTTGTCAGCTTCTGGGAGATTATTGGAATCTAGGCCTGCTTTATCTATAGAGGGTTTAAGATAGTTTCCATGCACGCCAGTAAAGAGAGAGGAATAAACAATATCATCCGCTGCACTTTCTTCAAGCATCTTCTTGTATTCAGCATCAGCATTGGCTTCTGCAGTGGCAATAAATCTAGTACCCATATACGCAAGGTCAGCTCCCAAAGCTAAGGATGAAGCAACAGAATATCCATCTCCTATTGATCCTGAAAGGATAATAGTTCCATCAAACCATTCTTTCACTTCTCTAACTAAAGCAAATGGTGATAAAGCGCCAGCATGCCCGCCCGCTCCTGCACAAACTAGTATTAAACCGTCAACACCTTGCTCAGCTGCTTTTTTTGCGTGCCTAACACTAATAACATCATGAAAAACTAATCCGCCATAGCTATGGGCAGCCTCAACAAGTTCAGCTGGTGGTCTTAATGAGGTAATAATGATTGGAACTTCATGCTCCACACAAGTTTGCATATCATCCATAAGACGATCATTTGAAGCATGGCATATTTGATTTACAGCAAAAGGTGCAACTTTTTTTTCTGGATTTGCAGCCTGATATTCAGCAAGCTCAGTTTTAATTCTAATAATCCAATCAGCTAAAACACTTTGCGGTCTAGCATTAAGAGCTGGAAAAGATCCAACAATACCAGCTTTACACTGGGCAATTACAAGCTCAGGACCCGATACTAAAAATAATGGGGAGCCTATTACAGGAACCGATAAATTGTCTTGAAGAATTTTTGGTAATGACATAATTAGTTTTTTTATTGTGTTAGCAGCGACATTCTAACCCAATATTATTAATGAATTTGTAATTTTTTCTTTAAGGATTTTATGCCATCAGACTGCTGAACATTTTTTGTTTTAAAAAATAATTCATGATTCTTTTCTAGCAATTCAAGATTGTATAAATAATTTACCATCATGCCTTTTGATTGAGCTACCCCTTTAGTGGAAAGATCTGCATTTAGATTAATTTTTTCTAATATTGCGCCATTGCCTAAATGGAACTTAGCTACCGGATCATTGGGTGTGTTATCTTCTCTTTCAGATTCTGTTAAATATAATATTGCTTGGGTCATTAAGCTATCGTCATCGAGGTTATCTTGTAATGACTTTTTTTCTAGCCATTTTACAAAACCAGGAACTGGGGACAGGGTAACAAATTTATTTAGATCGTCTAATTCTTGTTTGAGTTTATGAGCTACTTTTTTTATAAGAAAGTTACCAAATGAAATGCCTGCAAGGCCATCTTGGCAGTTAGAAATAGAATAAAATACTGCAGTATTAATATCTTTATATTCGGTTATTTCTCTGTCGATCTTGATTATCTCGTTAATTGATTCAGGCATCTTGTTGCATAAAGCAACTTCAACAAATATAAGGGGTTCGTCAGGGATTAAGGGGTGGAAAAAAGCAAAACATCTTCTATCCTCAGGAGCCAATCTTGCTCTTAAGTCATCCCAGGAATTAATCTCGTGAACAGCTTCATATTCGATGATTTTTTCAAGTATATTTGCAGGAGTTGACCAGTCTATTTTCTCTAAAACAAGAAATGATGGATTAAACCAACTTTTAAAGAGACTTAGTAAGCTTGAATTAAAAAATGCTATGTCTGGATTGTTTTTAACAAGACTTCTAATATTTTCTCTTAATCTAACTAATCTAACCGTACCATTTGGTGTGGTATTAAGTCTCCTGAATAGCTCTACCCATTGAGGTTCAGATGCTTTAGAAATTTTCTCTAAATTTGCTTGTGTTTTATTTGCTGAGTATTCTTTTGATACCTTTGATAAGGCTAAGGGGTCAATATCATAATTTTCTGAGAGTTTTTTTAAAAAACTAACAAGATCATTATTATTAAGTTGTTCAATTAATGTTAAAAGATGCTCGGCGTAGACTAAAGATGAGACTTCTCCACTAGAGGTCATTACAGATTCAAGCGCTTTATTAATATCCTTATGTAAAACTCCAAAGTCTTCTCCACCAAATAAATTATTCTTTAGAGTGCCACTCATGATCGAAGATATTATATTTTGAAGAAAACTCATTTTTTATTTAGCTACTAAGCATATGCTCTGTTGTTTCCCACAGTCTTGTTGCTTCTTCTGAATCAATAGCCCAATCAGCAACACCTACAAACCTTTTCATGGAGTCGTCTACCTCATTTTTTAATACGGAGACATCACAATTCTCGCAAAAAACTCCCCCAATGTTATCTAATGCAGTATTTGTTGCGCACCATAATGAAGTGGTTGCTCCTTGAGTTGTTGATTTAAAGAATGATGCAGCCATATCTGAAGGCGAGCCATCTTCCTTGATCCAGCCCATGGCTACCATCTCTTCATTTTCAAGATGTCTTTGAAGTGGGGTCATAATCCCACCAGGATGGACACTAAAACCTCTTACTCCCTTATCTTTCATTAGCCTATCAAACTCAATTGCGATAAGAGACGAGGCTGTTTTAGATTGCCCATAGGCAACCCATTTGTCGTATGGCGTTTCGTTGAAATGAATATCATCCCATAAGATAGAAGTCAGTGAATGAGCAGATGATGAAAGGCTTACAAATCTAGATCCTTCACTCTTTTCCATTACTTCCATTAAACCTTTAGTTAATACGAAATGGCCTATTTGATTAACGCCAAATTGACGTTCCCAGCCATCTCCAATGCGGCCTTCTGGACAAGCCATAACTCCAGCATTATTTATCAGTAGATCTAAGGAAATATCTAATTCAATAAAATCATCTACAAACTGCTGAACTGAGTTTGTGTCTGCTAGATCCATTTCGATAATATCGTTAGATGCAATAATTCCATCTAAGGCTGCCTCAGCCACATCTTTTCTTCTTGCTGGAACGATTACTCTAGCTCCACAATCTTTTAAAGCTCTTGTAGTTTCAAGACCAATACCTGAATAGCCTCCAGTGACAATTACATTTTTTCCATGAAGCTCAATACCTTCTAATACTTCACTTGGTTCAGATTTAGCTCCAAAATTTGAGCCTGTAGGTTTTTGGTTTGCAGATATCATATTGTCTCCTAAAAATTTATTTCTTAAATGGAACTGTAATTACACTTTCAGTATTTTTTTTCAGTTCTACCTTATCAAAAAATGTTGGCTTCATTTTTTCATCTACAAATAATTGCACTTGATCACCGTAATGCTTTGATGATGCGTCTTGGGTAGCACTGCCATATTGATGAATACTTTGACTTTCTTGATTGCCTAAAGAATCCCAAGCTAAAGCTACTACTAAGCCATCACCAGCAACTGCTTTTAGGGTTCCATCATCTTGTGGTCTGCCATAGACAGCTCTAAGAGTATCTGGCCCACCTTGAATAGGAAGTGCTAGATCACCTCGAACTAGAAAGTTTACTTCTGACCAAAGCGGATCAACTCTATCAAATGATCCTTTAATCATATCAATACAGTTCTTAAACATTTCATCAGCATTTGGAGCAACTATTCTGCTCATAAATGAAATCCATTCTTCTTGAAGTACACAAACTCCAAGAGCAGCTGATCTATTGTTGTTATCTGTTTTAAGATCCCAAGCATTTAAAACGCTTTGTGCCTGTTTAAGTTCTTCATCTTCATATTCTTTTTCAAGAATATTTTTTAAATACTTTACAGATCTCGATTCTTTAGAATACTCATTATCAAATTTTGCATCTAGAAGATCTTTTTCATCAAACTTTTTATCATTATCAAAAATTTCAATGACTCTATATGCTCGATTTGTCATTTTAGTTTCTATTCCAAGGGTAGGAGAATAATCGCTACGTTTTAAGTTATCTGCAATTGCAGATGCTCTAAATGGATCTTGGTTTGCGCTTACAATCCATCCAGATTTTGGATTAACTAATAAAGGTATTTCATTAAAAGGAGTTATTTCATCCCAGATAAGTTCTGAATTGGTTCCATCAACAGGAAGCGCCCAATCATAAGCTTCATTTCTTATGGGCCCAGCCGTGTTATGCAGAAGCATGATGTTATCTTCTTTATCAGCATAAACTGCGTTAAAGGAAGTAATAGCACGCATTTTCATTGCCTCTAACCATTCTTCTTTATTTCGAGCTTTGTTCATAGCAAACCACTGATCAGCTTGACGAATTTCTTTCATGCCGGCGAACTTGAGAGAATAAGAACCCGAATCAGTTTCGAGAACTAAGCCATGTTTTGAAAATTTAGCTTCTCTATTAAAAGTCCATCTAATTGGTCCAAAGATTTTAACCGGCAACTTAATATTTTTAATATTAAAGTCTTCCCATTTACCATCTAGTAAATATTGATTTTCATTATCTGGATTAATCTTAAGCTTAAATGCATCTGTTAAATCTGGTCCATTTACCGTCATGCCCCAACCTAAATTTTGATTAAAACCAACAAAAACAAAAGGAGCTCCAGGAAATAATCCTCCCATCATGTTCCAGCCTTCATCACTTGAAATATGAGCTTCATACCAAGCAACTGGACCATCTAAAGGTTGATGGGAATTAATAATAAGTCTAGTTTTTCCATCAGTTGTTTTATTTGAATTCAAAGCAAAAGCATTTGAGCCTGCTACCAAGCTTGCAACTTGTAATGACTCGCCACCTTTATCTAGCTCTGCTGCACTTACCTCTTTGGGAGTATCCATTAAATCTTTAATGGCTCCATCTATTCCTGAAAAAAACAAACCTTGAATTGCAAAACTTGAAACTAAATCAATCTCGTTAACTGGATAATAGTCTTTAATATTTCGATCAAGGTTTAAAGACATCCAATAATTTAATCCTGCAACAAAGCCTTTTAATACTGCTTGAACTTCCTGTGATAAATCTTCTTCGTATCTTTCTTCTACCAACTCTCTAATGCCTAGAGCTTTAATTAAATAGTCTGTTACAGCTCCGTCACGACCATTTTTTAAACCAGAGCCGGCCCTTGCTAAATCTATTGTGGTAAGAATGTTGGTTATATCGTCATCGGCCTGTGCATAGGCTAGCCCAAAAGCTGCATCTGCATCTGTGGCACCATGAACATGGGGAACACCAAATATATCTCTTGTTATTGTTGCGCTATATTGAGGATTAATCTCGCTAGAGATTAGATTTATATTAAAACCACATAATAAAAATATTGCTAAAGCATATTTAATATTTAACTGCATTTTTCTTCCTTATATAACCTGGCGTTTTTATAACATTGGATATGCCAGAATTTATATAAGTATAAACCTTAGAGTATATCTATGGATAGAAGAGCATTAAGTTCTTTTAAGGCGTCTTGAGGATTAGTTACTTTAATAGTATGCATGCCTAATGCTTTTGCTGGCTTAAGATTAATACCCAGATCATCAAGAAAAACAGCCTCTTCAGGATTTATTCCAGCTCTGTCTAGAGCTAAATGATAAAAAGCGGGATCAGGTTTTCGAACATTTTGTTCACTGGATGCAATAACAAAATCAAATAAGGCCATGACTTCTTCATTCTTACCTGCAATAGAGACATTTTGATCACTTAATTGGGTTTCAGGAGACACAATATTATTAGTAAGGCATGCTTGAATTAAATTGCCTTTGATCAATTGAAGGGCTTGTATCATTTCAGGTCTAAGCTGACCTTGAAGCAAGCTAATGACATCTATACCAGGAATTGGATTTCCAAGATTAGTGCTTTCAGTTAAAAATAAATCATCAAATTCTCTTAGATCGATTTCATTTCGCTCAAGCTTAGCCCAGGCATTGGTATCTGGATTAGTAGAATTAACCCTTCTTATAAAATCTTTTTCAAGATTATTTTTTTCTTCGTAAAGATTAAAAGAGTCAAAAGGACTCGTAGTTATAACGCCGCCAAAATCCCAAAAAACTGCTTTAATAGATTGCATATATTTAAATAGAGGTTCTCTTTTGTTGTTTATAGTTTTAAAGCGACTTCTATCTTTGCTTCTATCATTTTTAGACTTTCTTTACTCGCTTTAATATCTAAGAGTATTTTATCTTTATGAGCTTGCAGCATGCTAAGAATGCGCTCAGCATTTTCTTCTGGATTGATTAAGGCAAGTGTACTCATCTCTTTAATTTGATCTAAAGGCATACCTGTTTTTGTTAAGCACTTGATAAAGGTTAGTGCTCCTATATCAGTTTGCTTATATATTCTGTGCCCCTTTTCATCTTTCTTTATGGCAAGCAATTCAATCTTTTCATAATAACGTAGGGTATGTTTGGTTAATCCTGTCTCTTTTGAGATTTCTGAAATGTTGTACATATTTATTTCACTAGCCCCATGGACACTAACTGTTTTGTAGCCTCTATTGCTGAGTCTTCAGCAGAAACATACTCCCAATCAAATAAATTCTTAGCTTTAGACTTATCAGTTGTAACCTTTTTGCCAAGGTTGCCTACAACACCACTTAATTCTTTGATGAAAAGCGCCATTACTTTTACCATGAAATTAGGCATTTCTCTCTTAGGCGCTTTCTTAAAACCAGCATTATTAAGAGCTCTGCTCATTTCAACAAAAAACATTTCCTTCTCACTGACTATAATTCTTTCGCCATTCGTTTTTTCAGATTTCATAGAAAATATATGCGCCTTAGCTACATCTCTAACATCAATAAATCCCATATGTGTTCTAGGACATGCTGGCATAGAACCTCCAGCTAGCTTTACCAAAAGCTCATTAGAAGTTCCAATATCACTAGTTAGCATTGGCCCTGTTACTGCAACTGGATTAATGACGGTAAGTTCAAACTTATCTTCAGCAGATAACTCATTTACAAAATCCCATGCAGCCTTTTCAGCAAGAGTTTTACTTTTTGCGTAAGGAGTTATGCCTGGGCCAGTATCTGACCAGTCATTTTCATCATAAACTTTCTCCTCTTTATGGCCATATGCTACTGCTGCGACTGAAGATGTAAGAACAACTTTTTTAACCTTATTATTTTTACACGCATTGAGAACTCTTAAGGTTCCCTCCACTGCAGGTTTGATTAAAACGGTTTCATCACTAGGAACTTCTAAGATAAAAGGCGATGCTACATGTAAAACATAATCACATCCGGATACGGCTTCATTCCAACCCTCATCCTTTAATAAGTCCGCCATAACCACTTCAAGGTTATCTGCATTTGATGAGTTCTTTGTCATTGAATCTACAATCTCTTGCTTTTTAGACTCTGATCTCGCGGTGCATCTGACGTCATAACCCTGATCTAATAATTGTTGAATGCAATGCAATCCTATAAAACCCGAACCACCCGTTACTAAAACCTTTTCCATTTTTAAACTCCTGTAATTTAATGTTAACCAGCAATTTTCTTGAACATATTTCCAGTAAAGTTTAAGACACTTTTTCTAGTCATAAATTTTGTTAGGTTGAATAACAATCTATTATTTCTGCCACAAAGAATAAACTGCTTATTTTTTTTAAATGCCGCCAAGCCTTCAATAGCAACTTCTTTTGAAGTTTGCATGCCAATAGTTGATCCAGTCCGTTTTTCATTTCTACGAGTTAATTTTTCAGATTTTTCAGTTGCAACTCTAGCAAATTCTGATTCAGTTCCTCCTGGTAGGAGAGCCATGACCTGAATGCCCATGGATTGATATTCATATCGAATCGCCTCTGAGAACATTAATACATATGCTTTAGATGATGAGTAAATGCCTGCATATGGGATTGGTGATAAAGAGGCCATTGAGCCCACATTAATGATTCCTCCTCCGCCTTTAGAAATCATATCTGGGATACACAAATGACAAAGATCGGTTAAAGCAACAATATTTAATTGGATCATGCTTGCATAATCATCTCTACCAATACTTGTAAGTTCTCCCCATCTTCCATAACCAGCATTGTTTATTAAAAGATCTATATCCAGTCCAGTAGATTTTATTTCATTAAAAAGCTCTTCTGCAGCTCCAATTATGGATAAATCTTTTATAAAAACATGGGCTTCACTTCCTGAGGATTTTAGATCATTTGCCAACATATGGAGTTTGTCTTCTGATCTAGCTGTTGCTGTCAAAATAAGTTTGCTGCCTTTTTTGGCAAGCTCTTTGGCTAAGGCATAGCCTATGCCTGTTGATGCGCCAGTTACTAGAACTGTTTTTTTATCATATATATACATATTTACTCCGCTTAATTGCACAAAATTATACTAGTTAGAGTTTACTCTAAGTCAAACCTTTTTAATATAAAGTACGATGATTAATAGCACTTTTGCTAGATTCTCGTATAATCGTTTCTTTTC
>TARA_B110000116_G_scaffold2740_1_pt1 | contig 17536 bp, 15 predicted proteins | sample TARA_B110000116 | Tara Oceans TARA_B110000116 (sample SAMEA4397355) | marine metagenome | biome: Polar Biome; feature: [ZZZ] marine water layer (ENVO:01000295); material: water (ENVO:00002006), including particulate matter (ENVO:01000060) such as... | depth 199 m
CAGGCGCCGTAGCCAGATTAGGCTTAAGGATGGGTATTATTTGGCGGCGGCATATCTTGGCATAATGGGCTGGATTTTATTTTGAAGGTCTGATTTTCTGGCGCTTCTTTTAAAAAGGATGGATTACATGCTTCCGATCGATTTGACCGGGAAAAATGCTTTTGTTGCCGGAGTTGCTGACGATAAAGGATACGGATGGGCTATCGTGAAAGCGTTAGCTCAGGCTGGAGCCTCAGTTCGGGTGGGTACATGGCCTCCAATGTGCAAAATATTCACTCGGAGCTTGGACCTGGGGAAGCTAGATAAGACTCTTGCTGGGGGGGGAGAACTCACCATAGAAAAGATTTATCCTATCGATGCTTCTTTTGATGTTCCCGAGGATGTTCCCGAGGATGTGGCGCAAGATAAAAGGTATAGGGGAATTTCTGGTTATACTATCCAAGAAGTTGCTGAGGAAGTTCAAAAAGACCTAGGAGGAGCTTCTCTGGATGTTCTTGTACACTCTCTTGCAAACGGTCCAGAAGTGCGGAATCCGCTGATAGAGACAAGCCGAACGGGATATCTGGCAGCAGTCAGCTCTAGTGCTTACTCCTTGGTCAGCATGGTACAGAGATTCGGCCCTTTTATGGGCAGAGAAGGCGCAGTGATTTCGTTAAGCTATTTGGCGGCAGAAAAGGTGATTCCTGGGTATGGAGGAGGCATGAGCTCCGCCAAGGCAGCGCTGGAAAGTGATACTCGAACTTTAGCCTATGAAGCGGGCAGGCGTTGGGGGCTTCGGATCAATACTCTTTCAGCTGGCCCCCTAGCTAGTAGGGCAGCAAGGGCAATTGGATCAATAGACAGGATGGTGGATTATTATGAGGCCAATTCAGCTCTTTCGGGGGTTAATTCAGCTCTAGATGTTGGTAATGTAGCGGCTTTTCTGTGCTCGCCGTTAGGGGCTGGCATATCTGGTGAGACTCTGCATGTCGACAAGGGGTACAATGTTATGGGCATGACTGCTGAGGATCAGCTCGGAAACGGGTAAGGTGGATTCGAATTTTGGGGCACAATTGCCCTCCATCAAAACGCTTCCGCCAGGCCCTCGCTCCCTTGAGTTGGCCAGTCGCTTACAGGTTGTTGAATCTCGCAATATAACCTGGTTAAGTGAAGATTTTCCAGTTTTCTGGGATCAGGCTTTCGGTTCAAATGTGAGTGACGTCGATGGCAATATATATGTGGATTTAACTTCTGCGTTCGGTGTGGCTTTTGCTGGACACTCACACCCCAGTATAAGAATAGCCATGGATGAACAAGCCAAGCGTCTTGTCCATGGAATGGGTGATATCCACCCTTCTCTTTCCAAGGTGAAACTCATGGAAGAATTGGGTATGCTGGCACCTTGGAAAGAAACTAGAACGGTCCTGGCCTCTTCTGGCACGGAAGCAATAGAGATTGCGCTAAAGACAGCACAACTGCTTACTGGAAAGGCTGGGGTTATAGCATTTAAGGGGGCGTATCACGGGTTGACCCTAGGGAGCTTGTCGGTAACAGACAGGAAAGATTTCCGGAACCCTTTTGTGGACAGGCTGCTTGGAGCAACGAACTTCGTTTCATTTCCAAGGTCGGAAGAAGAAGCCGCAAGAGTATTGACGGAAATTGGTAGTATTTTGAGTGAGAGCGAGACTTCGGGGGCTCCCATTGGTGCGATAGTTATTGAACCGATACAAGGAAGAGGTGGAGTCAGAATACCTCCAGGGAGCTTTTTGCAGGACCTGAAGGCGTTAAGTAAAGCAACTGGAGTGTTGCTCATTTTCGATGAGATTTTCACTGGACTAGGTCGCTCTGGGGTAGTCTTTGAAAGTGAAATAGCGGGAGTAATTCCTGATCTTATATGCTTAGGAAAAGCTTTGGGTGGCGGACTGCCCTTGAGTGCCTGCTTGGGGTCTAGATCTGTTATGGAAGCATGGCCTGAAACTCAGGGAGAAGCCATTCACACAAGTACGTTCTTGGGTCATCCACTCTCTTGTGCAACAGCACTTAGTTTTCTGGATGTTTTAAGGTCGGAGGGGTTGGTTCTTAGAAGTGCAAAGAAGGGACAGTATTTACTCGCTTCTCTTCGAGCCTCCTTAGGTTCTAGTTGTCACATATCTGAAGTTAGGGGCAGAGGTCTTTTGGTGGGTATCGAATTGTGCACTAAAACCGGGGATCCTTGGAAGGGACAAGGAGGACGAGTGGCACGGCAGGCACTAAAAGAAGGCCTGATTGTGCTGCCTGCTGGCAGATATGGAGAAGTTGTAGAACTTGCACCGGCTGCTACTATAACGGAAAAGCAGATAGATTTTGCTGTGAGATGCTTGTCGGAGATCCTGCTCGGAGATAGGCTATAATTGGCATCTGGGGTTGTATCACAAAGTAATCGTGCTTATTCTTTCGACCGCTTTTTTGATACGCTTTGCTACTACTGCCCCCATCGTCTAGTGGCCTAGGACATCTGGTTCTCAGCCAGGAAACCGGGGTTCGATTCCCCGTGGGGGTATGAATTGATAGAGAGCCGTAATAGGTGACGTGCTTTCGATCGTAGCATAGCCGGGGTCGCTTAGCTCAGTTGGTAGAGCACTACGTTCACATCGTAGGGGTCACTGGTTCGAGTCCAGTAGCGACCATCATGCCTTGTCCGTGGGTAGTCTATGAAAAGTCTTTTCCAAAAAAGATGACAGCCACCAAAATAGCTGCAACCGCAGCAGGCGCTATGAACCGGACAGCGAATAGCCAGGCTTTGTAGTTAAACCAGCCTGGAGATCCAGATTCTACTAACTCAGCCTCGGTGTCTTTGGAAGGCATAAACCAGCCAACTCCTACAGTTATCAGCAGCCCGCCCAACGGGAGAGCCCAATTAGACGCAAAATGATCCATGGTAGCAAAGAATCCCGCCTTGCCATCGAAAAGCTCAAAGTTTGAGAGCCACGGGAACGCACCGAAAGACAGTCCAGAAAGAAAGGTGAACATGTAGATACAGGCTCCACTTAATAGAGTGGCTCGAGATCTTTCCATCTTCTTTTGATCGATGAAATAACTGACCACGACTTCCAGGAGTGAGATGGTTGAAGTCAAGGCTGCTAATGCCACCAAGAGATAAAATGCTGGTGCAAGAACAACTCCGCCGGGGACCACTTCATAGAACAACTGTGGCAACGAGATAAACAACATACCTACTGGAGAGCCATCTACTTGTTCTGACATTCCGGGAACAGTAAAGATCACCGAAAACATGATTATGGTAGCGATCAGTGCGATCACGGTGTCTAGCAGCACAATTGAACCCGCGGCGTTAACAAGAGAACGTTCACGTGCTACGTAGGAACCATAGACTATCATTGTGCCCATTCCCAACGATAAAGTGAAGAATGCATGGCCTAGGGCCTCAAGGATTGCTACGGTATCCAATTCGGAGAAATTGGGTCGGAAAATGAAGTTCAGTGCCTCTCCCGAACCTTCCATGGTCAAAGAGCTAAACAGCAGCAGCAGGAGGATGCCGAATAGGGCGGGCAGACAAAGGCGTGCAGTTTTTTCTATGCCGCCGTGGACTCCAAAGAAAACAACAGCTACGGTGAGCAACATGAAGGCACCAGATAAGATCGTTTGTAATAGCCCGTTTGCAGCCAATCCTTCAAATAATCCTCCCATATTGGCTTGCGCTGGAAAACCAAAAAAGCTCCAATTCAAGGTTTGGAATAGATAGAAGAGAGACCATCCAGCAACGACGGCGTAGTAACTTAAAATAACAAACCCTGCCATGACTCCCCAAGTTCCCACCCAACCCCAGGCGGGTCCCACTGCCTCACGCATAGCACCCACTGCACTTTTCTGGGTTTTGCGACCAACAAGAAGTTCTGCCATCATTATAGGAAGACCCACTGCTATAATGCATACCAGATAGATCAGAACAAACGCACCTCCATCGTTTTTCCATGTAATGAAAGGAAATTTCCACAGGTTCCCCAATCCTATGGCACTTCCAGTGGCTGCTAGTACAAAGCCGAAATTTGAACTCCAGTTTTCTCGAAGGTCTTTCATATAGTGTTCACCTAAGAAATTGTTAAAGTAAGGAAAAACAGTTTACGTTGTGTTAGTGTCGTAAAATATCTTGATCAACATATCAATGCTCTTGATCTTTGGACAAGAAAGCTATCGAAACTGGAAACTGAGCTACTAACTTTATAGACTCTCTGAGTTTATAAGCTGAGTTTTGGAAAAGGGAATGATTTTGGGGAACGCTACCAGTAAAATAAAGATGGTGGTTTCAGTGGCACTCTTGTTCACCTTGGCATGTTGGGATGCCAGAGATGAGGGTCCATCAAGTGGGTCTGAATTTAGTGATTTTCGGGTGGCACTGCTAACTTCTGGACCTGTCAGTGATGCTGGGTGGTACGGAGGTGCTTACGAAGGAATACAGCTAATCGAAAAGACTTTTGGTGCTAGGATCAGCCATCAGCAGACGAGTACCCCTGCTGAATACGATGAAGCACTTAGGGCCTACGCCACCTCTGGTTATAGGCTGATTTTTGCTCATGGGTTTGAATACCAAGACGCTGCCATCCGTGTGGGAGAGCAATTTCCAGAAGTCACAATTATCGTAAGCTCTGGAGGCCAGGTTTCAGATAACGTCATACCGCTGATTTTCGAACTCGAGGAAGGCAGTTATATGGCTGGCGTAGTAGCCTCAAGAATGACCCAGACTGGCACAGTCGGTATGGTAGGGGGGGTGCCTATTCCTCCAGCAGAAGCAACTTTCACTGGTTTTGAAGCAGGGGCAAAATCAGTAAATCCAGACGTAGAAGTTCTTGTGAGCTGGATTGGAAGTTGGGACGATGTGGCAATGGCGAAGGAAGCTGCCGTTACACTTATAAGAAGAGGGGTCGATGTTTTGATCCATAATACTGATGCAGCAAGTTTTGGTGTTTTTCAGGCCGTTCGAGAAGCGAGAGATTCGGGTGAAGAAGTATGGGCCATGGGTATGAATAGAGACCAGAACGGTGTTATTCCAGAAGTGATTTTAGGGAGTGCCGTAATAAGGATACCAGAGGCTTTCTTGGAGTTAGCGAAACTTTGGAAGGAAGGAAAGATACCTTCTGGTCAAGCCTATTATGCGGGCGGCCAAAGCGGCGCCGCAGACTACGTGGTAAACCCCAGTTTGGCAGGAAAGTACAAGCCAGAACTCATGGACGAAATCGATTCTATACGACTGGGTATAATAGAGGGCTTGATCGCTGTTCCAAGGATAGATTTCCTGGAACGAGTGGAGGGTTCTTCCTGAACATCTCTCGATCCTCGTCCTGGGAAGAGGCCGAGTCGGCCCCATCCGTTGTCATGGAACAGATTAGTAAGAATTTTGGAAAAAGGCCCGCGTTAGACAATGTAGAGTTTATCAGCTTTCCAGGAGAAATTCACTCTCTTATCGGTGAAAACGGCGCTGGCAAAACGACTCTAATGAGGGTCCTCAACGGGCTTGTTGTCCCTGACGAGGGCAATATTAGAATCAGAGGGAAAGCAATCAGTATTTTAACTCCCAGCGATGCCCGCAAAGAAGGTGTGGGCATGGTCCACCAGGAATCCCTTCTCATACCTGCACACACCGTCCTCGAAAACCTTTGTTTGGGAAACCGATTTGCTAGTAAGGGAAACGTGTTGCCTTATGGCAAGGTGCGAATCAAGCTGAAGGAGCTAAGAGATAAGACGGGTCTGTGGATTAAAGAAGACAGGCTTATTGAGGAGCTTTCAATTGGAGAGAGACAGAAAGTTGGAATCCTAAAGCTACTTTTACGAGATCCAGAAATACTAATTTTCGATGAACCAACTTCGGTCCTAGTCCCCCAAGAAGTGGCCGAACTGATGTCACTATTTCGACGGCTATCCCTGGACGGCAAGACGGTAATCTTCATAACCCACAAACTCAACGAAGTCATAGAGATCAGCGACCGTATAACGGTCCTAAAACAGGGACAAGTTGTTTGCAGGACCGTGCCAGAAGAAACGGATGTTAAGAGGCTGTCAAAGGTGATGGTCGGAGAGGAGGTTGGAACCAATTTTGCGAATATCGGATCGATAGGTACCACCGTTGCCAAGTTGATTTCTGTAAAAGCTTTAGGTGTTCTAGGTGAAAAGAAGTTGATGGACGTGAACTTAGTGGTACGCAGAGGAGAGATGGTTGGCATAGCGGGAGTAGAAGGAAATGGCCAACAAGAACTTGCAGAAATTCTGAGCGGGTTACGTCGGCCCGATGGAGGGATTGTGAAGTTGCCCTCCGAGATTGGGTTTATACCTGACGATAGAGGTGGAGAGGCTTTAATAGGTTCTTTTAGTGTTTCAGAAAATGTTGCTTTAGGTCTTGTGAAAGATGGAAGGTTTAGGTGGGGTCCGACCATGCTGTGGGGTAAAATAGAGCAGTACGTAAAAGGTCTCATTTTACGTTATGGTATAACAGCTACAAATCATCAACAAAAGGTAGCCGAGCTTTCGGGTGGAAACCAACAAAAGGTAGTCTTAGCAAGGGAGCTTAAACGATCTCAGGATCTTTTGATTGCACGGAATCCTACGCAAGGTCTTGATGTTAAAGCTTCTAGATTCTTTTACAAGCAGATGATGCAATTGTTGGGTAGGGATTCTCAGTTAGATGCTGCGGGACAGCCGGCGGGGATAGTATTGATCTCATCTGACTTAGAAGAGATTCTGACGTTTGCGAATAAAATCTATGTTATTTACAACGGCGGACTAATAGAGGTCAAAAAGGGTGAGGTTTCGAAGGAATTTATCGGCAGACTCATGTTGATGGGACAAAGGGCGGGGTTGTCCCAGTGAAAGGAGAGATTTGCAATGAAGGGCCATAATTCGTGGGCGGCACTGGCCGTGTCCTTAATGGCTCTTTTACTAACGGCATTTCTCACGGCAGCTGCCTTGATTTTAGGAGGCTATAGCCCTTTGTTGGCCTTTCAGAGTCTCCTAGAAGGATCTTTCGGATCACTAGACAGTTTTTTAGGCGTAACGTTAGTACGGGCAATCCCTCTGATTGTTACTGGACTAGCAGTGACGGTTGCCTTTAAGTCAGGTGTTTGGAATATAGGAGCTGAGGGACAGTTCTACGCAGGTGCGATTGCGGGTGTGTGGGTAGGATTGAATGTTGGGGATTACCCTTCGTTACTTTCGGGATCCCTGGTCTTTTTATCTGCAGCTGTGGCAGGAGCACTGTGGGCACTGCTACCTGCGCTGATGCGAACTCGCCTAGGTGTCAGCGAAGTGGTCACAACTATTCTTATGAATTTTGTGGCCATCCATTTAGTTAGTTATATAGTTCGCTGGCCCCTGCAGGAAGCAAGGGGTGTGTTTCCTAATACTGACCTTATAGACAAGTCTGTGCGCCTGCCAAGCATAGTGTCTGGAACGGGATTGCATTTCGGCTTTGTAGTAGCGGTGATATTGGTAATAGGATTGTACTTTTTCTTCAGTAACACGAGCATGGGTTTTCAGCTCCGAGCAATGGGGGGTTCCCCAGAGGCCACAAGAGTTTCTGGGAGATCCAGTATTCCTGGGTTGCTGATTGTCACATTCCTCCTCTCGGGATCTCTAGCTGGCCTTGCCGGCGGAATAGAAATTGCTGGTCGAACATTTGCTCTTTATGAAGGCTTGTCTCCAGGTTGGGGATATACTGCAATAGCAGTAGCGCTCTTGGCTAATCTCAATTTTATAGCGGTTCTACTTACGGGTATTTTTTTTGGAGCATTGGAAGGGGGGGCTGGGGCGATGCAAAGAGAAGCTGGCATACCGGCTACTTGGGTTTCGGCTATCGAGGCCCTGGTTTTGCTCTCTGTCTTGGCCAGTGACAGGTTATTTCGTCGCTTGCTGAGACCAAGAAGGAAACAGGATTAGATGTTCGAATCATTTTCAATAGTTGTTTTTCTAGGAGCGGCAATCCGACTCGCTGTCCCGTTGGTAATAGCAGCACTTGGAGAGTCTGTTACAGAGCGCAGCGGAGTTTTAAACATAGGCATAGAAGGGTCAATTATTGCGGGTGCATTATGTGCCTCCTTGGCCGCACTGGAATGGTCCTCGGTCCTCCTGGGTATGGTCTTTGGAGCCATAGGTGGTGGCCTAGTAGCTATGGTTTTTGCTTTCTTCGTCCTTGGCTTGAACACAGATCAAATTATTGCTGGTACAGCGACGACGCTGGCGGGTTTGGGATTTACAGGAGCAATCTATCAGGCTCGTTTTGGGGCTACTGGGTCGATTATAACCCTCCCTGTGCTCAGATCTTTTGAAATCCCGTTTTTGGCAGAAGTGCCAATCCTAGGCCCGATTTTTTTCCATCAATCGATAACGGTTTATTTTGTTTACCTTTTGGTTCCTACTCTCTGGTATTTTTTGTTTAGGACATCTTGGGGTTTGGAATTACGTTCTGTGGGAGAAGATCCGGCTGTCGCTGAGGAATCAGGAATCAGCATTTTATTTGTTCGGTTTCTTGCTATTATGTTCGGAGGGTTTTTGGCTGGCCTGGCTGGTGCTCACCTGGCTCTTGATTCTGGTACTTTTATAGAGAATATGTCTGGAGGCAGAGGGTTTATTGCGATAGCGGTAGTAGTATTAGGTCGGTGGAATCCAGTGCTGATAGCAGGGGCCGCTCTCTTTTTTGGAGCAGCTTCAGCATTACAATTTTTGTTTCAGTCTTTAGGTAGTGATCTGCCTTTCCCTCTTTTCTTGATGTTACCCTATCTTCTTACCCTAATAGCTCTTTCAGGATGGTTTGGTCGGACCAAGGCACCAAGATCCTTGGCGCTTCCCTGGCCTCCCAAGAGCAGGTAGGTTTGTCGGTAACAGAAGTGAGTTGGTCTATTCATGTAGATACTGTGAACAAGGCAATTTTTCTACTACTAGAATATGTCTGGAGCACGCAGGAATAAGCTGGGAGACTGATGAGGCAAAATAGCGGGGATAAATCACATGCTGATGAAGACAAAAGGGTTGGGATATTTTCTAGTTGGACGCCTATATATCTCTTAGTAGTGCTCTATTCTGTGTTGCTCATTCTTGCCTTGCAGTGGCTGTCAACCGTCCTCGATTTCAGTTCTAGATGAGACTTTTGGATTGGGTCGTTTTCGGTGTTTACTTTACAGGAGTCGTAGGGCTCGCTCTCTATCAAAGTAGAAAGAATGTTGGAATGGAAGGTTATTTTCTTGCTAACAGACGATTGCCTTGGGGTGTTATAGGGTTGTCGGTGATGGCCACCCAGGCCAGTGCCATCACCTTTATTGGGACGACTGGCCAAGCCTTCGATGACGGGATGGAGTTTATACAAGTGTATCTGCCTCAACCTTTGGTGATGGTGGTTCTCTGTGTGCTGTTCGTTCCCTTCTTCTACAATGCAAAAATTTTCACGGCGTATGAATACTTGGAAAGACGTTTTGATTTGAAAACACGTACTGCAACAAGTATGATTTTTCTTATTCAACGGGGACTAGGTGCAGGAATTGTTTTATACGCTCCAGCTGTAGTTCTTTCGGTGATCATGGGTTGGGATGAGAAGGCCACCATTCTCATCATGGGGGCCATAACTATTGTTTATGCCACAGTAGGTGGGATTACCGCAGTGATTTGGACAGATGTCATACAAATGTTGGTAATGTTTTTGGGTATTGGAGTGGCGATTGCAACCTTGTTCGACACTTTGCCCGATAGCGTTGGGATGTCCGAGGTCGTCTATCTCGGTGGAATCCAGGATATGTGGTCCAGTATTGATTGGTCCTGGGATCCAACGAATACTTACACTATTTGGTCGGGTATGATAGGAGGCTTCTTTTTAGCCCTGGCGTACTTTGGTTGTGATCAGAGTCAGGTGCAAAGATATTTGACGGCCAAATCTCTTAAAGCCAGTAAATTTTCCCTCCTGTTCAATGCTTTCTTGAAAGTGCCGATGCAGTTTGCGATTTTATCGATCGGAGTCTTGCTTTTTGTGTTCTATCACTTCGAACGCCCACCGCTGCTTTTCAATGCATCAGAAGTAGCTGTGGCCCAGAATAGTGAGTTCAGTGAAGACTTCAATACTCTTCAAGTTGAACAAGGGAGCATCCACTTGCTTAGAAAAGAAGCGACCCTTGCATTGCTAGAAGCTCGACGCGAAGGAGGGGATGTCACCTCACTTCGTAATGAGATAACAGGATATGATTCTCAGCTGTCTGAAATCAGAATGGAAGCTAGTTCGATTGTAGAGAATGTAAGAGGTGCTTCGTCAAACGATGTGAACTATATTTTCCCCTCCTACTTGGTAGAGTACGTACCTGTTGGAATTTTAGGGCTAATGATTGCAGTGATTTTTGCAGCCGCAATGTCTTCCTTAGACTCTGAATTAACAGCTCTTTCTAGTGCTACGGTGATAGATCTTTATCAACGTCATATGCGTCCTGATGCTTCGGAGAAACATTTGCTTGGAGTTTCCAAACTGGCAACCTTGTTCTGGGGATTGTTTGGATGTGTGGTTGCGCTCTATGCTGGACAGTTGGGTTCTTTGCTTGAGGCAGTCAACAAGGTCGGATCCTTCTTCTACGGTTCTTTATTAGGGGTCTTTCTATTGGCTTTTTTGGTGAAGAGCTCTAATGGCAATGGTGCATTCTGGGGCTTGTTAGTGGGCATGGCCTCAGTTTTTACAGTTGCACAGACTACAGATATTTCCTGGTTATACTATAATGTTGTCGGATCAGTGATGGTATTGATAGCGGGCACCATAGTGAGTTGGGCCTGTCCAATTAGAGATTCTATAAAAGCAGATGGTTTGTAATGTCGGCCCTTTGTCAAAGGCTATTGTTAGCTGGACCAAACAAGGAGTGGGTTCATCATGGGAGTTACAGAAAAAGATGTTAAGAATGCTCTTAAGGCTGTAAAAGATCCTGAACTAAATTTAGATGTCGTCGTGTTAGGTTTGATCTATGATATTGAGATTACCGAGGGTGATGTCCACGTGACAATGTCCTTGACTTCGCCGATGTGTCCCGTAGCTGAACAGTTGGTGTCTGAGGCACGAGATACGGTTTCAGCAGTAGAGGGAGTTGCTGAATGTGAGGTCGAGCTAACCTTCGATCCTCCGTGGACCCCTGAAAGGATCTCTCCTCTGATTCGGTCCTCGCTGGGATTGTGATATCCTTATGGAAAAATATGTCTCAGTTGTAACTTTGGGAAAATCATCAGATCCTTTCTGCAAGAACCTAATCAGGGAGACTGTAAAATGAGAAATTTCTCTTTGAGACCGATACTGGTTTGTATGTTTTTGGTTTTGAGTGGGTGTGCAAAACCAGATGTGGTGCCATCTCCTCGGTCGTTGATCATTAGGTCTGGAGCAAGAATTCCCCCACAAGAAGAACGCACTGTGGAGATTGACTCCTGGGTAAGGGTTCAGCAGGAAAATATAAGGATTGATCCGACATTTTGGATTATAGGAAAAGAATCGTCAGAAGACTTGTATCCTTGGGACAGTTTGAGGATTTCCAGTGACACAGCTGAAGTCCTTGCGCCTGCCTCCGTCCCTGAAGCTTGGTCGATACTGTCTATGTATGGCCATTTTCATCTCATGAAAAAAATGGGTAGAATCGGCGAATTTCTTCCAGAAGCTATAGGTATCGATGGAGAAGAAGCAGAAGGATATGAGTTAGAGAAGTTAATTCTAAGTCGCCTATCGGATGCCTGGTTGTTTGGTCGTTCTGCGTATGACATGAGTTCCTATGGGCCCTTGGACGAACTGCTGTATGCTAAAGAAAATGGCTATTTAGAAGCTTTTATTCTTATAGGCAGGCCAACAGAGTTTAAATCAGAGAAAGATCTATGGGAGAAACAAAATCCTACCGAAAGCTCTGAGTATCAAGCTTGGTTTTTAGAGACTTTTGAGAGAAAGCCTCCTGGTGTGAGATAATCAGGATAAGTTTCAGATGACAGGAGCAGAGATCTTCCATCCTGGCCTGAGGGCGGCCAATCCTTCGTCAGAAGAGGATACATTAAGGTCAATGCGGCCTGTTCTGTAAAGACGGTCTACTGATGGTTTACCTCCGAATACTGGGAACCCTTCCACTTCCAGCATCAACGACTTTTGCTTTTTCGGTGCTGTTGCCGTTAGTGTCGCATTCAGTAACTTGCGGATTTTAGGAAGCTCGCCGGACTCGAATCTGAGCCGTAAAGTCAGACCACCATGTGGTCCAGGTTTGACATCTAGGACACGGAATCGTGCTGTGTCGTGAGTGTCTGATGAACCTTGCTTTGAGCTGAGAGAGCTTTGTTGGTCTGCTGACATATTTTAAGACTCTGTTAAACAGGAACTTATTCTATCTTAGGACTGGGGAAATATAGTGCAAGAAAATATAAAAACACCTAATCAAAGAGTATCTCCTGGCCCTTTTGACCTAGAAGAGCGAGAAATGCGGGAATTGGGCTATAAAGCGATTGACATTCTAGTAGACCGATGGATTTCTCTACGGGATAAAGACGTCTGGGTCGGAGGTACTAGATCAGAGATGGAGGAAATGTTTAGAGAATCTCCACCTGAAGAGAAATCGTCGGCTATGGAAGTCATGACACAGTCGGTAGATGAAGTACTGACCCGGTCGGCAAGGGTAGACCATCCAAGGTTTTTTGCGTTTGTTCCGTCCTCTCCTACCTGGCCATCGGTGATAGCTGATGCCCTAGTCTCTGGATTCAATGTTTTCCAAGGAACATGGCTAGAATCTGCAGCTCCCAGTCAGGTGGAGTTGGTGGTATTGGATTGGTTCCGCGAATGGATAGGATTGCCCAGATCTGCAGGAGGAATTCTGACTAGTGGGGGGTCAGCGGCCAATTTGAATGCTCTTGTGTTGGCAAGGGGGGAGATAGACCACCTAGATACAGCTGTGGTATATCTTTCAGATCAAGGACACAGTTCTTTGGAGCGTGCAGCACGGATCGTTGGAATACAAGAAAACAATATACGAATGATTCCAACAACGAAGGATTACCGCATAGATTTACAACTCCTAAATAGAGCGATCCAACAGGATAGGAATAGCGGATTAAGGCCCATGGTAATTTGTGGAAACGGTGGAGCGACAAATACAGGGGTCGTTGATCCATTAGAAGACCTAGCGGAGATTTGTGAAAGAGAGAAACTTTGGCTACATGTCGATGCATCATATGGTGGATTTTCTGTTTTGACTGAAGAAGGAAAGCGGGATCTCAGAGGAATCCATTTGGCAGACAGTGTCACATTAGATCCTCACAAGTGGTTGTTCCAGCCATATGAAGTCGGTTGCTTGCTGGTAAAAAACCTTAACCTTCTGGAGTCGGAATTCCGAGTCACACCTGACTATCTCCAGGATATGGATCTGGGTTTGGAGCACGTGAATTTCTGCGATAGAGGCTTACAGCTGACTCGGTCAGCGAGAGCTTTCAAAGTATGGATGTCAGTCAAGACTTTTGGGATGAAGCGGTTCCGAATGGCGATCCAAAATTCTTTAGATTTGGTAAAGGAGGCTGAAGCGTATATAAGGAAGTCAAATTCTTTGGAGTTACTGACATCTGCAAATCTGGGAATCGTTTGTTTTCGAATTAATCCAAGTGGATATGACTTGGATATGAAAAAACTAGAAAGACTGAACAATGATGTATCAGATGACATTATCGAAAGCGGTTACGCTATGGTTTCTTCAACTAGGTTGAGAGGTGAATTTGCTCTTAGGTTGTGTGTAATGAATCACAGGGCAAGGAGAGAAGACGTTTTAGGTGTTTTGAAGGCTATGGAAGAAACTGCTCAAAGATTAATCCTGTGAGGGTAGTTATTTTGAGCTGTTTTGTTTCTGTCTCCGTTTTATTCTTAACCAATAGTCTAAACTTAGCTAATGCATTTTTCCTCTCAATTTTATTGGTGGGTCTTCCGGGGTTAGCTATTGTCCAGATGGGGATGGCAGACCTTTCAACTATTTCGCGAAAACAAGCATATCTGACATCGGGTTTGGCTATCATATTGATTGGATCTTTGGCGCTCGGGTTAGGTCTCGGCATGGGCGGACCAGGGGGCATGAGCCACTATGTTGAATTAGGAAACTGGTTGGGAGAGATATTTGTAGCGTTGGTGCTTACCATTCTTGGTATTGGCTTGTTGCTGGCATTTTCGATCTTGCGTAGGAAAATTGGCTTAAAGGAGACCGAAGTTGTACGCCAACTGATGCCTGTGACTAATCAGGAAAAACTATTCTTTTCTGGCTTATCTGTATGCGCAGGATTGGGTGAAGAGATTGCATATAGAGGCTATGCTATGTCTACGGTCATTATGGCGGGAGGATCTGCAACCCTTGCTGTTACAATCACTTCACTGGCGTTTGGCCTGACGCATTCATACCAAGGAGTCATAGGTATTTGTAGGACGGGAATGTTTGGTTTGATGATGGGATTTGCCTTGTTGTATACGGAGAGCCTTTGGGCATTAATATTAGCACATACCTTGATTGATTTGGTGGTGGGTCTCGTACTTGCTGAAAAGCTTCTCGACTAAACTTGGAGGTAGGATGGAAATCGATTTGGCAATTTTGGCGGATGCAGCAACAATCGATGCTACTGGTAAACTTAACATTCTTGGCGTTTTCGATCGGATCCAAGTGAGTAAGTTTCCAGCGCAGTTTGCTCGGATTGCTCTGGTGCTCAGATTAGCAGCAGGAACCTCTGAGGTAGGTGCCCACGAAATGGATATTAAGTTGATTGATCCTGGAGGTGGGGAAGTTCTTTCTTTGAATGGAGAAATGCAGCTGGGCAGTGGCGGTAATGTGGGGGGTGGTCTGAGGGTCCCTCACATTCTCAATATTGATGGCTTGGTTTTTCCTGGTCCAGGCATCTATAGTTTTGACGTCAAGATAGATCAACAACACCACGTCACCATCTCATTGATTGTAGAAGGATCGGATACTAACTAGGAAGTTTTGCTAGTAATTATTTGACCAAGGCACTTGTTGGTAAGATTGTAGGATAATCATTTGCCACTTACCGTGGCTAGCAGCTCTTATTGATTTCTGTTAGGAGGAATTTGGAATGAAGGGCCAGACAAGGGAACGCATCTTATTTAAGAATATTGTTGAGGAGATGGAAGAATCTTTCCTCGATTACTCAATGAGTGTGATTGTGCAAAGAGCCTTGCCCGATGTACGTGATGGGCTAAAACCCGTTCATCGTCGTATACTTTTTGCAATGCATGAGGCTGGGTTAAGGCCAGAAAAACCATATAAGAAGTGTGCTACTGTAGTGGGGGATGTTTTGGGCAAATACCATCCGCATGGGGACTCTGCAGTATATGATGCTCTCGTAAGGATGGTGCAAGAATTTTCTTTGAGGTATCCGTTAATCGATGGACAAGGGAATTTCGGTTCTATAGATGGAGATTCAGCGGCGGCATACCGATATACCGAAGCGAAACTTTCTGCTATTTCAGGCCAGATCCTAGCTGACATAGAAAAAGAAACTGTCGATGTGGCTGAAAATTTTGACGGACAGAGGACAGAACCGATTGTCATGCCATCGAAGGTTCCAAATCTCCTTATTAATGGATCTTCGGGAATCGCTGTAGGCCTGAGCACTAATGTGCCACCTCATAATTTGGGTGAAGTCGCCTCTGCACTTAAGGCATTGATCGAGGAACCGGAGCCTTCTCTGGATCTCATTATGAAGTACATACCTGGCCCTGATTTCCCTACTGGAGGACAGATTCTAGGCACTGCTGGCATCAGGCAAATGTATGAGACAGGAAGAGGTCGAGTTGTCATGAGGGCTAAGATAATCAAAGAGGCTCTTAGGGGTGGCAAAGAGCAACTCATTGTTGCTGAATTACCTTATGCGGTCTCGAAAACTAGAATCATTCGACAAATAGCGACATTGTCAAGGAAAGGCGGAATAGCAGCTATTTCAGATATTCGGGACGAATCAGACAGAGATGGAATAAGGCTGGTTCTGGAGATGAAAAGAGGAGCTGTTAGCAGTAGCATTATTCAAGAGCTTTATAAAAAAACGAGTCTTCAGAGCACTTTCGGTGCCATACTAATCGCACTAGACGCCGGCCAACCTAAAGAATTTAATTTGATAGAGCTATTGGAGCGCTTTAAGGATCATCGGGTCGAAGTAATTCAGAAACGTTCGCTATATGACCTGGAGAAGGCAGAGGCGGAAAAACATGTTCTTGAGGGGCTTTTGGCGGCATTGGGTGTTATAGAAGAAGTGATATCCATCATCAGAGGATCAGTAGATAGGAAAGGGGCTCTCAACGGACTACAAGATCTTTTGGGTCTTTCTGAGATACAAGCAGAAGCGATCCTGAATATGCGCCTGGCGAAACTGACTGCTTTGGAGCAGAAGGGATTAAAAAGAAGACTTGAAGATCTAAAAGCGGTTATCAAGGAGTTGAAAGGAATCGTTCGCAGCGAAGCAAGAAAATTAGAGATTATACTGGAGGAGCTGGATGAAATAGTTGAAAGATTTGGAGACGAACGGCGCACTCTGATTACAGAAGGTGATGATTCCGACCTCTATGTAATCGAAGAGAAAATTGCAGATGAAGAAGTCGCGGTCACCCACACATATCAGGACTTCGTAAAACGAATCCCTGTACGTCTTTACAAGAGAAGAATGGCCTCTGGAAAACCATTGACCAATATGGAAGATTTTGAAGATGATTATGTTAAGAACGTTTTTTTTGCTAGAACACAAGACTACCTGCTGGCCTTTACAGAGAAAGGGCGAGTTCATTCCCTCCCCGTGTCAGAAATAACTGAGGGGAAAATAAATTCTCGTGGCAAGTCTGGGTATGCACTAATAGGAGCTGACAGAAAAGACGCGATTGTTAGACTCATGCCAGCAGAGAACCTGGGGGCCAGTTCTTTCATTGTCTCGGTCACCAGGAAAGGTATGATCAAAAGGACCGCAGTCTCAGAGTATAGCCACCCTCGAAGCGGTGGAATCATCGCTGGGAAAGTGAAGGCCGGAGATCATATACTGGACGTGCATATTACGGATGGAGATTGCGACATCCTAATATTGACCCGAGGAGGTAGGTCCATCCGGTTTCCTGAGTCTGAAATTTCTATTGTTGGCCGGACAGCACTAGGAGTAAAGGGTATCAGTCTACAGCCAGGAGATTCAGTGGTCGGCATGCTAACTGTTAGAAGAGAAGGTCTAGTTCTTTGTGTTGGCCAAGATGGATCTGGTAAGAAAATCGAAACTGGGGAATTTACTATAAGGAAACGGGGTGGCCTGGGTGCGACAGTCATGCCCAGGGAAGAAGGAAGCCCTTTGGTTTCTGTGTTAGAAGTAGTTGATGGAGATCAGATAAATATCATTACGCAAGACGGAGTCCTCCACCAGATAGATATGGACGATGTTCCATCTCAAAAACGTGGCAAGGAACCAGACTCTTTGGTTGGCCTCCAAAAAGATGATGCAGTCATTCAGGTGGCTTTGGAATACGCTACTAGAGAGACGGCTGAAGAAGAGACGGCTGAAGAAGAGACGGCTGAAGAAG
>TARA_B110000116_G_scaffold125937_1_pt1 | contig 17431 bp, 17 predicted proteins | sample TARA_B110000116 | Tara Oceans TARA_B110000116 (sample SAMEA4397355) | marine metagenome | biome: Polar Biome; feature: [ZZZ] marine water layer (ENVO:01000295); material: water (ENVO:00002006), including particulate matter (ENVO:01000060) such as... | depth 199 m
GCATTGTTAACAATTTCTTCTGTTAAATGAGGAATTCCATAGTTTGCAACCATATGCCCAAAACATACTTCATGGGTCAGTGCAGCTTCAGTAAATCGTGGTGTGTAATGTCCACCACCTAGTCCAATGACATTTATTCCAATTATTGATTTAAGATCCAATAGTGATCTTATTATTGCTTCAGCGGGTTTTATTTCTTCCCATTCAGCTTCAGTAGAACCAATTTCAAGAAACATAGTTGGAGTTTTTAGAAGAGGTCCGTGATGAGTGGCTTCAAAACATACATCATAACCTTCGATTTGATTTTTCTTTATATTTAATAGTAATCCAGTCATCCAGTTAGGTGCAGTTCTAGAAATTTCACCCTCAATACCACCATATTCAGCAATCCCCCAATTACCAATAGGATGAACTGTTAGGCTAGGTTTTCCACTGGCAGCTTTATGTCTCGAAAGGAAAATAATATTATCAATATCCATTCCCGTTTCTTTAGTCCATATATCATCTATTTTTTCAGCATGAATGTGTATTTTATTTATGGTGATTAGTCTGGTGTTTTTCTTACAAAATTCGCCATAGTCTTTTGTAAGTTTCCATAATGTGTTGTTATCAAATTCACCATCTGCTTTCCATACTGACATTTCAAGCAGCCTATCTCTTAAATTTATAGAAGCTGAGTCCTCTTTAGAAGCAATAATTAGATTCATAAGCCTTCTACAAGACCTACTTTAACATTTCTTTCTTTAGCAACTTTTCTTGCCTTTTCATATCCAGCATCAACATGCCTCATTACCCCCGTTCCGGGATCGGTAGTGAGTACTCTTTCTAATCTTTTTTCAGCTTCAGGAGTTCCGTCTGCAACTACTACCATTCCAGCATGAAGTGAATATCCCATACCTACACCCCCACCGTGGTGGAAACTTATCCATGTAGCTCCTGCAGCTGTATTCAGTAATGCATTCAATATTGGCCAATCTGCCACAGCATCACTTCCATCCTTCATTGATTCAGTTTCTCGATTAGGTGAGGCAACAGATCCAGCATCTAGATGGTCTCTTCCAATAACGATTGGTGCACTTACTTTTCCAGTTCTTACTAATTCGTTAAATGCCAGCCCTGCCCGAGCTCTTTCACCATATCCTAGCCAGCATATTCTAGCCGGTAATCCTTGGAATTGTATTTTCTCTTGTGCCATCTTAATCCATCTAGCCAATGGCTTATCTTTAGGAAATAATTCTAAAATAACTTTATCAGTTTCTTCAATATCTTTTGGATCTCCAGATAATGCAGCCCATCTAAATGGCCCCTTCCCCTCACAAAATAAGGGCCTCACATAAGCCGGTACGAATCCTGGAAAATCAAATGCATTTTCAACTCCAGCTTCTTTGGCTCTAGCTCTTAGATTATTTCCATAATCGAAAGTGTGAGAGCCCATATCTTTTAATTTTAGCATAGCTCTTACATGTGTTGCCATGCTGTTGTAACTCATTTTAATATATTTTTCAGGGTTATTTTCTCGAAGTATATCTGCATCTTTTAAGCTGATATTATGTGGATTATATCCTATCAAGGGGTCATGAGCTGATGTTTGATCAGTTAATAGGTCAGGGACTATATTTCTCTCGATTAATCTTTCTAGTAAATCAATTATATTAGCGACTACTGCAATTGATTTAGCCACTTTGTTCTTCTTCCATTCAAGTGCTTTATCTATGGCTTCATCAATATTATAAGATATTTCATCACAATATTTAGTTTCTAATCTTTTCTTAATTCTTTCAGAATCTATTTCTGCAGCTAAAAAAGTTCCACCATTCATAGTTGCAGCCAAAGGTTGTGCACCCCCCATTCCTCCTAATCCTCCTGTAACTACTAATTTCCCATTTAAGTTTCCATTAAAATGCTGTCTGGCAGCTTCAGCAAATGTTTCGAAAGTTCCTTGTAAAATGCCCTGTGAGCCGATGTAAATCCATGATCCAGCAGTCATTTGACCATACATCATTAGTCCTTTTTTATCTAACTCATCAAAATGTTCCCAAGTAGCCCAATTTCCTACCAAATTAGAGTTTGCTAAAAGGACGCGTGGAGCATCTTCATGTGTTTTAAAGACACCAACTGGCTTTCCACTTTGGATAAGTAAAGTTTCATCATTCTCTAATTCTTTCAATTCTTTAACTATTGAATTATATGCTTCTATGTTTCTTGCGGCTTTTCCTCTTCCGCCGTAAACTATCAGGTCTTCTGGTTTTTCAGCAACATCAGGATCTAGATTATTCATTAACATTCTGAGGGCGGCTTCTTGCAACCATCCTTTACAACTTATCTCTTTTCCATGTGGTGCTTTCACAATGTCCATAGTGTGCTATATAGTGTAATTTAAACACATTTCCCCAATATTTCATTTTCTAATTTCGGTACACAAATATAAATAAACGGGCAATTATTGGGATATTGTGAAGACTAATAATATCAAAACAAAAAGCTATACTAATTATATTCAGTGCATTTGTGGATATGAGGGTTTATCTATAGAGGCTCGACAACACAGGGAATGTCCTAAATGTCACACAGTAGTAGAAGCCTGTTGTGAGGGTAATAATTGCTTTTGAGCTAACCAGTTAATTTTTTCCAAATCCACTTGATTGGATCATAATATTCATCAACAACGCGTTCTTTCATTGGAATTATTGCGTTATCAGTAATCGCTATATTTTCAGGACAAACTTCGGTACAGCACCGAGTAATATTACAAAGTCCAATTCCATTATCTTCTTTTAAAGTTTCAAGACGATCCCCTTGGTCGAGAGGATGCATTTCAAGCATAGCATTTCTCATTAAGAATCGGGGTCCTGCATATTCGGATTTCATATCACTATCCCTAATTACATGACATACGTCTTGGCAAAGAAAACATTCGATACATTTTCTAAATTCTTGTACTCTATCAACATCTTCTTGCATCATACGAGGATCATCCGTATCAGGATGTTGATAAGGTAATATTTTCTTATTTACTTCATAATTCCATGAAACATCAGTTACTAGATCTTTAATGACTGGAAAGGCTTGCATTGGTTTAATGACTAGAGGCTCAGCCTCATCATAGTCTGACATTCGGCACATGCACATCAATTTAGGTTCACCATTGACTTCAGCCGAACAAGAACCACATTTACCGGCCTTACAATTCCATCGAACAGCTAGATCAGGTGCATCATTCGCTTGAATCTGGTGGACAGCATCCAAGACAACCATTCCGGGACCTCCTTCCATTTCAAATTCGTGCATAAAAAAATCAGGTTCTTCACCTCTTTGTATGATTACTTTTCGCTTCATATGGCCTCCTTGTGCACAAATTCATCTAGTTCATCTGGCATTATTTTCTTGTTGGATTTAATGACATTGATTCCATCGGGGCTCTTCCTTATTATTATATTTAACATTCCTAGTTCCGAATCATAGTCTGGATAATCTAGCCTGGTGTGTCCACCTCTACTTTCTCGCCTCTCTTTGGCAGCTTCAGTAACGGCTAGAGAAGTTACAATCATATTTTTCAGGTCTAAGCAAAGATGCCAACTAGGATTATATGCTCTATTTCCAAAAGCTTTGGCATTTTCAACTCGCTTTTCAAGTTCCTTTAATTTTTCAATACCTTTTATTAAATCTTTTTCATTTCGGACTATGCCAGCATGGTTTTCCATGATGTCTTGTAATTCTTCATGTAAATGATAGGGATTTTCTTTTTTGTCTTTACCAAAAGAGTCGAGAGTTTCATTAATACCATTGTCCAAATCATCCTTATTGATTGCTCGTTCTTTACTATTTAAGGCAAAAATAGCGGCGGAAGTCCCAGCAATTTTTCCAAACACTAATAAGTCGGAAAGTGAATTACCTCCCAAACGATTTGCACCATGAAGGCCAGCTGCAGCCTCTCCAGCCGCGTACATTCCTTTCAGAGTCGAGGCTCCAGTTTCAGCATCAACACGGATTCCTCCCATCATGTAGTGTGTAGTTGGTCCCACCTCCATAGGTTCTGAAGTAATATCAAGATCACCTAGTTCTCTGAATTGGTGATACATTGAAGGTAATTTCTTTTTAATATATTCAGCAGGTTGACGATTAGCTATATCCAAAAAGGCACCACCATGTGGACTTCCTCTTCCTTCTTTGACTTCCTTCATGATTGCCTTAGCGACTACATCTCTCGTTAGTAATTCAGGAGGGCGCATCGCACCTTTTACTCCCTTTAACCAATCATTTGCTTCTTTTTCATTTTTTGCAGTTTCAGCCGCAAAAGCTTCAGGAATATAATTAAACATAAACCTTTCATTTTTGTTGTTTAGTAAAATTCCACCCTCGCCTCTCACACCTTCAGTAACTAGTGTACCTTTAACACTTGGAGGCCATACCATACCAGTAGGATGGAATTGTATAAATTCCATATCTTGTAAATCAGCTCCAGCCAAATAAGCTAAAGCATGCCCGTCTCCAGTATATTCCCATGAATTGGAAGTTACACGATATGCCTTTCCGATACCTCCTGTAGCTATGATGATTGATTTAGCTTGTATTGATACTAATTTACCATTATTACGATAATATGCCAAGGCTCCAATTGCTTGATTATTCTCCGTTAAAATCTTTGAAACCGTACATTCCATTAGGATATCAACATTTTCTTGATGTATCACTTTGTCTTGTACTGTTCTTATAATTTCTAATCCTGTTCTATCACCAACGTGTGCTAATCTCGGAAACCTGTGACCTCCAAAATTGCGCTGATTTATTTTTCCATCTTTTGTACGGTCAAATACAGCACCCCATTTTTCTAATTCCATTATTCTTTCAGGAGCTTGCTCGGCATGTATTTTAGCCATTTTCCAATTATTTAAGTGCTTTCCACCTCTAATTGTATCCCTAAAATGGGCTTTCCAATTATCTCTTTCATCTGCATTACCTAAGGCTGCAGCTGCACCTCCCTCGGCCATTACTGTATGTGCCTTACCTAGTAATGACTTTGATACCAAACATACGGTTGCTCCCTCGTCAGAAGCGGCAATAGCTGCTCTTATTCCTGCACCCCCGGCGCCAACGACTAATACATCATATTTTTTTTCTTCGAAATCTTCCATTACATCACCCATTGAAATATTTCCTCATTTCCGAGTAATCCTAAGTATATCCGAACATAGAAATCAGCAATCATTATAGTGACTAATGAAATCCAAAAGTATAGACCGTGATGTTGATTAAGATAATTCACCCATGAGTTACCTTTCTTCTTAACATAATTTGTACAAGATATACAATCCACATTTCCCCCGATTAGATTTCTTAATGAATGGCATGAAGAAACGTATAGAGTTAGGAATAATGCATCAATAGTTAATATAAAACTTCCAAATCCAAATCCGATACTATCTCCAAAAATATAAGATTCAATTGCATGGTACCAATGCAGTATGGCTAAAATAATTGCTAAATAGAGAAAATATCGGTGGGAATTCATAATTATAAAAGGAAGACTGTTTTCACCATTGTAGGACTTAACTGGCTTATCAACTGCACAACCTGCTGGATTTGCTAATAAGGATCTGTAAAAGACTCTTCTGCCATAATAGCACGTTCCTCTGAATCCAAGCGGAGCCCATATGAAAAGAAGCGTAGCTGGAAGTGGCCACCAGCTAAGTATGTCTGAGGGTATGGCATTAGGTCCTGGTGATGAAATAGGGCTAACGTAGTGTGCCCCGTTTGCATTTTGACTTGTATCGTCATTATAATAAACAAAGTCATCTTCGTATTCAGCATAATAGGGTATTTCGCCGTGCTCTATCAAAAGTACAGTAATAGTATATATTCCAAATAATATTAAGATAGATGCCATGATAAGTGGCTGAATCCACCACCTGTCTGTTCGGAATGTTGCGAATAAACCTTTCTTTTCAACGGGAACAAAACAAGAAGGTATGTCTAGTGCGTCAGAACTCAATAATTCTCTATAGGAAATGGGTATTTCTAATATGTCATCAAATGCTGATAAAGTATTTTATAAGGTATACATACTTATCAAAGTATGCGATGGGCTTTTGTAGTAACAGTGATGTTTGTGAGTTTATCCTTTATGGGATGCTTAACTCCTGAAGATAAACGTACGGTGATAGATGAAAATTCCATTGAGGTGACTAGACTTGTAGTAACGGAAGAAGAGTTATCCCAATATCCTTACAGCGATGATCCAATACGTAATTTTTCAGTTTTGGATCCTTTAAGTCTGGATATTATTTCAGAAAGGTTATGGGCCGTTTTTGGAACTGACAATGTTGGTTCAGGTGATGAGCACAATTATGGCGGTAATTGTTGTGAACATTATTTAGCAACAGATCAAGATGGTACAATTTACAATTTAGGTGGTGAATGGCCATGGTGGAGTACTGATAGAGGCCTTACATGGGATGAATGGGTACCTCCGGCATTCAACACAGATTTAGGATGTGAAGAAGGACAACTAGATCCAACATTTGACCCTGGTCTTGGTGAAGGTTCAATTATTCAGGCTCCTAATGGAGATATTTTAGCAATGACTTGGTTTCCTTATCCTAGTACGGATGGAGTAGATCAATTTTATGCAATTTTAGGAAAGAAGACAAGCCCTACTCAAATAGAATGGGAATATTGTTGGAATACCTTTGACAAAGAACCATTTTATGATCGTTCTTGGCAAGTTCCAGTTGTTGGACCTATTAATCCACCTCCTGAGCTTTCAACTAACTTATGTTCTTCAGATTGTCCATGGGCTAGCATGGTTGTTTCAAATTTCTGGAGTTATAATGAACAAGGTTATCAAATTAGTGTGGATGGATTGAACTATCGTCCACTAGACATTCCAAATAGTGCAGATAATGAATGTAATGCAGAGTATGCTCGTTGTGGTCCAGATTTAGAATTTGATTTATATTTTGAAGATTTAGGACCTGAGTGGGATTATATGCAACCTCATCGTGAGATGAGAGCTTCGCCTATACCTTCAGGTGGTTTACTTTTTCCTAGATGGTTTGAAGATGGTAGTAATTTATTTCTGGATACTGAATTAACTTGGCATAGGCATACTTTACCTAATGGTAGTTTCTTACCTTCACGTAGTTTAGTCATAGACAGTTCAGGGGCATTGCATAGTGTTTCTTGTAATACTGCAGATCCTGGAGCAAAAAGTTGTGATGGGACTTTCAATTTAACGCATCAAATTAGCTACGATGGAGGTTATACTTGGACAAATCAAACCCATACATGGCCTTTAGCTCTATCAGTTTCGGATAATACTTTCGAGTGGGATTTTCAGGCTGATGGAAATCTAGATTTAGCAGTTATTTCAATGCGAGTTCAGACTGAGATTAATGGAACTTCAAGTGATATTGATCTCGTTTTCCATATAAGAGATTATAGAGAAAATATGGAAGCTGATTCAATTACTTTAATAGGTTTAGGAGATTTAGATGCCACATCTGGAGCTGGCAATGATGTTAGATTTGATTTTTCATCTATGGCGATATTACCTGATGGAGGTGTTGTAGTAGCCTATCATGATAGTACCGATCCTAACACAGATCCCATGTTTGCAATAGAATTAGAATTACCTGAAAGCTATTTTTATTATATTTTTTAGAGTAAGTGTATAATTTCTTTTGCTCTATTTCTTAGAGTCACTTCAGAAGTACCAACTGCTTTTGCAATTTCTAATTGGCTTCTTCTAACTTTATTTTTTTTACAAGATAAATATAATGCAGCTCCTAGTAACGCAGCAGGTGATATTCCTTGCCTATAGTCACTACTTTCGATAGTATTGATTATCTCTTGTGCATATATTTCGATATTATGATCTAATTCGAGTTTTTTTGAAAAACGGGGAAGAAGATTTGCAGTATTAGGTATATTAATTTTTAGTTTGAGTTTACGTTTAATTAATCTATGTAATCTACTTAATTCATTACGATTTAAGCTGGTTTTATCTGCAACTTCATCGAGGGTTCTAGGAACATTCTCCATTCGGCATGCAGTGTAAATTGAAGCTGCAGCTACTTTTCCACTACTTCTTCCTCTTACCAGTCCAGATTTAGAAGAGCTTGAGAATATTTCCAATGCAGATTCTTTGATAGAATTATCTACTTTTAGATCAAATGCAATTCTTTCGATTTCATCAGAAGCTAAAAGGATACTTTTACTAGCTAGATTTCCTGTTCGAGTTTCTTTTTGCCACTTCATAATGGTTTTAGAGTTTATATTCTGCTCTTGAGGGATTGATTCAATAACTGTTTCAGGGTTATAGCTTGTCCATTTTGGTCCCGAATCAAAGATTAGGTCACAATCTTTACATGACATAACACTATCACCTTCATCTTTGATACTTTGCGACTCACATTCGGGACATTTTAGTTTCATTTTCTATAAATCTCTCTACCAACTAATCTAGTTATTCTAAATCCCTTATTGGCTGAAATTGCTAGATAGGGTTGTTTTACTGGTCCAAAAATATTTACAACTCTTCCAACTAATTTATTTTCGGAATCATAGATTTTCGTATTTTTATTTACCTTCTCTTTAGCCATAACTATTGCTAAATTCTTTGAATTAAGATGAGAAACTCTTCCAAGACATATCATATGCAACTTCTTTAAAACTTCTATTTAAAGTTTACTATTTATCTAGGTAATTGACTATGTTATCCCAGAATGTAGTTTCAGCAAGAACCAGTTTATGTTTTTTAATTACTTCACGTGGCGTTTTTAATCTGCTAAAATTAATATCGTCATAATTTACTTGTAATAGGGTAAGAAATTCAGGTTTACTGACTGTAAAATATATCGATTCTCCATTTAGAGCACTTTTAATGTCTTTTATTGTTCTTGCCCCTCTACATACGTCACTTACAGCCCCTATCATTGTTCGAATTTGGTGCCATAAAAATGATCGCCCTTCAATATCACAAGCCAAACCATTTTCAATTTCCGTGATAGTTATATTAAAAATATCGACTTCAGGATTAGGATTATTTCTTTTATCTTTTTTTGAGAACTTTTCGAAATTGTGTTTACCTTCAAATACTTTTATTGCTTGACTAAATTCTTCCAAATTTATATTATCATAAATTAAATATCGATATAATCTCGAAGTAGCTTTTCTAGGATTAAAATTCTCTTTAACCTCACAGAATCCATTAATCCACACATCATGTCCGCTCAATTTTTCGGTTAATTTTCCAGCTAATAATTCGCAGTTCATTTCAGAGCTCGTCAAAATCACGTTGCCAATGGCACTTACTCCTTTGTCAGTTCTGCTTGCAAATTGAGGATTGGAGGCTCCACATTCGGTAAGCTTTTCAGTTAAAATACGACCTACAGTTTCTATATTTGGTTGTATTTGCGATCCATGATATGATTTACCTAAATAAGCTATACGAATTAAGGTCCAATACAATTTCATTAACTAAAGTATCTCTTCGAGTGTTTTTCCTAATTCCGAAGGATTCTCTGATACATGAATTCCTGCACGTTCCATAGCCTTCATTTTTGCTTTAGCCGTTCCCTTTCCACCAGATATAATCGCGCCGGCATGTCCCATACGTTTACCAGGAGGGGCCGTTCTTCCAGCAATAAAACCAACCACTGGTTTTGATACATATTCTTTTACGTATTCAGATGCCGTTTCTTCGGCACTACCCCCTATTTCTCCAATCATAATAATAGATTTTGTATCATTATCTCTTTCAAATGCTTCTAAACAATCAATAAAATTTGTTCCGTTTACCGGATCTCCTCCTATTCCAACACATGTAGATTGACCTAGTCCCTTTTCAGTTACTTGATTCACGGCTTCATATGTTAAAGTTCCAGAACGTGAGATTATTCCAACATCTCCTCTTCTATGTATGTGTCCTGGCATAATACCCACTTTACTTTTTCCAGGAGTTATAATACCTGGACAATTAGGTCCAATTAGGCGAGTATCCTTTGTTTCAATATATTTCTTTACTTTGACCATGTCAAGTGCGGGAATTCCCTCAGTGATTGCCACGATTAATTCAATACCTGAATCTGCAGCTTCCATTATAGCGTCGGCAGCAAAAGCAGGTGGAACAAAAATACATGAAACATTTGCACCAGCATCAGTTGCCTCGGACAGTGTATCCCATATTGGTAATCCTTGAGTCTCTTGGCCGCCTTTACCTGGTGTTACGCCACCAATAACCTTAGTTCCATAATCTAACATTTGCTCAGTATGGAATTGTCCATTTTTTCCAGTAATACCTTGTACTACTATTTTACTACTTGAATCTAGCCAAATACTCATGTATTACCCCCTATTGAGTTAATGGCCTTAATAGCGCCATCATTCATATCATCTGCTGAAATCAAATCTAGTCCCGATTCAGATAGCATTTGTTTACCTAATTCCACGTTTGTTCCAGCAAGTCTAACTATTAGAGGTACACTCATGTTGATTTCTTTTGCTGCAGTGATGATTCCCTCTGCAATAAAATCACATCTCATTATTCCTCCGAATATGTTTACAAATATGGCTTTAACTTCAGGATCTGATAAAATTACTTTGAATCCTTCAGCTACTTGTTTGGAATCGGCCCCACCTCCCACGTCTAAGAAATTAGCAGGTTCACCTCCATGAAGTTTGATGATGTCCATAGTGGCCATAGCTAATCCAGCTCCGTTCACCATACATCCAATTTCACCATTAAGTTTAATATAATTCAATCCAACTTTATTTGCTCTTGTTTCTAGAGGCTCTTCCTCACTTACATCCCTTAATTCTTCAATTTCATTATGTCGGAAAAGACCAGAACTATCAAAGTTTATTTTTGCATCTAATGCAATAATTTCATCATCTGAACTGACTACAAGTGGATTGATTTCAACGATAGAACAATCTAAGTTTACAAATAAATTGTAGAGGCTCTTCATAAATTTAATGCAGTGTTTAATTTGATTTCCTTCTAATCCAAGTCCAAAAGCAATTTTTCTAGCTTGCCAATCTCCAAGTCCTGTAATTGGATCAATGTGAACTTTCAAGATTTTTTCGGGGTTCTTACTTGCGACTTCCTCGATTTCGACCCCTCCTTCAATTGACGCCATTATTACTGGTAAGTCTTTTTCGCGATCTAAAACTATTCCTAAATATAATTCTCTTGATATGTTACATCCTTCTTCCACATATATTTTTCTAACTTCAACTCCTTCTGTAGTGGTTTGTGGAGTAATTAGTTTTGAACCTATTAATTTTCCCGCAGCTTCATAAACTTCATCTGGTGAACGGCAAAGTATGATTCCTCCTCCCTTACCTCTACCACCGGCATGTACTTGGGCTTTAACTACCCAAATATTCCCACCCAATTCCTTGCAAGCTTCTGCAGCTTCATTAGAATTTGAAGCTACGACGCCTCTTAGAGTTTTTACACCATACTGCTCAAACAGACCTTTTGCTTGGTATTCATGGATGTTCATATCATATTACACACAGATTGGGGTTTAATACTCTAGTCTTAGCATATAATTACGTAAAGATTTAAATAGAACACAATCTGCCGCCAAAAGTAGGTTATTAAATGGCTAAGAAAAATCCTGCCCATATGTTTCGGGGCAAGAAAAAAGCATACACTCGAAAAGAGTACATCGGCGGCGTTCCAGCAAGCCGTATAACTAAGTTTGACATAGGCTCAGCAACAACCGATTTTAGTGTTAAAGTTACATTGTCTGCAGATGAAGAATGTCTGGTAAGACATAATGCTTTAGAATCAGCTAGAGTTACTGCAAATAGATATATTCAGGAAGCGGCAGGCCGTGAAGGATACCATTTGAAGGTTAGAGTATATCCTCATCATGTATTAAGACATAACAAGATTGCTCAGGGAGCTGGAGCAGATCGTGTTTCAATGGGTATGCGTAAATCTTTTGGAAAAACGGTAGGCACTGCAGCTAGAGTTAAATCTGGTCAAAAGTTAATTACGTTAAGCACTTCAGATGATTTTCTTGCTGAGGCCAAAGAAGCTTTGAGGAAATCATCCCATAAACTTCCGACACCTTGTAAGATTGTGGTTGATCAAAAGTAATGGCTGAACTCGTTAAGAAACTAGGATTACCCCAACCCGATGGATTTTTATATTTTGTTGAAACTAATTGTACTGTATGGAAACATCAAGGTGGCCAAAAAACACTGATATCAGATGTTATTATAGAAAGAGAAGAGGGATATCTGTATTTTATTGATTTGAATGGCGATTTAGTGAAAAAATCTAATCTTCAACAAAGAGATAAAGATACTAACGATTTATATAAACCTGGGACTCAAGTTCCAAGAAATTAATTTTTAGAATTCTACCAAAATTTCCACCATGCTTTTTCTTGTGGTAACGTTCTACCTTGCATTTTGTTAGCATAATTTTCATCACCATCAGATATTCCTTTTATTATGGCAACATCCATACTTCTGTATGCAATTTTTCCAGCAGGACTCATATCTTTTAGAACTGTTAATGCATTTGTAGTTAAGGTTTTTAATAATTCAAGTCTTTTTCTATCAAATTCAATATTTCCAGAGGCTGAAACATTTTCACCTACTGCATCAGAAATTAATGTAGATAAATCCAAATTCCCATCCAATTCTTTTTCTCTAAACCATAATGAAAATCCAGCCAGGAAACTAAGTTCACTTTCAATCCATTCTCCTAATGTTCTTGATATTAAATCTCTAGTAATTTTTTTCTCTTCTGACCAATATTTTTCAGCGTGTTTTGGAAATTTAGTTTCCATTATTATATTTATTTCCTCAATTTCTTTGGTACGTAATTTTATTTTTTTAGATAGGTTTACGGAAATCCAAGAATAGTCACAGGAAATTTTTAGTTCTTGTTCACCTTCCTTTTTGAAGAATCTCAGAGATTCTTGGTCTGAAATCAATTCAGCTACTTGCTCTACACTTAGTTCAGATTCCTTCGAAACTTCTTCTATAGTAAGTTTTTTTCCAATTAATGAAATAAAGAGTTGAGCAACTTCACCTTTGCCTGGTTCTTTCATAGAATAACCTTGCTTCCACTAGGTTTGCCAGTTAGGATCATTTCCAATGAATCTAAATCAGTTATCCAACATTGGCTATAATGAGATATTTCTAGTGCACATTCTAATTTCCCAATTATTCCTCCGGTAACATCGGTATTTCCATTAGTAATGTTCCTTTCTTTTAACACCTTAACCATCTTGGAATCAACTATAGGGATAAGCTTACTATCTTTAGACTTAGGATCTCCATCCATGACTCCTGGGAGGTCCATTATAAATGCTGAAAAACGGGGCTTATATATCCGTGATAATTCCATCATTATAACATCACCACTTAGTATGTTAATTCCTTGTAATTCATCATCGGTGGCATCACCGAAAGTAATTGGGATAATTCCTTCTTTAATGCTCTTATCAAATATTTCTTTAGGAAATTGAGAGATGTGTTTAGCGCCCCTTGTCTTCATTGATTCAGAAGGAATAATAGATTTAGTTTTAATTCCATTCTGTTCTATAATTTTGCAAAAAAGTTGGTTTAATTTCTTCATTTGTTTTCTTATTTCTGTGATTGATTCTTTTTGTTCCGGGTTTTTATTTAAACCATCAGTTAGATTGAATTTTTGAGCAATAGGATGGCCGAATGATCCAGCTCCATGAACTATAATAATATCATAATCATTATTACTTAATAATCTCCCAATTCTTTCCAAATTTCTAATGTTAATTCTGGGAACATTACTATTTTTTTCAGTGATTAATGAACCTCCAAATTTCAAAAGAATTTTTTCTTTAGACATGATTATCTTCATAGATATAGATAAGTAGTCTAAAAGGTAGAGTGTCAGTGATTAAATAGCACTATCAATGGCTAATAGTGCAAAATAAGATAGGTCTTGCCTTGTTCGGGGCTTTGTGTTATAATCTGACTCAAGGTTTGGCCTTTACTTTAGTTAGGATGCAAGCAAATGCTCTTGGTGATTTCCGGACATTAGGTTTAGTTGTCGGTTTACCTAATTTTGCACTTGTTGGAGGTTCTTTTTTTTGGGGTATTATAGCCGATCGTTGGCAGAATCGTAAGGCAGTTGTTGTATTATGTGCAATGTTTTCAGCTATTTTGTATATTCCATTACCTTGGTTAAGTCCTTTTGGATTAATATTAGTTCGAACTTTACAGTCATTTTTTCTCGGTGGAATGGTTCAGATAGCAACATTATTCTCTGAATTGGATCCTGAGGCTAGAGCAACATTGATGGGGAAGCTTGAAGCTGCTTTAGGCTTTGGATGGGGGGCTGGAGCCTTTCTTGGTGGTTTTCTTGTATTATCTGAAGATTATGGTTCATCTCATCCTACTGTTATTTTTTCTTTTTTACTTACTGCTTCTTTGGGAATATTCGCAGTTGTTGGCTATATGGGCTCGACAGAAAGGTACATGCCTAGAGAAGTAGTACAGTTAGACTTCGGGGAATATTTTTGGCCTATATCTCGTCTTTTTGTCACGACGTTTATTATGTTTTTCGGATATATGTTTTTTTTAAGTATATCTCCAATATATTTGACAGAAATTACAGGTTCAAGTTTTGGTATGGGGCTTATAGTTTTACTTAGTGGAATAGTTCATGCCATTACAGCACCATATGTAGGAAGGTTAGTTGACACCTATCCTCGTGAGAATGCAATAAGAGCTTCAACTATAACTGTATTTCTTAGTTTAACAATTTATTCGTTGACTAGCAATATTTATTTAGTGACTTTAGCTTTTTTACCTCCAATATACATGACTTTTTTTCTAGGGGCTAGAACAATAATTGCAGATAATATACCCTACCAACTCCGAGCTAGAGCTATGGGTCTTCTTACTTCATTTAGTTTATTAGGAAGTGGAGTAGGGAGCATTGTAGTTGGAGAACTATTAGTTACTATGAGTTTTCAAGAGGTTTTTCGTATAGGTTCGATTTTAACTTTCATGGCAATATTAGTAGGGTGGTATCCTATGAACAGTAAAATTTAGTTATAGTTGATACGTATATTTCTTTCTTTAAGAAAATCTAGAACAAAATCATAATTGTGTCTATCTTGACCTAATGTCTCAGGACAGAGGATTCCCGTTTCAGTTATCTTTCTTTCAATTAACAGTTTTGCGAATGCACAAGCAGTTAGACCAGTTGTTCTAGCCATACTGCTCCACCCTTCAGTTTTCTCATCATAAACAGTATAGTTGATTTCGGAGCCGTCTTTTTTGATGGCAGTAATAATCATAAATGTGAATTCATCTTCATTTTCAGATAATTTCCATTCATCAAATAATTGAATACATGTTTTCTCTTTTTGAGTCATCTTCTTCCCATTAAAGTTAATGATTTCATCTGAAAATCCTCCATTACTAATTAATTTTTTTACTAATTGAGCATGACCTGGATATCGGATTGTATATTCAAGTAGATTAGGAATTTTAGATATTTTTTCATCTGAATTGAGTAAAGTCCTTAAACCATCAGTCAAAAAAGCTTCAAGAGTCCCTATATTTTCAACTTCAAAATTTATAATATCTGATAATGCGTCTTTTATCTTAATTTGTCCGTCGATTTTTATTCTAGCAGGTCTTGTGTATTCTTCAATAACATCTATTGGAGAAAAAGGAGCTTTATAGTTCCAAGGAGGTTTTTTTTCTTTGGGAAGGCCTCCTACCATAGTTCGAATTTCAGCAATATCATTATTTGCAACGATGTGGCCAATAATTAGATTACTTAGCCCAGGGGCAACTCCTGCATCGGGGATAATTGTACAATTATGTTTTAGTGCAAGACTTGAAAGTTCTAGGCAGTCTTCAGGCATAAATGAGATATCAGTACAAGAAATACCTAGGGTTATTAATTTTTTTAGAATATTGAACCCCATAAATCCCGGTAAACAGTTAATGGCTAACTGATAATTTCTTATTTCGTTTTCAAATACGGTGTCATTAACATCGATAGTTCTAATTTGAATTTTTGAATTTCTTTTTTTAAGATCTTTAAGATTATTTTTAGAATTATCAAAAACAGTTATCTGATACTCTTTTGCTAATTCAATAGCTATAAGCGATCCAACCATTCCACTTCCAATGACAGCTATTTGCATTGTGAATTAGATACTCATCTTCTTTCTAGAAACTCTCACACCATTTGGAGCTACTACTATCCATTTTTGACTTACACCTACTAAATCTCCATCAATATCAGCCACTGCTCTTTCTAATTCAGCTAGTATCTTGTGTAGAGTCTCCTGATCGGAAGTGAGTGGTGTAAAATCTATTAAAATCATATTTCCATCATGAAGTTCAGTAGTAATCTGTTTTATTTGTTCTGGTTTACTTAGCATCATGGTATGAACAACCATGGATGCCTTACCTCCATAATCTTCAGCCTTATCTGCACTCCAATTTCTTAAATCAAAAAATTGTTCAGTTGGTATCCTTCTCATTTGGGGTGGTGCAGCTGCCATGTTTGAATATTTAGTTGTGGTTAATTAGGCTTCCTGTGTTTTAAAGCGGAAATTCCAATTATTATTACTGAAACTGTAATAAAATTAGGATAGGGTAAAATACTAGATTTGACTTTAGCCTTGAAACTGGCCTCTTTTGTCATGTTATTATTGTCTTCAATAAGTTCTCCGTTAGAAACAAAAGCTATTATTTCAAATTCATGATATCCTGGAAGTGCAATCCATTCATAATTGAAAACTTTAGTTCCTTCAGCTTCAATAGTGTATTCCCAACTTTTAACAATTTCATCATCTATCAATAAGTTAACAGTACCTATGGCTGTATCTCCATTGTATAGGGTAGACTGATAAGTCTCATTATAATTTGTTAAGACAAATTCGATATTTTGAGTTTTACCTTTCTCTTTAGTACCTTTAATGTCCAGAGACTCAACATATATATCAGCCCAACCTAAGACCTCAACAGTACTACTGTTTGTTCTATAGTTTCCCTTTTCATCCATTAGTTCATAATCCAAAACTATAGTTCCAGTATATTCTATTTCTACAATTAGATTAAAATTAGATCCCTGATCCTCATATGTTAATTCGGTTCTTTTATTGCCTTCAAAGTCATATACACTTATTTTTAAGAAGTTAATATAAGCTTCATTTTCTTCATCATATGCATTCAAATAGATTTCAAAATCTTGGCCATATCTTGGATTAGAAGGATGTGTGTTCAAGACCCCCCAAGGTTTGTAATCTGCATAAAATTCCATTTCATAGTAATCCACTCCAACTGGATCTTGTTTGACTGTTAAACCTACTGTATGCTCACCTCCAGTTTCAATCAATATTGAGATCATTTCATTCTTTCCAGCCAGTTCGAGACCATCAAGTGTCCAAGTGTA
>TARA_B110000116_G_scaffold30803_1_pt1 | contig 17321 bp, 17 predicted proteins | sample TARA_B110000116 | Tara Oceans TARA_B110000116 (sample SAMEA4397355) | marine metagenome | biome: Polar Biome; feature: [ZZZ] marine water layer (ENVO:01000295); material: water (ENVO:00002006), including particulate matter (ENVO:01000060) such as... | depth 199 m
AGTATTAGTTTTTTTTCGCTTTGATAATTATTCATTTTCAACTCACTAAAAGGTGACAAATTTAATTGTAAATAATGAGTTCATTACTCACCCTTTAACATAACCAGCTGTTAAACCACTTACAATTTGTTTCTGAAAAAACATAACCAAAATAAATAACGGCAATGTGGCTGCTCTCCCTATTTCTTGTACTGTTCCCGAGCCGTCACTGAAATCGGGCAAGGTTCAACCACGCAGGCGATCTCGGTTTGAACATGCCGTTCGACCGTGGGTTTGGCGCTGCCTCCGTCCGGTTCCCCCCAGGTCAGCGAGACGTTTGTGCCGGGTTCGGCCACGTTTTCATCCAGCAGCGCAAGCGAGATCCAGCCGCGCACATTTGATGTGTAGACCGGATAATGCGAGATCCCGACGGGCATCCCTCCAGCACTGACAAGGTCATAGGGGCAAGTCGCATAGTGCGAGGCGGGCATATCCATGAATTTAAAACGCTCGGCTTCGCCCAGTTGTGAGGCGAAAACATTGACGACATCATCCTTGAACCACCGCAAGGTTCGTTTGTGTCTATGGGGTTGATCCTGTTTCACCTCTAGTGCAGCGCGACCCACAAAATCATGGTCAAATTTGACGATGTGCCCATATCCAAGGTCATAGGGCGACAGGTAATAGTCCTCGACATTGCTGCTGACAAACGACCCACCCAGTGAAAGCCCCGCCATAAAGCTGTCAGCCGCCAGCCATTCACGGAAACCCTTCATCTTTTCGCCAGAGTAGATCGCGGGCAATGGCGACGGGAACCAGCCGCTTTCATGGGCAACGGTTGAATAGGTCTTTGAACCTGCAGCCAGCAACCCCATGTCTTGCCCGGCTTCCATGATGGCGTTTCTGATACGGTCGTAGTCATCAAACGGGCCAAAAAGTTCCAACCCCACGGCACCCGCCATTCCGTGTCGAAGTGCACGCACTTGAACGCCGTCGATGTTTATCGTGCCCATGCCGAAGAATTTAAATCCTTCCAGAGGGCCACCATTCAGATTTTCAAGGATCGCATTGGCGTTTGGTCCCTGCACCTCGAACCGATAGCCCATCCGCCGACCGTTGTTGTCGAGCGCCCGCATATCGGTGACTGCCTCAACGTCGTAGTCTCCAGTTTCGATATGATACTGCACCCAGTCACGATTAATAGGTTTGTTGACAATGTTAACTTTGGTATCATCTAGGATGAACATGATGGCATCGCCAATTACAAAGCCGTCATGATTACAAAACACCACCTGCTTGGCGATGTCTTTACGAAAATTGGCCATTGAGTTGATCGCAAGGTCTTCGAGCAAACGCTTCACGTCCGGCCCTTCGATATAATGATCGGTCATGTGATACGATTGGTCGAACAATACCGCGCCATTGCGCCAAGCCTCTTGCTCGTCACGCCAATTGGTAAATTCCGCTTTGATTGGGAATTGATAAGGGCCGGCATTCGCGTTGCGAAGCATATCCACCGGATTGCCGATTGCATTGATCTTGTCCTCGAGTGTGTCGACGGTCACTTTAAATCTCCCTTAATGCAGGCCAATCAATTTTGGCGCGTTTTTCCAACTATCTCTTTACTAGTGGGCAGAAATGGGCAGGATCTCAAGGACTATATTAATTGCCACGCAAATCTGGTAAAATTTCGCTAAGAATTGCCAGATTAAGGAGACTCTATGTCGAACGTCGAATCCCGACTTACATCCATGGGGCTTATCCTGCCCGACCCCTTGGTTCTGCCCAGTCCCAACCGAACTAGCGCCGTGCAGGTCGGCAACATGCTTTACGTTTCTGGCCACGGGGCGGCGTTGCTGGAAGATGATACGGTGAAGCGCCGCGGGAAAGTCGACGTCGATATATCCGAGGATGAGGCTTACGCGACCTCGCGGGCACTGGCCCTCAAAATGATAGCGACCGTGAAACATCATGTCGGCGATCTGGACCGGGTTGCGAAAGTTGTGAAAATCTTGGGGATGATTAATTCCCATCCTGACTTTGAGCGCCCAAACGCCGTCCTTAATGGCGCGAGCGATTTGATTTATGAAGCATTTGGTCCTGAAATCGGACAACATGCCCGCTCTTCCGTTGGAGTCGAGACGCTGGTTGATCGACAACCTGTCGAGATAGAAGGCATTTTTTTGATCCAAGACTAAACGTTGACAACATCAATCACATCAATCAATGCTAGTAGGCAGAAAGTGGGACAATGCTTCAAAACTTAACAGAATCGCCAGATGAAACCGTCGAGATCATCAATGTTTTCTGCGAAAAATATGGGATTGCACCGTCCACGTTTGGACGGCTTGCGGTCAATAATGGCAAGTTTGTTAGCCATATTGCTGGCGGTAGTCGCTTTTTGGATGTGACGTCAGAGGTTCTCGAAAAAAACAGTGGGCTTTGGTTTGTAAATGAGACCTTTTCCGTGACCCAAAAATCCAAGGATTGACCTTTGATGCACGAGCTTGACCCAAATGAATACAACAAGCTTGGAGTTTGTTTCCGGCCAGAAAGTGCGGCCATCATCGGGGCCTCCACAAACCCGATGAAATTCGGGGGTCGGGCGTTGAAGTTCTGTCTTGAGCGGGGTTATGGTGGGCGGCTCTATCCGATAAACGCCAACAACAATGTGGTTCAGGGTGTGAAAGCCTTTGGCCATATCGACGATTTACCAGAGGCGCCAGACATTGCCGTGATCGCGGTGCCAGCACCTAGTGTGCGGGAAAACCTGATCGCGGCGGGTGAAAAGGGCTGCAAAGTCGCTGTCGTCTATGGCGCGCAATTTGCTGAAGCCGGGGGTGATGGACGCGCGAGGCAAGACGAACTGCTGAGCATCGCTCGATCGCATAATATGCGAATGATCGGACCGAATTGCATGGGTGTCATCTCGTTATCGTCGGGTTTTGTGGCAAGCTTTACGGCAGCACCGGAACACCATGGTGGCAAGGGTTGGCCCGAGATTGGAAACGTCTCGGTTGCCAGCCAGTCAGGCGCGGTTGGTATCCAGATTTTTGCGCAATTGCGCGACCGGGGTATCGGAATGGCCAACTGGATTTCAACTGGCAATCAGGCCGATATCGATGTCTGCGACGCGATAGCCTTTTACGCGGGCGATCCAGCAACAAAAACCATCGCCGTCTATATGGAGGACGCTAGTCGCGGTTTAAAGCTGATCCAAGCGTTGGAACTTGCGCGACGGGCTAAAAAGCCAGTGGTGATTTTGAAGGTTGCAACCACGCAAGAGGGCGGGTTGGCTGCCCAAAGTCATACCGCGTCGATGTATGTCGAAGATCGCGTCATTGGTGACATTTTCACACAATACGGTGTATTGCGCGCGGGTTCCGTTAATGAATTGATCGATTTAACAGTGGCTTGCAATACCGGCATTATCCCTTCCTCGCCAGATGTCGCCGCAATCTCGGTTTCCGGGGGTGGGGCCGTGATGATTTCTGATGCGGCAGCGCGGCTGGGATTGAACCTGCCAGAATATCCAAAAGACGCCTTGGCCGCCCTTAAAGACACCAATGCTTTCGTCAACGACCGCAATCCGATCGATGTCTCGGCTCCGTCGATGAGCAATATGGCGATAACCGGCGGGCATCTGAAATGGGGACTCGAACGCGGGCAACCGACGATGATCGGTTATATCAGTCATGTCCCGCTGGTACCGCGAACCCGCGGCGATATCATGCCGCAACTGTTGTCTTTCACCAAAGACCACCCCAATCAATTGTTTGCTTTGGCCGCCAATCTGCACGACGAGGATCGCAAAGCGTTGACCCAAACCGGGGTTGCAGTGTTTGACGATCCAACGATTGCGACCGAAGCCGTGGCGAAACTGGTTAAGTCTGGACAAGCTCAGACGCGAACGTCGCAAACACCTAAAGGCGCGGGCAGACCATCGGGCGACATCACGCAAAAGCTTGGCCAAATCGGCCTGACGATGGCCGCGGAGGTGGATCTTACGGATGTTGCGGCAGCACTAACTCAACATGCCAATCACGGTACCCTAGTTTTAAAACTGTCGGCCACGGGCCTGAACCACAAAACTGAACAATGCGGCGTCAGAACCGGGCTGAAGTCCGCGAAAGCCGTCACTGACGCCTATGCTGACCTTGTCGCCGTCGCGGACCTACTTCGGCCTGACTATCCTGATATCTCGATCATCGCGTCTCCCATGTCGTCGGGTGTCGAAGTACTTATTGGCGTGAGCAACGACGCATACTTCGGTGCGTTGGTCCTGCTGGGATCCGGGGGCATCAATTGCGAGCTATTTGACGATCTGGTTTACGCCAAGGGCCCGATCTCGCCAGCGCAGGCCGAGGTGATGATCGACCGGATCGTAGTGTCAAAAACCCTAGGTGGCTGGCGCGGCAGTGAAGAGGTGGACCGTGCGGCGCTGGTCAAGGTCTTGGTCGGACTGTCCAACATTTCGGACGAACTTCCAACATTTGAAGTCAACCCGGCGATTGTGACCAAAAATGGGATTATTGGCGCAGATTTAGTGGTGGAAGAGTGATGCAAGAGGTCTTCCAGTGGATCAATGGTAAAGACGTCGCCGGGCAAGGCGATGCAATCTCGGTTTTGAACCCTGCTACCGCCAAGGAAATCGGACGGTTGAAGGCGGCCACACCTGATCAGGTGGCAGCAGCAGTTAAAGCCACGCGCCAAAGCTTTGACAGCGGCATCTGGGCCAGCGCTTCGTTTCGTGATCGCCAAGCCGTGATGCGCCGAGCTGCCAACGCGATCCGAGGCGCTTTGGATGTTTTGGTCGATCAGCAGGTTGCCGAAAACGGGATGATCCGCGCAGCGGTCGTGGGCCAGGTTATGGGTGCAGCTGCATGGTTCGACTTTTACGCCGATCAACTAACAAGTGACGCCGGCGAGATTTTCCGCCAGCTTGGCACTGCCACTACCTTTGTCGAGCGGGTGCCAATTGGAGTCTGCGCATTGTTTTCACCCTGGAATGTTCCCCTGACGCTTTTGGCGATTAAACTTGCACCAGCGCTGGCGGCAGGAAATTCGGTTGTGGTTAAGCCGTCCGAGGATACGCCAATTGTGACGCGGATGCTGATTGATCTGGTGCAATCTGCAGGGCTGCCCGATGGGGTGCTGAACTATGTAAACGGATTTGGTCACGTCACCGGGGCTGCATTGGCCGCGCATCCAGGCATCGACATGATAAGCTTTACTGGCGGTCATGTTGGAGGTCGTGCCGTGGCCGAAGCGGCCGCACGTCGACACGTACCTTGTGTGATGGAACTGGGTGGAAAATCGGCGAATATCATTTTCGCTGATGCGGATATGAATCGCGCTGTACCGGGTGCTTTGGCCTCAGTTTTTGGGGCCAACGGTGAGGCCTGTTTGGCCGGGTCCCGGATTTTGTTGGAGGAGTCCATAGCCGAAGAGTTCCTTGAGTGTTTCAAAGCCAGGGCCGTAGCTATGCGGATAGGCAATCCGAGCGATCCGACGAGCGAAATTGGCCCCATGATCTCGGCGCGTCATCAAGGCAACGTCTTAGGGTTTTTCGAAAGCGCTGGCACGGATGGCGACACTATCCTTTTTGGTGGCGCTATGCCTTCGAGCGATGCGGGTTACTATGTCAGGCCCGGTGCAATTCAAGTGAGATCGACCAACAGCCGAATCTGGCGCGAAGAGGTCTTTGGCCCGATTGCGGCGGTCCGCACATTCACGTCTGAGGATGACGCCATTGCCTTGGCCAACGATAGCGAGTTTGGCCTCGCGGGTTATGTTTGGACGCGTGACCTTGATCGCGCAATACGTGTCACCCGAAAAATCCGCACCGGCACGATTGTTGTCAACAGCAACTTCATGCGGGAGCAAAACGCGCCATTTGGTGGCTTTAAAGGCTCGGGCCTTGGTCGCGAAGGTGGTGTCCACTCTTGGCTCAATTTTACCGAGGCAAAAACCACAGTCATTTATCATGGATAATAAAATGCTTCAGGGAAAACGGATCATCGTTACCGGCGCCGCTCAAGGGATCGGCGCAGTCCTTGCCGACGGCTTCAGCAAAATGGGCGCACGGGTTTCACTTGCGGATATTGCTGACCCCTCCGAGGCCGTGGCCAAAATCACCGATGCGGGCGGCCAGGCTATCGGGGTGACTATGGATGTCACAAGGCTGGAAGACAACGAACGCATGGTGGCCGAGACCGAGGACGCTTTTGGCGGCGTTGACGGTTTGGTCTGCAATGCCGCGCTATTTGCGACGCTGCCCATTCAGATGCAGGACGAGATTGATCCCGAGCTTTGGGACAAAGTGATGGCCGTCAATATCAAAGGAAAATGGCTGTCCGCGCGTGCGGCGGTCCCGGCAATGGAACGTGCGGGTGGCGGTTCAATCGTAATGATCGCAACCAACCGGATCTTTCACGGTTTTCCAGGAATGCTGCATTATGACGCCTCAAAAGGGGGCGTTCTAGCCATGACACGTTCGCTGATCCGCGAGTTGGGCCCGAAAAATATCCGCGTCAACACAATAGCACCGGGTTTGACCCTGAGCGAGGGTGTTCTGGCCCGCGACGGTATACTGGACCGCAAAGACTCGATCGCGGCGAGCCGCGCAATTGCCCGCGATCAGTTGCCAGAGGACCTGGTCGGGCCGACTGGGTTTTTCCTGTCGGATCACGCTGGATTTGTCACGGGGCAATCCCTGGGTGTCGATGGTGGCGGAGTAATTCACTAATATTTACTAATAGGAGAACGCCAAATGGCAGTAGTTTCGATCACCATTATCGAAGGCCGGGATCGCAAGACGAAGAACCGACTTATCGCAAAGTTAACCGAGGCCGTTATTGAAACCCTCGATGCCAAACCCGGCCAGGTTCGGGTAATCATCAACGAGGTTGGCGACGGGGACTATGCGGTTGGCGGAAAGCCGATTTTCCTCGAACAACACGACTGATCACCGATAAATGTATTGCAATGTCTCATTAGTGGGATAAAGTGTCAGATAGCGGGACAAGAGAATCCCCAACACTGCTATTGGGAGTAATTCAATGCCGCATAAGGTGAAAATTCCAAACTATGTAATCGAACGGATCATGGCCAAACGCGGGAAATTATCGGTTTTTGACACGTTCGATGCCGCAAAGACGGCCTTCCTTGTGATCGACATGCAGAATTTTTATGTCACCGAAGTGGATACGGCAGTTTCGATTGTACCAAACGTCAACAAAATTGCCGCGGCCTGTCGTACAAAAGGCGTGCAGGTGTTTTGGGTGATCATGCGCTGCGCCGAAAAAGAAGGCGCGCCAAGCCAGTGGGCGCTGTATCACGACTATTTCTTTACCAAGGCCAAAGGCCAGAACCATTTGACCAAACTTAGCCCCGGCAACGCGGGTTATGAAATCTATCCAGATCTTGAGGTGAAAGATGAAGATCGCGTGGTCACAAAGAATCGTTTCTCGCCCTTCATCATAGGCGCGTCAGACCTGCACGACATACTGCAGGGCATGGGTATTGAGAACCTGATCGTCGCTGGCACTGCCACAAATATGTGCAGCGAGTCCGCCGCGCGAGATGCGATGATGTTGGACTATAAGGTGGTCATGGTCGAGGACGCCAATGCCGCCAGATATGATGACGATCACCTAGCGGGATTAACCTCGTTTTACCAATCTTTTGGGGATGTGAAATCCACAGAAGACACCATTGCTATGATCAAGTAATTTGGTGACTGGGCACACCCAAATCGCTGTTTCGGTGGAAGGTGGAGCTGGACTTATTTGCTTTGCCAGGCCCAAGGTGCGTAATGCGTTGACCGATACGATGTTGGCAGAAACTCGCACGCAGATGGAAACCTGGGAGGTTGATCACGCCATCGTGGCCATTGTTTTAACCGGCGACGACAAGGCGTTTTGCGCAGGCGGTGATGTCAAAGGCACGGTGGCCAGTGAGATGGGGCCATTTGACAAATACCGCCATCGATACACGCAAGCGGAATGGCATAATTTCATGCGCTTTCTATCCAATTTTACCAAGCCAGTGATTGCGGCAGTTGAAGGTTATACTCTCGGTGGTGGGCTGGAAATTGCGCTGAGGTGTGATTTTGTAGTTGGGTCGGAAACCGCAGTTTTTGGTTTGACCGAAGCGAAATTTGGGCTTTTCCCCATTCTTGGTGGGGCTTGGTCATTGACCCAGGCCATCGGTGACAGAATGGCCAAAGAGCTGGCCTTCACTGGGCGCAGGTTTACGGCGGCCAGAGCTATGGATTTAGGTATACTCAATCATATAACCCCGGCGGGCAAAGCTGTCGCAAAAGCTGTCGAGATTGTGGGTGAAATCGAAACCAGTGCACCGTTGTCAGTCATGGTGCTGAAACAAGCGATTAACCGTGCACCCTCGCAGACATTTGATGAGGCCTTAAACGCCGGCGGAGATCTCTCGGCGCTTTTGATGTTCTCAGAAGATCGCCGTGAAGGTCTTGCAGCATTCTTGGAAAAACGCAAACCGGAGTTCAAAGGTCAATGACGCGCAAGTACGATGCAATTGTCGTTGGAAGCGGACATAACGGGTTGACCTGTGGTGCCTATCTTGCGCGCGCGGGCAAAAATATTTTGGTATTGGAACAAAAACCCTATGTGGGCGGGGCGAGTGTCACGGAAGAATTTTCTCCTGGTTTCCGTGCTTCGACTTATTCCTTCATCATGGGGCATCTCCACCCCAAAGTGATTGACGAGTTGGAGTTGAAGCGGTTTGGGTTGGAATATTATCCGCAACCAAACGTTTTTAATCCGACTGAAAACGACGGGATCATTTTTTCCCAGGACCCGGTCAAAACCCAACAGCAAATTGCCCGCTTCTCGAAAAGCGACGCCGAGAACTACCCAAAATTTTTTGAGCGTTTGCAGTCGACCATCGAAATTCTTCGAATGTTGCAGATGGAAACGCCGATAAATCCGTTTCGCAAGGACCTGGTTGGCCTGCTGAAATCGGCGCGTTTCGCGTGGAAACTTCGAAATTCGGAAAATGAGGTGTATAACCTTCTGCGCACGCTTTCGATGAGCGCGCATGATTATGTAAGCCAGTGGTTTGAAAACGATTTGGTCAAGGCCAAGTTTATGTTCTGGGCGACAATCGGTGGAAATGTCGGGCCCTACTCGCCAGGGACTGCGTTCTATCTTGTGACCCATTTGATTGGTCAGACCGGCATGAGCTTTGCCAAAGGTGGCATGGGGTCAATCGCGGAAGCTCTAAAAAAATCCGGCGAAGCCCACGGCATGGAAGTGCAATGCGATGCCTGGGTTGAAGAAATTCTGGTTCGAGACGGTCGAACTTATGGCGTTCGCTTACGGTCGGGCGAAAAAATCCACGCAACACGTGTGATATCCAACGTCAATGTAAAACGCACTTTCCTTGATATGGTGGAGGAATCCCACTTGCCCAAGAACTTCGTTGATGATGTCAAAGGGTTCCGCAGCCGTGGGATGGGCTTCAAACTGCTTTGCGCGGTCGATAAACTGCCGCAATACAGGGGATTTAGCAAGGAAAAGACTGGTACCGAATATCCTGCTTATGCCCATATCTGCCCGACGCCAGAGTTTCTGGAACGCGCCTTTCATGACGCCAAATTTGGTTGGTACTCATCGGAACCATTCCTTAGCCCCAATGTTCCAAGCTACACCGATCCGACCCTTGCGCCCAAGGGTAAGCATGTTGTTGCGTTTCAAGGCGGTGTGACGCCTTACAAGTTGAAAAATTCGGATTGGGACCAGGAAGGACCGCAACTAGTGAAAAACGCATTCGACGTGATGGACAGGTTCGCGCCAGGTTTTTCCGAAAGTGTTCTTGACTACAAACTGATCACACCGCGCGATATTGAGGCCGATATCAACTTGCCAGGCGGCAACTCGCAGCATGGTGAATTGGCGCTAGACCAGATTTTCTTCATGCGCCCAGTACCACGTTATGCGGATTATCGCTCGCCAGTGAAATACCTTTACCAGTGTGGGGCATCGACCCATCCTGGCGGTGCGGTTTCGGCCATTCCAGGGCACAATGCGGCCCGGGAAATCCTGGCTGATTGGCGATGGAGGAAGTAATTTGTTGACGCTCGATTGCAGCTCTGTCTTGACAAGTCCTCGCATTTGGGATTAGCATTAGTGAATACGTATGCACAACTGGGTTGGAGCGTGGCTAAAATTCAGTTATGTAAAAGAATTTTGGGGTCAAAATTGGCGAAGCTGTCTCGATCTAGATCGCAAAACAAATCTGCCACCTTTTTGATACAGAAACAGGTGAGCCAATTGGAGGGTAACCTCCGTTAAGCTGTCTTATCTGAAAAGGTGGGGCAAAATCGTTAAGGCGGAGAAAAGTCCGCTGAAACACCAACAGGGAGTGAACACAATGTTCTTTAAGAAAATATCCGTTGCCGCAGCGGTGTCGGTTCTTGTAGCCGGCTCAGCTTCTGCCGATTGTTCCAACACAGTCTCCGTCAAGACAATTTCCAATGCGTTTCCGGCCTATGAAACAATGGCCGCGGCCATGGCGGCTTGCGGGAATGTCACGTCGGAACTTGACAAAGACCACCGTCTGAAAATCGTTGATGCGTTCTCGGCCAATCCGTCGCTTTATTCGATGACCAGCCTGACCAACTCAACCTCGGTGCCGATGATTGATGCTGATCTTTTGAGACCGCTGGACGATCTGGTTGCGAGTTATGGAGGGGATCTCAACCCGAATCAATTCGTCAAGATCGATGGTAAAATCATGGCCATTGCGGCATTCGCGAACACTCAGCATTTGATGTATCGCGAAGACATTCTGTCTGACCTTGGTATTGATGTGCCGACCGATTGGGCGGAATACATCGCTGCTGCCGAGAAAATCCAGGCGGCCGGAGTTGTTGATTATCCAATCGGTCACTACACAAAGGACGGCTGGAACCTCGCCTTTGTGTTTATAAACCACTTCCTTGGGGAAGGTGGCGATTTCTTCAACGCTGACTGGACACCTTCGATCAACAATGAAAAAGGTGTCGCCGTGCTTGCGCGGATGGCCAAACTTGCTACATTAATGGATCCTGAGTATCTGGTTTCAGACAGCACTTTTGTGACCAAACAGATGCAACAAGGTAAAATCGCAATGGCGAACCTATGGGCATCGCGAGCTGGCGCGGTCAACGACCCCGCTGAATCAACAGTCGCTGGCAAAATTGTAATGGGGGCAGGTCTGAAAGGATCCGCAACTTTGGCATCAACCATCTGGTGGGACGGCTGGTCCATTGCTAAAAACATCAGCGATGAAGAAGCCGAAGCCGCAATGAAAATGATCGTCGCCTCGATGGCACAAGATGTAATCGAAGCCCATAATGACGATGCAATTTGGCTGGCACCAGGTTTTGTACCTGGAGCAGCAGCCCAAGGCGCATTTGCCACTGCTGCAGGCCAGGCGCCCAACTACCCCATGAACAAGTATATCGGTTCAATGCATGGCGCACTTGGCTCCGGTCTGGCTGCCTTCATGACCGGCGACAAAGATGCCGCTACAACACTGGCTGACATCGAAGCCGCCTATATCACTGACGCGAAAGAAAAGGGTCTTTTAGACTAATTCACGGCGAAAAACCTTGGGGCGGCCTTGCGGCCGCCTCACCCATTAACAGCAGGTTCAAATAGTGAAAAGTAAAACGCTCTGGATGTTTATAGGACCGTCAGTGATCATGATGTTCCTGTTTATTGCTGCGCCACTGGTATCTGTACTTTGGCAAAGCTTCCATGTGACTAAGCCGATTTACGAACAGGTTGAAGTTGAAACCTGCGTGCCCGGCCTGCTGGGTTCGACTTGTGAGATTGAACTTAAGACGCGGCCGATCCTTAGTGATGCCGGAAAAATTATCACTAACACGACGTATGTGGGTCTGCAAAGCTATCGCAATGTATTACAACCTGAAAAGTTACGTACGGCGATAAAGAATCGCAGCTGGCGAGAGTTTACAAATATTCGTTTCTGGTCAGCCTTACGATTCACACTTGTTTTCACTGTTCTGACATTGCCCCTGGTGCTTGGCACTGGTCTTTTGATTGCATTGGCTGTCAATAACACGGTCCCACGACTCAAAGGGCCGGTGATTTTCGTGTCACTTTTGCCGTTTATTGTCACACCGGTTATTGGCGCCTTGGCCATCCGTTGGCTGTTCATCGGCGATGGCATACTGACTGCCGGACTAGAATGGTGGTTGCAAAAAGACATCGCCATGTTTGCACAGGCCTGGACGATTGAGTTGATGATGTACATTTACCGCGTTTGGCACGTTGCGCCATTTGCCTTTGTTGTGTTCTACGCCGGACTTCAAACTGTAGATCAGGACACGCTAGAAGCGGCCATGATCGATGGTGCCAGCCGTTGGCAGCGATTGCGATATGTGATCATCCCGCATTTGATGCCACTTGTGGTATTCCTGACGCTTATTCACCTTATGGACGCGTATCGCGTTTTCGAGGAGATCGTCGGATTCTCCTCTTCGGCGCATGTGATTTCGCTTCAATGGCTGACATACGAATTTTTGCTCCAGGACGGAACCGGAGCGCGCGCCATCAGCCGGGCCTCAGCAAGCGCGGTGCTGACCATGATTGGGATTGCGGTTCTTCTTGCAATTCCTTTGCGCCGTGTCTGGCGCGAGCAGCGAGGGAGTTAATACATGTCCAGTCCAGCACATCGCCAACCTCTTTCGCTAAAGGCTCTGTCCAACGGCTTTCTGGTATTCTGGTGTCTCGTCGCTGCGTTCCCAATTTTCTGGATCACAGTGATGAGCTTCAAGACACCTATTGACGCTTTTGATTCCAACCCACTTCGGGTGATTATGGGCCCTCGAACCCAAACTGATGTCGGAGGGCTATCACTCTTGGATATTGTTCTGGCACTGGCGCTGACATATGTCCTTATTCGGTTTGCGTTGAAATGGTTACCTGGCAAAGTACGCAGCTTTGTGCCGGCTGGCCAAATGTGGCTCGGCTGGTTGATTGGCTGCGGCACTTTTGGCCTAGTCACGTTGATCCTATTTGTGGTTGTCCTTCCAGGTGTTTTGGGCGTGCTTAACCCTGTTGCCGGCCCACTAGGTGTCGACGTTTTGGGCTTAACAACAGAGCACTATGAAGCTGTTTGGATCGACCGCGGTTTCATGCGCAACTTTACCAATTCATTGATCGTCACCTGCGGTGTTGTCTCCGTGTCGTTAACGGTGGGTACGCTGGCCGGCTACGGGCTTGCACGCTCAGACTCGCTGATTGCCTTCTGGCTGTTGATTCTAGCGCTGGTTTTTCGTGCGTTACCGCATTCAGTATTAGTTGCAGGATATCTGCCTTACTTCATCTCTTCCTCAGAGTGGCTCGCGCCGATCCTCGGCGAAGCAGCCCCGACACTTTACGGCAAGCCTTGGGCGGTTATCGCAGTCTTGGTCGCCATCAACCAACCGTTCACAATCTGGATGCTACGTTCGTTTTTCCAAAACATCCCACAGGAGTTAGACGAGGCTGCCCGCGTTGATGGCTGCTCACATTTCCAAGCGTTTCGCCTAGTGATTGTACCGGTGATGTGGCCCGGTGTGATCACCACTGGGCTGTTCAGTTTCCTTCTGGCTTACAATGATTTTTTGGTAACCTCGCTATTGTTGGATGCCCAGAATATGACTATGGTTCCTGCCATTGCCAACATGTTCAATCGCGAAACCACAGCCTCGGATGAGGTGCAGGCTATTGCCGCTGCCGTGTCGATCACCGCGCCGTTGTTCATTTTGGTGATGGTGTTCCAGCGCCAGATCGTCAGTGGTCTGACCGCTGGCGCCGTCAAGGGCTAAACATCAGGCAAGGCAAGCTTTCGCAACCGTCGCATGTCAACGCGGCAATCTTATTTTCACTCCCTACGCTACTGCCAAAGCCTGGTGAGGATCTCTGCCAGAATTGCCAATACTATGAGGTTTAGGATGCCACCAGACATGTAGTTCCGAGAACTCGGAAACGGCTATGGGCTGGTCGTTCCACAATATGGCCAGATACATATGAAAGCGCTTTTCAGCAAAGGCGATACCCCAAAAAACAATGGGAGTCGGAGTTCATTTTTATTGCCTTCGGCTATTGACATATATTTCTAGTGGGCAGTAGATGAGCACAATAATACCCCGGCATGCAAGGGAGAGAAGTAATGAAATACAAAGCTTATGCTGCCACTATGCAGAGCGTTTGGTTCAGCGAAGACGAGGGGAAAAACTGGAATAGATTGCTTACCCCGACAGGCGGATTTTATAACGAGGCACGGGTTTGGGCGGTTCACACTCATGTCGACAGGCCCGGCGATTTACTGGCAGGAACGGATCAAGGTCTGTATCGATTTTCAGAGGCAAGCGGGCGATTTGAATATATCCCTTCGCCGATGGATAGTCTGCATATTCTGCAAATTGCTCAGGACCCTCATGACCCGAATTTCATTGTTTGCGGTACCCGTCCAGGCGAAATTTTCATCTCAGAAGACAATGGCGAAAACTGGACACGCGCGACACTGAATGCCTCAACCGAGTGCTGGTTCATCAACACGTCTCGCGTCACGTCGATCCACTTTGATCCAAAGGACCGTGATACGATCTGGATTACGGTCGAGATTGACGGCGTAATCCGTTCGACCGACCGAGGGAAAACCTGGGAGTTGATCATTCGCGGCCTTCACGACAATGACACTCACGACCTTATATTTCGCGACTACAAGGATGGTCGGCGCACAATCCTGTGCTCGACGGAAGATGGGGCACACAGGTCTACCGATAACGGCGCAACTTGGGAGCAATTGAAAATCCCACTGGCCAAATGGGACTATTTCCGAAGCCTCAAGCAACCCGCTGAAAACAGCGATGTCGTTATTGCTTCTGTAGGAGACAAGCCATCTGGCGAAGCCGGCGATCTGTTGATAAGTCGAGATTTTGGCGAGACCTGGGATATTTGTGCGATGTCGCATAAAGCGAATTCGACGATATGGTCCATTGGGACCAATGCGGCGGATACATCTCTGTTGTTTGCTGCGACCATTTTTGGCCAGATATTCAAAAGTACAGATACCGGTAAGAGTTGGAACAAGATCGATCGTGAACTGGGTGAGATCCGCATGATCACCTGGGCGCCGGTCTGAGCCGTGTCAACGAAAGGAAAACAAAATGTCGCTGTTTCTATTTAGGCCACATGTCGAGGGTCCAGAAGGTAATATCACCACGCCCGATGTCGTGATTGACCGCGTTTTTGTAAATGGCGCGCCAAAATCTATCAATCTGGTCAGTACGGAGAGCTATCATCAAGTGGATGAAAGCGAGTTTGCTCTTCCAGCCTATGGGATTACCGCCTTGGGGGGCGGTGCCTTAATCAGCCCAGTTGTCATACTGGGGTCGGGACGGATCTGCCTTGCGCGCACGGCTTGGCGTCTCAATAATCTCAACGGGAACGTCGGTGCGGTCACTCTAAATGGTCAAAGCCTCGCCGCCCTGAGATCGCCGGCTGATCTGATTGAAGCGGCCGGCGGGGAAGGTGATACACTCCCTCGCGGCTATCTATTGATCTGCGTGGCGGGGGAGGCTGACACTCAGGCAACTCTTGTCGATCCGACTCGGAAACGCGAACTGAGGCATCGATTGAAATTGTCCCTGATCTCTGAGGATCGCTGGGGCGGTACTCGTCCGATGCCACGCTATTCGGTGGGTCCGATGATGAAGGAAATTCCACATTTCATCTAACTAGCGGTGGTTTCGAAGCCAATAATACCAAATTGCCTTTGCGGACTGTATGGAAAGGCGCCTGTAGAAGTTCTTCTTGCTGTGGTTAGCAGTGGTACCCTGAAAATCGATAGGTACATCAACCCAAATTGATGTTATACCAAAGTCCCATGCCCACTTCAAAATGGCGCTTGCCACGTTCCTGAAACTGAGCATCGTCAGCAAACATTCTATGGCCTTGCACCATTATATCATGAAGGCAAAGAATGCCAAGATCGCCGACGCCGCCCTTGATTGTATCATTCGCAATGCGCACAGAATTGAACTGAAGGGCGAGAGCATGTGCAAGAAGGAAAAATCAACTGCCTTGACCGACAGTGAAAAGCCGAAACCATAGCACCATGAATGAAACAAATGAGAAAAGACTAGCGTCAGAACAGCTGGCCGGGAATTATTGAAAAGGTTGTCCTTTTTTGTGGAATCCGCATACTGCTGATTTCCAGACCAAAACGGCCGGTCAATTTTTTTGAACTGCAAAGGAATTTCTTCAATTTTTCTCGACAAGGACTTGCTTCAAAAGCAGATCAAACACGGGTGTTCCGGGTGTTCCAAACTCGCCGATGATTTTGAAGTGGTCGGTGCGGGGACTTGTGAATACCTTTGTGGGAATCCCAGCTTTGCGACACTGTTCTGCGTAAAGATGTGACTGATCCGCAAAAGCTTGCGTTTCAAAGCCACCCCAACCGATCAGCACTGGCATGTCGGGTGGAGGCAAATGTGCAATCGGGCTGAGCTCTAAAGCTGTTTTCGGCGTCAGGCACAACCAATCCTGAGCGTCGGTTCGAATTAACGGGGACAGATCGAAGAGGCCACTGATAGCCCCAAGCGAGCAGATTTTGGGGCGGTCGGGCCAGTTTGCTGCCGAAACCATGGCGGCAAGATGCGCCCCTGCCGAATTACCAGCAACGTGCAACGCATCCCTGTTCAGTCCGAGGGTGGTCGCACTTTTAGTAATCCAAGTGGTCGCAGCTCGCGCGTCTGCAACGCAATCTGCAAGTGCATTACCAGGTGTCAAGCGATAATTGACTGCCACCCAAGAGACACCACACTTTATCCAGGCCGGTGCAGGAAATCGCCGGGCGTCTTTCGACCCCGCAGTCCAGTATCCTCCATGAAAGAAAATGATCACGGGTGCTTCTGGCCCAGCAGAGAAGACATCAAGCTTTTGTCTGGGGTGTGGGCCGTAAGCCAGCTCGAGCTTTGCGCCGGAAAGGCGCGCAGCACTGTCAGACTGACGCAGATATGCTGCCTGCAAGGCCTGAGCTGCTGGAGCGCTTGGATCCAGATCATACCCGGACGGCATTCTACTCTCTCACCTTTGCCAACATCACCGCCATCTTGTAATTCTGAGGAACACCTTCTCCCCTTCTGTACATCTGAGCTAGATTGAACTGCGCATTGGCATTCCCCTGCTCAGCAAGAGGAGCCCATTCTGTCAGAGCTGTTGCATAATCACCATTTTCGTATGCTTGCACCCCACACAGGCCACCATTTCTTGTAGAAGCTCCTTCACCTGGAATACCCTTATCAA
>TARA_B110000116_G_scaffold266305_1_pt1 | contig 17220 bp, 17 predicted proteins | sample TARA_B110000116 | Tara Oceans TARA_B110000116 (sample SAMEA4397355) | marine metagenome | biome: Polar Biome; feature: [ZZZ] marine water layer (ENVO:01000295); material: water (ENVO:00002006), including particulate matter (ENVO:01000060) such as... | depth 199 m
CATTCCAAGATCCATGATCTGTTTTTGTGTCACCAAAATATGTTCTTTAGAAGAAGACTTTCCTACAGTGATGACATGAGGGTGTTCCTGTAATAATAGTTGGTCAGACACTTTTCCTGACCGTCTTGATATTACCAGCTCCTTCTGGATTTGAAGGCTCTCCTCATAATCAATCAACCCCAAATCCCTAATTTCAAGAGCATCTAGATGCATTGAGCTATCCAGACCCACGTATTTTGTATCATGCATCCTCTGGAAAGCCTTCTAGTAGCTCTTTAAGTTCCAAGAGAAATCGTGCAGCATCCGCCCCGTCCACAATTCTGTGATCAAAACCCAAAGAAAAAAGAGAAGTTTTCCGAACTACGATCTCATCTACACCTTTTTCTACATTTTCGATCACAACAGGTCGTTTCTCGACAGCACCTAGGGCGAGAATGGCTGACGTCCCTTTCGGGATTATAGGCATCCCCACCAAAGTACCTAGGATCCCTGGATTAGTAATCGAAAAAGTAGGTTCTTGGATCTCTTCTGGTGACAGCTCTTTCGATCGGGCTCTAACTGCCAAATCATTAATCTTCGAGGAGGTTTCTATTAGACTGAACTCGTCTGCATCCTTGATTACTGGAACAATAAGTCCAGGATTCAGATCAACGGCTATCCCAATATTTACACTAGCTCGATGAATGATATCCTTTCCAGACAGAACAGCATTGATATTTCTATATTTGACTAAAAGACGAGAGCAAGCCCAGGTCACAAACGCTGTATAGCTAACCCTACGACCTCGAAATTCCTCCCTCTGAGAGATCCTTACCCTTGCTCTATCGACCGACGAAAAATCCACTTCAATGACTGAATGAACGTGTGGAACCACACGCTTAGCTAGAACCATATGATCTGCTGTGAGCTGGCGTAGCCTATCCATAGGGAGAACATCATCACCTAGTCTAATCGGAAAACTTGGATGTTCTACTTTTTTGTAAAAAGTGTCCCAAACCTCGATCTCACTGTTAGAATCAAGTTCCCCTTCTGAAGCTGTGCCACGATCAGACAGTGATGAGATGGCATTCTCGGAAACTAGATGGTTTGAATGGATTTTCGCATCCTTGATAAACCTAAGAATATCGGTTTTGGTAACTCGCCCTAAATGTCCCGTTCCTGGAACATTGCCAATAGAAATACTGTGTTCTTCAGCTATTTTTCGAACCACGGGACTAGACTTATCTCTCAATCTTTCGACCTCTGTTGCACTCCCGCTCCGCCCCTCTCCCTCTGTTGCAGTTGTTTTATTGTGATTGATCACAGATTTTTTAACTGTCGAATCAACGAGAGAGCTCCTAGGGGGTGGGGAATGATCAGTAGATGAAAACTCTTCTTGTCTGTCACCTGTTTCAACGTAGGCAAGTACCGTCCCGACCTCTACGGTTCGACCTTCTTCAACGCAAATTTCCACTATAACTCCTGCAACGGGAGAAGGGATCTCTGCGTCCACCTTATCTGTTGATATTTCTAGAATTGGTTCGTCTTTCTCTATATGGTGGCCCACTGTTCTTAGCCACTTAGAAACAGTTCCCTCAGCTATGGACTCGCCCATCTGAGGCATGGGAACTTCGAATCGACTCACGGCCATTTCTCCATATCTATGGATATCCCGAGATTAGACGTCCTTACCTACTTCAAATCGAAGGTTATTTAATACCCAGTCTACTGAGAATTCTCCCAAAATTCTGTTCAAAACTTCCAGCCTAATATTTGGATTTATCAAAATCTTGATGAATATTATTTTCTCTACTGATTCTCAGGCTCTTCTTCTAGTGGATCGACCTCTTCATTTCCAGAATCATCTGCCTCAAGTGTTGGAAGAATCGGCTGTCCTGCAGGAGCTACAGGAGTCAACTCCTGGAGCAGTATCGAATCTGGCTGTTGACTTCGGGAGGACATAATAGACAGAACAAGAGCGAGTACCATGAAAGCGGTGCCGGTTGTCCAGGTCACCCTAGTCAGCCAAGTAGTAGCTTGGCGACCAGTCAGTACGCCATCGGTGGCCGTCGAACCTCCTCCCATAGCTGCTAGTCCTCCTCCCTTACCAGACTGCATCAGCACAACAACAGCCAAAAAGATTCCATCCAAGCATAAGAGTATCAGTAAAAAACTATACATAAATATCTTCTATTAGTGTGATCTTGTTAATGTTCTTAAACGTCGCAAGGGGTTCTACTGGTGTCAACCTAGTATACTACTCTACAATACCGCCGACTCGATGATTTTTGAGAAGCTTAGTGGATCGAGACTCGCACCCCCTACTAGAAGACCATCAACATTCTTCAATTTGAGTAAATCCTCTGAATTGTTTGCATTGACACTGCCCCCGTAGAGTATCTGTGTCGACAAGGAGGATTCCTCCCCGATTTTCTCTTTCATCTGATTACGAATGAGAGAATGAGCCTCTTCTATTTCATGTGTTTCAGGAAGCAGACCGGTCCCGATTGCCCAGACTGGTTCATAAGCAAGTAGCACACCCTTCGGTCCTTGCCCAGAAATTTCGGAAAGAATCGAATCTAATTGTCGGATTATGACTTGCTCTGTGTTCCCCTGAAGTCTTTCTTCTCTTGTTTCACCTAAACAAACAACTGGCCTTAATCCAGCGGCAATAGTAGTAGAGACTTTATCCTTAACCTCACTATTCGATTCCCCAAAGAGGTGCCTCCTCTCTGAATGACCGATAAGTACAAATCCTACACCTATAGACACTGCCATTGCTGCAGAATGTTCGCCAGTGAAAGCACCTTCTGTTTCCCAGTGGATATTTTGAATTCCCAATTCAATTTCAGCACACTGTTTGATCTCTTCGGATACGACTTGAAGAGAAATTGCTGGAGGGAACAAGAGGATTCTGGGCTTTTTGCTTACAGGTAGATTAGGTAGCAAATTCTCCAAAAACTCTCTTGCTTCATCAGGACCATAATGCATCTTCCAGTTGGCTGCAATTGTCTTTGTATTCACTTTAATTATTTCCTATTTCTCCGATTTATTTTCATTCATGCTCATCCGACAAAGCTTCAAACCCTGGAAGGGTTTTACCCGAAAGAAACTCCAAAGTAGCCCCTCCCCCTGTCGAAACATGTGTCATCTTCTCTAAAACACCAGCGGCCTTAGCAGCTGCCGACGAGTCACCTCCTCCTAAAATGACACATGACCCTTCTTTCACGGCATTTGCAGCTACTTCAGCCAGTCGAAATGTGCCCGTAGCAAAAGAAGGTACTTCAAACACTCCCATTGGTCCGTTCCAAATCACAGTTCCCGATCTCATTATAACGTCCGAAAACATTTGGATAGTGCGGTGGCCAATATCTACAACTCGATCCGATTGAGCTATCCTCCCAATCTTTTTAAGTTCTGGGCTAACCCCATCAACAATAACCTCTGCGGTCATCACATCTACGGGGAGTAATAACTTATCTCCAAATTCATTCAAGAGCTCTTTCGCAAAATCAACAAAATCTTCTTCGACCAAAGATTTTCCAACATTGTGTCCCATTGCAACAAAAAAAGTGTTAGCCATGGCACCGCCGATCACCAAGCTATCCACTCGTTTCAGCAATGCTTCTATCAAATCAATTTTCCCAGAAATCTTTGCTCCTCCGAGGACACCTACAAAGGGGCGAACTGGTCCCGACAATACTCTACTTAGAACTGCGATTTCTCTTTCCATAAGGAATCCTGCGACCGATAAACCTCCACACTTCCTAATCGCTGCGGACACACCCGTGGTGGAAGCGTGGGAACGATGAGCCATACCGAAAGCATCGTTAACAAAAACTTCAGCGTCGTGACGGATTTCATTTGCCCAAGTTGCATCTTCCTCACTTTCTTCGGGATAGAATCTAGTATTTTCAAGGATAACAACCCTGCCATCCCTTAAATCCGAAACAGCCTCCCTCGCTTTTGGACCAACCGCTTCAGAACAAAAATGGATTTTTTGACCGAGCAATCTACTCAAATGTTCTACTACTGGATTAAGAGATAACTTGGAGTCTCGCTTTCCTCCTGGACGACCTAGGTGTGAAATCAAAACAATTCTGGCACCCGCATCCACAAGGTACTCCAGCGTCGGAAGAGTACGTTCAATCCGGCTCAGATCGGTTACCTGGCAAAAACTGTCTAGAGGAACATTATAGTCCACTCGAACTAGCACAGTCCGTCCTGTTAATGCCCGAGGTGAAATACTCCTTAAGAGCTTCTTTTTCATCAGAATGAGTAAACTTCTATTCCTATTAACATCACTTCCCCACTGACGGCTAAACAGAATAGTCCTTGAGAAGAACTAATCAACATATCGTTGCTACAAACGTTGTCCCACATAAACCGCTAAATCTGCAACTCTGCAAGAATATCCCCACTCATTGTCATACCATGAAAGGATCTTAACCGTATGATTATTCATAACACTAGTACTTAGAGCATCTACTATAGAACTGTGAGTGTTTCCAAGGAAATCAATAGAAACCAAAGGTTCTTCACACACTTCCAAAATTCCAGCCAAGGTCGTCTGCGAAGCTTCTCTCAAGGCATCATTAACCGTTTCTGCAGTAATCTCACTCTCTACCTGAGCAACCAAGTCGACAACTGACACATCCGCAGTGGGTACCCGAATAGCCATACCATCCACTTTTCCTTCTACCTCAGGAATTACTAGCGAGGTGGCTTTAGCGGCCCCAGTGGTAGTCGGAATCATAGAAAGCGCTGCTGCCCTCGACCGACGCTTATCTTTCTGAGGAATATCCAAAAGCACCTGATCGTTAGTATATGCGTGCACCGTAGTCATTAAACCATGTACAAAACCGAAAGACTCATTAAGAACTTTTATCACAGGAGCTAGACAATTCGTAGTGCAGCTTGCATTGGAGATCACATCGTGATGCTGGCTATCATATTCCCCTTGATTGACTCCGAGCACGATTGTTTTGTCTTCATTCTTACCTGGAGCACTAATTATCACTTTCTTCGCACCAGCCTCTAAATGTTTGGCAGCTTGCTGACGCTCTCTAAAAAAACCCGTCGATTCAACTACTATATCGACTTCTAGTTCTTTCCAGGGAAGCCGTTCTGGGTCACGTTCCGAAAACACTTTTAAAGACGTACCGTCTATGACCAATCCTTTATCGTTTGTAGAAACTTGACCGTCATAGATTCCATGAACCGAATCATACTTGAACAGATGCGCTAACATATCCTTATCTGTAAGATCATTAACAGCAACAATTTCAAGATCATGAACATCAGATTTCTTGATTACCCTTGCTACATTCCTTCCTATTCGTCCAAAACCGTTAATGGCAACTCGGATCGACATCTACAGACCTCCTAATATTTAAATCGCTAACTAACAAAACAGGGCCGACTTGGCAAAGCTTGTTAACAAGCAAGGTGACCAATTCTAAAGTACTGAAAAACGTGAATTCATCATTCAAAGAGTACATCTTCCAAAGTTCGTCTCATTGTGTCAAGCGGTGCAGTTTTGTCCAACCAACACTCGAAGGATACCGCGGCCTGCTGCAAGAGCATCTCAGTCCCGTCTACACCAGGAAAACCCCTCTCTCTGGCGGATTTCACAAAACTCGTTAGTACTTTACCGTAAACCAAGTCCATGACACCACTTACTCCAGACACAAGGCCCAAGTCAAAAGGGACTTCATCGTTTGGTCTTAATCCTAAACTGGTCCCATTAATTATCAAATCGAATTCACCACCCTTGAGATCCTGACTATTTTTGACAACTCTGATCTTGGTATTCTCGAAGTGATTAGCGATGACCTTAGCTCGCTCCCATGTCCTATTCAAAAGGATGATTTCACCTACTCCATCATTCAACAGGCTCAGTAGTACCGCCCTCACAACCCCACCTGCTCCCAACACCAGGATCTTTAACCCCCTGGGAGAATCACCTAAAAAAGATCTGCAAGCTCTTCTGAAGCCTTCAACATCTGTGTTGTCTCCCAAGATCTGACCATCTCTAGTCCAGAAAGTATTACAAGCTCCAGTTCTTAAAACTGCCTCGGAGGGCTGGTCTATCATGTTCACAACTGTTTCCTTGTAGGGTACAGTCACATTTCCACCCAGCCCAAGTTTAGCTAATCCCCGCATGACTCTTTCCAAATCAGATTCTTCGCAGCATAACTTATCGTAAGCTCGTGGCACTTGCTCACTCTTGAATGCCGCATTCTGGATCAGCGGAGATAATGAATGCTCAACTGGATTCCCTAAGAGCAGGAAACAATCCTCTGCTAATACATTTGAATCCATATATATCTCAGCCCCCTCAGACATCGGTACCCAAAATTACACGTTCTAAAATATCTTGAATATGGCTACGAAGTAAATTAAAAACCTCTGAGTACGCTTCTTCATTACACCCAAAAGGATCTGGTACATCTTCCTTCAGTGTGATCACCTTATCATTTCCACCCAAGTGTATAACTTGGTCCATGTGGTGCGCCTCCATGACTATAACCACTGCTGCCCATGCAACGAGTCCCTCATCCAGCAATTCACTTCTATGCTCACTTAAATCAAGCCCATGCCTGGACACTACCGCCATTGCATTTCGGCTGGCTCCGCTTCCTGTATAAGCAATAATTCCTGCCGAACGCGTAGACACATCTGACAATCCTTGAGACGCAAGTAAGTCCTGCGCTATTACCTGAGCCATTGGACTTCTGCAAGTATTTCCCGCACAGACAAAAAGTATCTTTGTTGGCATTGAACCTTCCAGTTTAGACATGTAATCTCCCTCCTGGAAACAGTCTCTCAATTTGCCGGAACGAAATAGCTCCTCGCCTAAGAATTTTTAATGTCCCTTTGGAACAATCTATCACTGTAGACGGCAACGAATGAGGAAGTGGACCAATATCAAGTATCAACAAATCTTGTACAAAAGAAAGATGTTTGCTCTCTACGATTCTAGTGGCGTCTGAGAGTGGTTGCTCTCCCGATATGTTGGCACTAGTAGACACCATAGGACCTCCTAGCTCTTTTACAAGGATACTCACAATAGGATGAGGACTCACTCTCACGCCAACCCCACCTGTCGCGTTCCTGACAGATTTAGGATATTTAACATTCTTGTCGGACAGGACTATGGTTAATGGCCCTGGCCAAAAAGCATCTGCCAAAATCAGAGCTTCGGGAGTCCACTCCAATCCCTCTGTAGATTTCTTGTCTGGAACCAGAAGTAACATAGGTTTTCTAGGAGTACGATCTTTCAACAAAGCTATCTTATCAGTCACATCTCCATGAGGAATACCCCCGAATCCATACACGGTTTCGGTTGGATGGATTATCACTCCACCACTACTCATGTGTCCAATAATTTCCTCTAACGGAAAATCCTGAGCCAAGATGTTCCTGGCGTCGAGGAACTTCGCCTTATTCAAGATCGATAACGGGTCAAAACAGCCTCAGCCAACTCGAGATCAGCTGGGAATGTGATCTTGAAATTCAAAACAGAGGACTCTACCATACGCACTTGGCCTCCAGCTTTTTCAACTATGGTAGAATCATCGTTGGCAATCCAATCGTGTCGAATAGCTTTATGGTAGGCATCGAGGAATACATCATAAGCAAAAACCTGGGGTGTCTGAGCTTTCCAAACCCCCTTTCTCTCCAAAGTTTCTAGCACTTGGTTGGTTTTATCAGCTGTCTTTAGAGTGTCGACGACCCTGACCCCTGCCACTGCTCCAGGACCCTCAGAAGCATTCTTGACACAGTCCAGAATAGTTTTTTGCGAAGTGAGAGGACGGGCCGCATCATGCACAACCACCAGATCCAAATCCTCAGATAGAATTTGAACGGCATTCCATACTGAATCTCTTCTGGTGGCGCCACCGAGGACCCCCCGAACCTTAGGATATTGATTCAACCATAAAGGTCGCTCTTCGAATTGTTTTTTGGGCAACGCCACAACCATATCTTTAACCCAGGAATAGCCTAAAAAAAGATTCAAGACGTGTTGTAAAACAGGTTGTCCAGCTAACTGAAGAAATTGCTTAGGTTCTCCTTCCATGCGTTGCCCAGATCCTGCAGCAGGTACCACAACCCCCACTTTGAGATTGGCCAGGCAAGAATCTATTTTTGATTCTCCAAGCTCGATCACAGATTTCTAGGTCCTTGTTCCTATATCGACATCCTGACCTCGGGCCGCAGAGTCGAAGCGAGTATAAGATTTATGGAAAACAAGGTTTACTGTGCCCGTAGGACCATTCCTTTGTTTACTGACGATGAGTTCAGCTTTCCCTTCCAAGGAGTTGCCGTCTTTATCAACTGGACCAAAATAGTATTCAGGCCTATAGAGAAACATGACAATATCAGCGTCTTGTTCAATTGATCCACTATCTCGCAGATCCGAAAGTTGTGGTCTTCGATCGGGCCTCTGTTCAGGAGCTCTACTCAACTGGCTTAGAGCAATGACTGGAACTTCAAGTTCCCTAGCTAATGCTTTAAGTCCTCTAGATATTTCGCTTACTTCTTGTACCCTGCTCTCAGACCTTCTTTGTGTTCCCATCATAAGCTGCATATAATCGACCACAAGCATCCCTAAATTAGTCTCTGCTTTTAAACGGCGGGCTTTAGCCCTCATCTCCAAAACTGTACTGCCTGGAGAGTCATCTATCCAAAGAGGCGCAGTATTGAGACGGCCTGCTGCAACAGCCAAGTTCTTCCATTCATCCTGATTCATCCTGCCTTGACGTAATTTCTGGGAATCTACTCGGCCTTCACCGCAGAGAAATCGCTGAACTAACTGTTCTTTTGACATTTCCAAAGAAAAAATTGCAACAGGAGTATCATGTTTTATAGCTAGAGTTTGAGCCACATTTAAAATCCAGGAAGTCTTACCCATAGCTGGGCGAGCTGCGACTATAACTAAGTCTCCCTTTTGAAATCCTGTAGTCATCAAATCTAGGTCACCGAATCCACTGGGAGCACCTGTTATCCCACCTGACGCATCCTGCATTTCTTCAATATTCTCCATTGTCCTGTGAAGGATTTCTTTCACCCGCACGAATCCACTGCGATCGTGACTTTCGGCAACTTGAAAAACACTTTGTTCAGCCTCGTCCAGGACCTCTTCTACAGTCTGTTCTCCTTGATCTTGAACATTCCTGATTATTCCAGACGCAGCGTCAATTAATCTCCTTAGAATTGCTTTGTTTTTGACGATCTGGGCATGGTAGGTGATATTTGCAGCTGTCGGGACTGCATCCAAAAGATCCGACAGATAAGATGCCCCTCCCACCATCGCCAATCCATCGGTGTTTTCCAGTTCTGTTTTTAAAGTGATCGGATCAACTACATTTCCCTCGCCAAAAATACGAACCATCGCCCTGAACAACCTGCGATTTCCCTCTCGGTAGAACATCGACTCGTCGAGTATTTCAACGGCTTTAGTCAGTGCATCCTGGTCGATTAACATACCCCCTAGAACGGCGACTTCCGCCTCGGGGGAATAGGGATGTTTCCTATCGTATTCAACTTTCATATTGGGAATAGATGCGGTCTCCATCAGTTCTAACCCATTATCTTTCTAAGAAGTTGGAAGTCTTCCCAGGTCGGACGAGTCCATCCTGAATTGCGTAACAAAGCCGCTGGGTGATAAGTGATCACTAGGGGTACTCCTTTGTAAGAATACGTCGATCCACGAAGTTTTCCGAGAGGGAGCTTCTTACCCGTTAGGAATTGAGCAGCAAAAGTCCCAACTGCCAGAATAACCTCTGGAGCCACTAAAGCAATCTGTTGTGTTAAATAGGGTGTGCACATTTCAATCTCATTCGGCAGTGGGTCTCTATTAGCTGGTGGCCTACACTTTAGAACATTACATATGTACACTGAATCCTCTCTGGATAAAGAAACCGATGCCAAGAGAAGATCCAAAAATTTTCCTGCCTGACCAACAAAAGGGATTCCGGCCTGATCTTCTTTGGCCCCAGGTGCTTCTCCGATTATCATAAGACGCGCATCACGATGTCCATCTGAAAAGACCACGCGATTTCTTTTTTCGCACAAAGCACACTTTTGGCAATGAGTTGCCGTCTCTTCAAGGACTTCGTAGTTCATGTCAAAGACCGCGTCAGTCACTGCTGAATTATTGGAAGAATTCTGATCAACTGCCCCGCCAGTCGCAGTACCTCGAAATTCTAAACCTAAATCAAGATCGGCAGATAGAACCTCTTCCCTCGTTACTCCATCTAGGACGATATCACCCAGTCCTAAGTCTTTTGAGTGAGACAGTAGCCCTATCAAATCCTCCAATCTAGATTTCATAAACGATTTTCAAGCAATTCTAGAATATGCCTCATGATTATTTCCGAAACATCATGTTTGGTCATCAAAGGCAACTCTTCGCACCGACCTCCTGGAAATAATAAAGCCACACGATTCGTTTCAACATCAAAGCCAGCATCTTCCTCAGTTGCACTATTGGCCACAAGAAAATCGAACTGCTTTCTCTCAAGCTTCTCCTGGGCATTTTCCAAGACAGACTCCGTTTCCAAGGCGAAACCAACAGCAATAGATTTTTCTTTGCGGTTGCCCAATGTATCTAAAACCACGTCAGGGTTCGTCATCAGATCCAAAACAGGAGCTTCATTCCCCTCAGAACGTTTCATCTTCCTAGTCTCAATATTCTTAGGACGGTAATCGGAGACTGCCGCTGCAAATACCGAAACATCCGCCTCTGGAAGATGCTCGGAAACACTTGCCAACATCTCTTGAGCGGTGTCCACCTTTACCAAATCAATACCGTGTGGTTCTGGCAACGCTACTGGTCCCGAAATCAACCTCACTTCTGCCCCTAGACGATACGCAGCTTGAGCAATCGCAAAGCCCATACGCCCCGAAGAACGATTGCTGACAAATCTCACCGGGTCAATCGATTCTTCTGTGGGTCCAGCTGTCACCAGGACCTTCTTGTTTGTTAGAAAAGAAGGACCAACTAATGCTCTACCTATTTCTTCAATGATTTCTTCGGAATCCAACATCCTCCCCAATCCATGATTCTCACCGTAGGCCAAAGGCCCAACTGCAGGCCCAGCCACTCCATAAGACAAATGATCTGTCAAATGTTTAAGGTTCGTCTGAGTTTGTGGATGAGTGTACATATTAGTGTTCATAGCGGGGCAGATTACAACTGGGGCTCTGGTTGCCAAAAGAGTTGTAGTTAGTAAATCATTTGCCCTGCCTAGACTGGCACGAGAAATGAAGTCAGCTGTGGCTGGCGCTACACATATAATGTCTGCTTCTAATCCCAAATTGATATGGAGGGCTGAATTTTCTACAGAGAATAACTCCGTCGATGCACTCCTGCCTGTGACTCCTTCAAAGGATAGAGGAGACACAAAACGTCTGGCACCATGAGTGAGCACCGCATCTACTTCTGCACCTAAAGAAGTGAGGGACCTTGCGATAGCAACCGCTTTGTAGGCGGCAATACTTCCAGTGACCCCAAGAACAACACGGCGCCCTTGCCAGGGATGCCTAGTACTAAGAAAGCCTGTGGACAAAACACTCGCTCCATGATTGTCCGGATTACCAATCCGGGAAGCTACAATCCCCTCTTACGCTTTCCTACTAAACGAAATTCAATCTGACCAGAGGTCAGTGCCTCTAGGGATTTAGTGGTGAGCTTCTTTTCCTCTCCAAGAGGAAGATTCTCTCTGGGAAGTGCAGTGAGTTCACGTGCGTATCTCGCTGCTACTAAAACCCCGAGATACTTGCTGCCCGTTTGGTTAGCAGATTCGTCGGGTGTAAAAACGCGCATTAAAGACTCCATTCTCTATTATTTATTCCAACAGACTGTCAAGGACATCATCTATGCCAGTCTGAAACTGGCGAATTTTAACCGATAAGTCGATGCCTTCGATTTCACTCTGATCTTCAGTAGTTACAATTCCTTCAATTTGACTTACGACTCGATCAAGATTTTCATTGACCAACATATAGTCGAAACCTTTTGCTCGCGCCACTTCCTCCCGAGCATTCCTCAGACGCTCTACTAGTCTGTCTTTTCCCTCGGTCCCCCTTCCTCTAAGTCTTTCGACCAGCACCTTAGCAGAAGGTGGAATTACAAAAATCATTATGATGTCTTCAATTTGGTTCTTGACCTGAGCTGCACCTTGGACGTCTATATCCATAATCAAGAATTTATCCAATCTTGATGCTGTCTCTAGTTGCTCTCGTAACGTGCCATACTTCTGGCCGTGAACCTCAGCCCATTCTAGAAAGTTTCCAGTTTCAACCATAGTTGTAAAATCAGATTGAGAGAGAAAAAAATAATCCACTCCATCTATTTCGTTCCCTCGAGGCGGTCGAGTGGTTGCAGAAATCGAGAACACAAATTTGTCATTTCCAGCTATCAATCGCTTGGCTACAGTAGTTTTCCCGGCTCCGCTTGGTCCAGCTAAAACAATCAGTGGATTCCTACTGGTCAGCATATTAGTCATTCCACATTCTCCAACTGCTCCCTAATCCGCTCTATCTCTTCCTTCAACGTTATGCCAGCATTTCCAATTATGCCGTCATTCGCTTTCGAGTTAATGGTATTGGCTTCTCTGTGGATTTCCTGAAGTATGAAACCTAGTTTTTTCCCGACTACGCCGGCAGGATCAGTTTTCAAGGTCCCAGAGAACAAGTCCAAATGAGAACGGAGTCTGACAATTTCCTCAGAAATGTCCCATTTGTCTGCCAAAATAGCGATTTCTCTGGACAGACGATCTTGATCGACCAAATCAGCCCCAATCAGCTCCATAACAGATCGTTGCAACCGATCCCGTTCCGAAACTAACCGCTCGGGTGCTCTTGTTTCTATGCCTTGTAATAGATCCTCCAAAACAACCAACCTTGCCCTCAGGTCTTTCTCAATGTTAGATCCTTCATCGGTGCGGAAAGCCACAACTTCTTCCAGTGCTACTCTGGTCAAATCGATAATTTCATCCTTACCAATATTTTCGATCGGGATACTCTCTGGGGTATCCTTGAAACTTTCCCCAATGATATGAGATAATCCTATCTCGTCTTCAATTCCCAGTTCCTTCTGCAGAACTTTCAATGTTTCCCAATAAAACTTAGCTCTCTCAAGATCGAGTTCTGGAAAATTGGATAATCCGGTTGCATCACCACTACGAATTGAAAGGCCATAATTCACATGTCCCCTTGTAATCACTTCTTGCAACACTTTCTGAATCTTTGTTTCGAAACGACTGAAAGCATTGGGAATGCGAAAATTGAGATTAAAGAATCGATGATTCACCGTTTTGATCTCTACTCGACAAATAATTCCTTCAATAACCCTTTCAGCTTCACCGAATCCTGTCATACTCTTAATCATTCAACAACTCCAAGATAAACAAGCTTAACTTGAACTATCATTCTTATGGTAATAATAACATTGCAATCGCTCATTCCTCTATTATACCTCTGTCTCTCGGATCCGTGAAAACTATCAATATCAAATACACCATTCCGACCAGTTGCTCTTGTCTGAGATATGCGAGTTCATCACTTGCAATTTCTAAGATTCATCAAGGACTCAACGAGCAGGCTACTTTAGTTGGTCAATATCCACCTGATTCCATAAACGGTACGAAATCTAGGCTGCTTCCGATTAGGAAAATCATAGTTGTCAATTTTGCCTAACATGTTCTCCCAACGAATGAAGATATTAACTGTTACGATTCTCACCTGAATGTATCCAAACCATTTTTGAGATGCTTCTACTCTAGTTAATTCATTCGAGTTAACCTCCAAAGTCCTCAGTAACATGGAATCTCTCCCCATTACACCCGCCTTACCCCAAACTTCCAGATTCTCTGATTCCTTGAAGAGACCATGGTAGGTCAAAGCGCTTTTCCATAACCTCCTGGGAAGATATGAGGATTCTTCCTCCCATATCTGACCTGTACCTTCAATCTCAAAACCCTTGATTGGCAGAGGGAATGCTATTCCCATTTCAAATCCGCTTTGACCACTCCCTGAAAGTGATACTGCCTCTCTCTCTAAAGAAAAACCTAAAGGACGAAGTGAATCCGCCTCAAAGGACAACAAGGCTGCTGAAGCATCTACGCCCTTCCAAGAAAAATTGGCTCCAAAACGACTCCCTTTCCTTTTTGTGAATGCTTCTAGATTCCCTTCCAATGCATCGACCTTCCCCATCCCAGATTCTACTTGGTCCCCTGAAATAAAAGGGGATCCGACTATTCCATCTTCATAGCTACCAAAAAGTGAAAAGCCAAGAATAGGATCTGTGACAGCGTGGAGACCGAGAGACGAAACATTACGAGTAGACCAATATTGACTTCGCAAGTAACCCTCGACCGTTAATGGGTTTGCATAACTGCTGCCCACTTTTAGATCGTAAGTTTTCCTCTGTAGATTATGATCAGTAAAAAACCGGGCGTCTCCCTTCGCCCACAATAGTCCGCCAAGCTCGTAACTAGTCCTCATACCAAATTGCTTCCTAGAGACATCCAAGCTTTCACTGTCCAGCCCCCTTGGATTTTCCGACAGTGAGGACGAACCTACGAATGCTTCTCCAATCAAGCCATCTAACAAACGCCATCGACCACGGATATTCCAGTCACTTCTTTGCGTTTTTTCTGCAAAATCGACGTTGTCATTTCGAGGGTTAGAACTCTTGAACTCTGCTACAACTCCACCTTTGTCACCCTTGTGTAGCGCATAGCGAATTCCAACTCCACTCAAGGATCCTCGGTTTTGAAAATCAGGACCTCGTGTTTCAAGACGATCCATAGCGAATGTTAAGGAGCCGCCTAGGACATCAGGATGTACCAACTCTGCCCTGAGAAAATTAGTACCTAGGTCTCCAGTGGCGACTTGGATTACTGTTTCCGGGGTTAATTCTGTTGGTTCTAAACTTAGTAACTCTATCCTCAAGCCTGTCATTCGACGCTCGATACGGACTTCTTTTATGCCAGCTAAAGTTATCCTCGAAAGATCTGGGACTCCACTATCCATTGGTATCCACTCAAGCCCATCCCAAAAAATCTTGATATTGCCAGAGGCAAGACCAAAAGAAATCACTGTTTCCGGGGTGCCATAATCTCCCCCCTTTAGACTCACTATACCAGGAGTGAGCTCAACTAATTCCGCTAATGTCAGAGCACTCGATGAAAGCATGGCCTGCCGGTCCCACAACCAAATACCAGCCTTATACGAAGCAGGAAAGACTTCTGCCATTTCAGGTAAAATGTGCACTATTTCTGGTACAGAATCACTAGAAATAAACATAGAATCTTGCCCGACTATTCCTAATTGATTGCTCAAAGTATCTGTAGTAAGAGCGATTGTATCGGGGATCTGACCTGTCAGAAAACTCGGAGTGAAATGAAGTATCGTAAAAATGGTGATCAGCTTAAGAGTGACGCAGAATCGATATTCTACATTCACTCCTCTCGACTCCGAACCCACTCTATCAAAAGCCTCGTAGGGAAACCCAGCGCTCCCTTTCTCTGATAGGAAAGCTTACCTTCGCCGTAAGCTGTCCCTGCAATATCCAAATGAGCCCATTTATAATCCCCCACAAACTCTTTCAGAAAACAGGCGGCAGTAATAGTCCCTGCAGACCTTCCCCCTATGTTGGACAAATCTGCCACTTCACTATCTAATTGCTGACGGTATTCATCCCAAAGAGGCAATGGCCAGCATCGCTCTCCAGAACGTTCTCCTGCTATTTTCAGTTCTTCAACAAGATCCGCGTCAGTACCTAAGACCGCAGCAGCATGATGGCCTAAAGCAACTACCACAGCTCCTGTCAGAGTAGCACAATCTACAATCGCAGCAGGATTGAAACTCTGAGCATAGGAAAGAGCATCTGCAAGAATCAATCTACCCTCGGCATCCGTATTGATCACTTCAATGGTCTTCCCTTCCTTCGATCCGATTATGTCCCCCGGCTTCATCGCCGTTCCATTGATCAAGTTCTCTGAACATGGAATCAGACCTATGACGTTCTTTGATATCCCTAAAGCTGCTACTCCTTGAAGCGTTGCAATCACCGATGCTCCACCCGACATATCGAAGATCATATCTTCCATTCCACTAGAAGGTTTGATCGACAGACCACCCGCATCAAAGGTTAATCCCTTACCCACTAACACAAGTGGAGGATCGCCTGGATTCCCACCGTCATGTTCAAGTATAATGAACCGAGGCTCCTCACTAGAGCCCTGTGACACGGCTAAGAGTGCCTGCATATCATTTTTCTTGATTTCTTCTGGACCCATTACCGTGACTTTAAGTCCATACTCAGAAGCTATTCTTGAGGCTTCTTCACCAAGATGAGTAGGGGTCGCTACATTGCCAGGTCGAGATTGAAGAGTACGGGCGAAATTAGATGCTCCCCCTATGATTTCCCCCACCTCGATCCCTGATTTTACTTGCGAAGCGATCGGTTCTTCCGCTAACACCTCCAGACTCTCGAGAAGTTTATATTTGTTCTTCTTAAGATCCGTCTTCATCTCATTGTAATCCCACTGTGCCATCACTGCGCCTTCTACAACTGCTTGGGAAAATTCCTTCGCCACTTCTGATTCCAAACATCCTAGATAGATTGTCAAGCTGGAAACACCTAGAGATTCTGCTCCTCTAACAGCATGACCCCCAAAACGCCTGAGAGATTCTGAATCAAGGGAAGACTTCTCGCCTAAGCCAACAAAAAGGATGCGTTTGGGACCTACATCACTTCTCAAATAGACCAATAATGACTCGCCCATCTTGGATTTGACATCCTTCTTTAAAAACTTCTTGTCAACCTCATGAGCAAGCTCGTCGGGAATACTGATAAAACTCGAGTCGTTTTCTTCATAAACTGGCAAAACCAATAGGGGCGTATCGTGTTCTGCGATTACTTTAGAGTGAAGGTGGACTATGTTCATACTGTGGCCCTGAGCTGGGAGATATTTTCAATAATTTCATTGAACGATAAACTAGGTCGCATAGCCGCTGAAGCTTTATCAGATTCTGGTTTATAATATCCACCAATATCCTGAGGGACACCCTGTACTGCGTCCAACTCACCTAAAATACGATCTGAATTTTCAGCAAGCACCCTGGCAATGGGAAGAAAGTGACTGCTCAAATCAGAGTCTTGTTTCTGCTCGGCCAGCGCTTCAGCCCAATACAATGTCAGATAAAAAAGACTGCCTCTATTAT
>TARA_B110000116_G_scaffold214676_1_pt1 | contig 17119 bp, 13 predicted proteins | sample TARA_B110000116 | Tara Oceans TARA_B110000116 (sample SAMEA4397355) | marine metagenome | biome: Polar Biome; feature: [ZZZ] marine water layer (ENVO:01000295); material: water (ENVO:00002006), including particulate matter (ENVO:01000060) such as... | depth 199 m
TATTTGCCACATCACCCTATGGCGGCAGTTCTAAAACCTGTTCATTCCTGCAATATTTGTGAAAGTACTCATGGTAGCTCCTTCAGTGAGGGTTCCAGACACCTTAGGGCAGACATTACATCAGTTAGCTTTGGCAGATGGCCTTGCTAAAAAGGGTATAGAAGTTACTTTATTGTGCCGATATGATAAAGACAAAATAGATGTTTCCCGTTTCAATTCAAATCTGAATTTTATAACAATAGTTAATCCCGGAATACCTTTTGAAAGAATAATATTTACCAGGCATGCTTATCAAAAGGTTAAATCTGAAATAAGTAAAGGGAATTTTGATATAGTTCATGATCGAGGCTATATTTTTGCAGGTTCGGGTGTGAAAGCAGCTTCTGAGATGGGCATTAAGTCGATTCTTCAAGTAGATGATAATTGGATGCGATCTGAATTGTCAGCTACGAAAATAGCTAAATTATGGCCTTATAATAAATCTGCAATCCATTCGTGTCGGCAACAAATAGAATTAGCAGATGGGGGCTTTACAGTGAGTTCTATTCTCAGAGATCAGATATCAGAATGGAATTCCAAAGCTAAAAATTTTTCAGTAATACAAAATGGATATGAAGATGATTTATTTAATCTTAAAAGTAAACCTCTGGGGATTAAAGCGAAATTAGGAATTAAGGGTAAAATGGCAGTTTTTGTTGGTGCTTTAGGGCCGTGGCATGGTACTGATGAATTAGTGGAAATTGCCCAGTCAAATCTTTCTATTGATGTTGTAGTGGCAGGAGGAGGTTATGGTCATAATTTACCAAAATTGAGTAATTTACACCATATTGGTAGATTGGAACGAGATGAAGTACCCGCCCTGTTGTTAGAAGCTGACATTGGTTTGGCGCCTTATCCAAATATAGATTATGGATTTTCTCCATTAAAAATTTATGAGTATATGGGTTGTAAATTACCAGTTATTGCTACATTATTGCCATCAGTTAAAGAGGCAACACAAGGGCATGCTTTGTTGGTCCGTCCGGGCCAAATGTCAGATGCGATAGCAAAAATATTGCCTAACAAGAAGTTGTTAGAAGATATGGCAAATTCAGCATATACTTTCGCAACCCAACAAAGGACATGGGCTCAGACTATTGAAAAAACAGTTTTACTTTATGAGGGCATATTGTGAGTTTTGTACCTGGGCATATTAGTTTAACATTTTCAATTTGGCCTGATAAAGATCCCTTAGTCATGGGTTCGACCGGTATGGGTATTGTTCTTTCTGAGGGTGTGCATTGTGCAGTTATTAATGAACAATCCACGACTAATGAGAATATAATTATTAGAAAAGGAGAAAAGGTGGAAGATCCAGTTACCTTGAGGGCAATAGAATTACTGGGATTTAATAATAAGGGACTAACAATATATCTCAGACATGATTTACCTTTAGGTTCAGGCTTTGGAATCTCAGGGGCTTCGGCTTTGGCAGCATGTTTAGAATTAGAAAAAGATTTAGATTTATGTGTTAAAGCAGCTCATCAAGCAGAGATTGAATTTAAAACAGGTTTAGGTGATGTTATAGCAATTGCCACATCACTTAAGAATCATATCTTTCCATCTATTGTTGTTCGTCATGAACCAGGTTGTAATGGTAAAACGAAGGTGTATCCTATAGATGAAAAATTTTTAATTTGTATTTCAGGTTTGGGTAGAGACACTTCTGAAATACTATCAGATAAAGAATGGGTTGAAATTATAAATTCTGCAGCTTTAGGAATTCAATATAATGATGTTACAATACGTTCAGCAATAAAAGCGGGACGTTTATTTACCGAAAAAACGGGTTTGATAAATAAAAACATTTCAGAAATATTTGGTAGTACTCCAATAGGTGCAGTATCTACAGTAGCTCATCTGGGTACTTCCCTAATTGCGATATCTGATGACCTGATAAAACTGAGTGAATCCTTAGAAGAATTTGGAGAAGTTAGAAAGTATTAGGTTACTGGGTTTGCTATTTGATTGTTAATACCAGTTTGGGGTAGAAACTTAGTTAGTTTATTTAGGAGTCCCTCTTTTCCAGGTCCAGCTACAAGTATATTATCTAAGACATCTTTCAAAGTTGAAACCGGGATAATGGTGATAATGTCTTTATATTTTGATTCTATAAGAACATCTTGCATATTCATGGCAGGTATGAGTACTTTTGTTACTCCAGAGTCTGCAGCTGCCTCAATTTTAGCAGTAACACCTCCAACAGGTAGAACTTGTCCTCTGACACTTAATGATCCAGTTAATGCTACAGTTTGGTCCACTCCTGCATTCTCTAGAGCTGAAATAACTGCAGTTGCAATTGAAACTGATGCTGAATCTCCTTCAACACCTTCATAAGTACCTATAAATTGAACATGAATGTCATATTTAGATATGTTTTCTCCAGTGTATTTCTTTATTAGTGCAGATACGTTCTCAACAGCTTCTTTGGCAATTTCTCCCAGTTTACCAGTAGCTATGATTCTTCCTGCATTCTTGGATTGTGCAGGTGTAACTTCAGCCACGATGGGCATCATAATTCCAGCCATTTCAGACATTCCTGAATTTGCCCCCATTACAGCCAACCCATTCACCATTCCTATTTCGGAACCTTCAATGGAATACATTTTGTAGTCTTTACGCCGTTCTACATACCGATCCGCGATTTGTTGTTCAAGTGGTTTTGCAATTGTTTTAGCTTTAACAACGTGTTCAGCCGTTACAGTATCAACCTCTAGTTCTCTTGCAATATCTCCAGCTACTCTAACTAAACCTCCTAGCTCTCTTAGTCTTAAACTTAGATGGTTTTGTCTTCCAGCTCTACGTTGAGCTTCATGTAATACTTCACCAACGGCCTCTTTAGAAAAATGGCTTATTTTTTCATCTTTTGATACTTCTTGAGCGATAAATCTAACTAGTTTTTCTCTATTTTCTTGTGAATCCGGAATTGTAGAATTCATGAATATTTCATATCCATAGCCTCTGATTCTGCTTCTGAGGGCTGGATGCATACCTTGAATTGCATCTAAATTTCCAGCAGCTACCAAAACGAAGTTACAAGGGACGGGTTCAGTTTTAGTCATAGCACCTGCAGAACGTTCAGATTGTCCTGATATTGAGAATTCTCTTTCTTGAATTGCTGTCAATAGAGATTGTTGGGATTCAATTCTTAATAAATTAATTTCATCAATATACAATACTCCTTTGTGAGCTTTGTGAATTGCACCAGCTTCTACTCGGTCATGTGCTGGAGTTTCAAGTCCACCAGATTGGAAGGGATCATGCCGTACATCTCCTAGAAGGGCTCCAGCGTGAGTCCCCGTTGCATCAATAAAAGGAGCATTCATATCCTTATCATGTAGTATCAGTCCTTTTGGCACATTAGCACTATCGTTTCGCTGGTTAGTATACCTCATGGCCATGAAAACAAAAGCGGCAGCAATCAAACTGTAGAATACAATCATAGGATTACTGAATCCAGTAGCTATAAACCAGAGAACGCCAAACATAACTATCAGTCCAACAATCATCATCTGGGATTTAGCTTTCTTTTCTTTTTCAATCATTGATTGAGCTTTTTGTACTTGAACTATTTCTCTACCTTTTCCAGCAGGAACAACACGAACTCTAGGTTCATTATTATCTTCATGGTTATTGTAAACAAGAACATCTTGTAGTTCTTCTTTAGGTAAAAGTTCAGAAATTGAGCGTGCTAGCATAGATTTACCCGTACCAGGATCTCCAATAAGCATGACGTGTCTTCTTTGTTCAGCTGCCTTTCTTATTATTTCGACACCGTGTTTTTGACCAATTACTTGGTCGATAAGCATCTTAGGCACTGCAATATCTTCAGTAGACTCCATTTCTAGGTCTTTGACCCATTCTCGAGGGTCTTTCAATATTTCACTCTTTTCAGCCATTAGATATTTAGAATCAATGCCTATAGATATATAAGTTTCTAAGGACTATAGTTCAATATTTGATAGACTCTCGTTATCATCTTCAATTTGAGGTATTTCCTTTAGAATAAATTTAGTTCCATAATGTAGTATTCCACTTTCACTGTCTTCTCCCAATTTTCGGAATACGGATTTTACAGCCATACCTGGTTTAACTGTTTTTGGATCACAGTCAACAATTTGCGAAGTTATTTTCGGTCCTTCATCTAGTTTGATAATGGCCATGCAGTATGGTCCAAACATTTCATATCCTGTTTGAGCTTGGTGTACCACGGTACAATTGACGACTTCTCCAGTTCCCTTGAATTGGTAGTCTTCCATTGTTCCGATTGATTCACGGCCTGCATCGGGATCGAAACTCCGTCTTGGGAAATGATATGTATTAGTTAGTTTACAATAGGATCCAATTAGATTATATCTAGTATCCAATTCTCTCCAGAATCGTGGTACTGACATTATTGACCCTCCAAGATGTGTACGACTGCAGTGGCAGCAGTACCTCCATGGTTTTCAACCATTCCAATCTTTGCATTTTTAACTTGCCTATCTCCAGCCTCTCCTCTAAGTTGCTGAACAATTTCTACTACTTGAGCAATTCCCGTGGCTCCAGGGGCGTGGCCTCTAGCTTTCAGTCCTCCACTTGTATTGACTGGAATTTTCCCTCCAATTCTGGTTTCACCTTCCAATATTTTAGCTCCAGCTTCTCCTCTTTTGTATATGCCTATTTCTTCTAATGCAATAATTTCAGATATAGTGAAATTATCATGAATTTCGATTAGATCCAAATCACTTGGCTTCTTACCACAGCTTTCGAATGCTCTTTTGGCTGCGATTCCAATTGCTGGCATTCGGTTCAAATGCTTGCGATGGTGTAAACTCAAGGTATCTGAAGCTTGTCCAGAACCTATTATTTTAATTGCTTTTTTAGTATATTTTGAAGCTTTATCAGTAGCACAAAGAACAACTGCGGCAGCTCCATCACTATTTGGTGCACAATCAAGCATCCGTAATGGACTTGACACCATTCCTGAATTTGAAACCGCTTCAGGGCTTAGTTTGAATGGGAATTGAGCCATAGGATTCATTGAGGCATGAAAGTGATTTTTTGATGAAACTGCGGACATCTCCTCTCTTGTAGTTCCATATTCATTAATATGACTTTGAGCAATCATTGCATGTAGTGATGCAAAAGTAGCTCCAGCTTTAGATTCCCATTGTTCATCAGAACCCATACTAACAGTATAGGAAGATTCAGAATCACTAACATCAGTCATTTTTTCAGCACCACCGACAACGGCAATGTCGATGAAACCCCCAGCAATAGCCATGTAGGCTTGTCTTAGCGCTAATCCTCCTGATGCTGATGCAGCTTCAACTCTTGTTGCAGGTATATGGTTGCTAGTTAAACCACAATAATCGGCCATTAAGGCACTGACGTGCTCTTGTTGTAATGTAGATCCTGCAGCCATATTTCCAATGTACAAAGCGTCAATATCTTTACTTGTGATTCCAGCATCATTAATTGCAGATAATCCGGTTTCAAGACCTAATTGACGAAGAGATTTTTCCCATAATTCACCAAATTTAGTTATTCCAATTCCAATTATACTTACGTCCCTCATTTGGTTGCTCCCATGTTTAATTTACCTCGGAATTTAGCATATGTTGCATAATTTACGATTTCCATTCTTGAAATCATATTTTCTACAGTTTCAGTTCGATCCATATCCATAATTTTATCAGTTACAGTTATGTCAAAACCATCACTTCCAGCTCCGGAACCATATGCAATAGCAAGTATACGATCACCTGGTTTAGCTATGTCTAATATTGCTGAAAGACCTAAGAATATAGCTCCAGAATAGGTATTTCCTATTTTTGGAGTCAATAGTCCAGTCTCAAATTGTTCTTGTGTGAATCCTAATGATTTAGCAGCTCTTATTGGAAATTTCCCGTTTGGTTGATGGGTTACTATATAATCATAATCTTCAGGTTTAGTTCCTGCTTTTTCCATGATTAGCATTCCACAGCTCATCACATGTTTGAAAAATGCGGGTTTACCAGTAAATCGACCTCCATGTCTAGGATATTTTTGTCCTTCTCGTCTCCAAAAGTCAGGTGTGTCGGTAGTGTAGGAAGTAGTATGGTTAATACTCGCAATTACATTTTCTCTTCCGATTATTACTGCACCACCTCCGGCAGAAGCACTATATTCGAGAGCATCACCTGGTGCACCTTGCGATGTATCTACACCAATAGCAATTCCATTTTTTATTTGCTTATGTCCTACCATTCCTAAACATGTTTGAATGGCAGCAGTACCTGCTTTACAGGCAAATTCAAAATCGGCGGCCGTTAAATGTGGAGTTGCTCGAATTGCTTCAGCAACAATTGTCGAAGTTGGTTTTACAGCATAGGGATGAGACTCGGAACCGGTGTATACAGCTTCAATGTCATCTCCCGTAAGTTTTGCTCGTTTCATTGCTTGACGTGTAGCTTCTACAGCGATAGTTATCACGTCTTCATCTGGGCCGGGTACTGATTTGGAATATACATTTAGGTTTTTAGCCCAAGCACTCCCATCTGCACCCCATACTGAAGCAATTTCTCCGGTTTCAATTTTGTATCCCGGTACATATGCCCCATAGCTTACTATTCCATTCATTTTTTCACCTATTTTAAATACCTCAAATTTCCAATAATTTCTTTTTCTGAAAGTTCAGTTTTAACAAGAACTACTCTTTCCATATCTGCTAGTTTTGGTGCTAATAAATCTACCGATTTAGGTTTGATATAAACTACCATTCTTGGTTTAACTGGATGTGCCCTTACGGCAATCATTGGTGATCGCCCATAATGAACTCCTGAAAAGAAAACAGCCCTCTCATTCGACCAACCATACATCTCACCAAATGCATTAAAAGTAGTAATAGCTTTTAGTGAATCAACCATTGTGTATCCATATATTGGTCTTACAGTAAGTTCTTTACTGCCTGCTAATATTTCACCTTCTATAGTGTCTATCATTTTACTAATGGAAATACCACTAGTAAACTCCTTGATATCTACAATAGCTTCATTAGTTCTTCTACCAACCATACTATTGGCAACTTTACTTCCGTGGGAGGAGTCATAATCAACCATAGCTTCTACAAATTTCCGTACAGTTCCTATGCCTGGTGACGCACGTCTTCCTTTTTCAAAATCACAAACGACTGAAGGTTTTACTTCTAAAAGATTAGCCAATTCTTTTTGAGAAAGATTAAAAATCTCCCTCCATTTTCTTAGGGTTTCTCCCGGCTTCTCAGAAACTACTATTTCGCCTGCCATTCGACGTGTTAGTTGTTTTTGCACATCTTTTCATTTAGGGACTACTATTTAATTATATATGTATCAGAGTTCGTCATTTGCCTTATTTTTAATAGCATGGTAGTATTATATAGGTCTAATTTTGTTGAAAATAGTGAGTGTAAACAGTTGGGTCCCTAAAAAAATATTTTTAACAAATGGAGCTGGACAGCATAGAGAGAAATTAGCATCATTTGAATTAGCTTTAAGAGAAGCTGGTATTGCTTCCTTGAATTTAATTACAGTATCTAGTATTTTACCTCCCAAATGTGAATTTATAGATAAAGAGGCTGGTGTTAAACTACTTTTACATGGACAAGTTGTTCCTATTGTATTGGCACGCTCAGAAAGTAATAATCCTTCAGAATTAGTTAGTTCTGGTGTAGGTGTGGCAGTACCGCGTGAAAGAGAAGATTATGGTTATCTTTCAGAACATCACGGACTAAATTTGACTGATGAACAAATGGAAGAATATGTTGAAGATTTAGCAGCTGAAATGCTAGCAACCACTTATGGTCTTAAGTTTGATCCAGATGCTTCGTGGGATGAAAAAAGAGAACTCTGGAAAATCGATGATCGAATTGTTAATACACGTTCCGTAATTCAAACTGCAAAAGTCAGTTCTGACGGGATGTGGACTACTACAGTTGCTGCAGCCGTACTAATATTATAGATTATATTGACCAAATTGCTTATAATGGAGCAATGATTTAGTATTATTCTACTAATGCGTGAACTGACTCCAATCTGGACATTTCAGGGAAGTGCTTCTCCTTCTTCATTATCTATAAGTCTAGATGGTAAATTTGCGGGCGTGGGTCACAAAAAGGGTTTAGCTCTTTTAAATGAAAGCGGGCGGCCAGTATGGAATAATAGTAAAATAAGAAGGGTTAGGGATATTTCAGTTTCGACACGCACTGGTTTGATGTCAATAGCAAGTGGCCAAAAAGTTCTATATTTAGTTAATCGTGATGGGAAAATTCGTTGGCACAGAGAATTACCGAGTACTGCAGTATCTACAAGTATCAATTCAAGAGGTACAGTAATTGCCGTTGGTACTGCTGAAGGTCGTTTAATCATTTATGACGGTAAAGGTAAAGTAAAATGGGAAAAACATTTGAGTGATTCGGATTTTTCGATAAATAGTGTAGATATTTCTTCAGATGGCCAGTTTATTGTGGCTGGTACTAATTATTCAAGAGTATATTTATACAATATCCAAGGAGATATATTATGGTCCAAGGAAACTTCCGGTGAGGTTATTCAAACATGTATCAGTTCGAATGGAGATTATGTAGGATATTTGACAAGCGATAATACATTTACATTTGGAGTCAAGAGCTCTCGCATTCTGTGGGAAGAACGTTTTTCAGTTCAGCCAGTTTGGATAGATATGACTCAAACTGCAGATTTTATATCTATAGGAGAGACTTCTTCTAAAGTTACTTTATTTAATAAAAAAGGCCGGAAGGTTTGGGGCTTTAAATCTAGATTATCTACAAAGGGTGTTATGGCTAGCGGTGGAGGCTACCTATTTTTAGGAGGTACTGAAGGAGTTTACAAGTATACTTTAGAGCCATATCTACAAAGATTATTGAAACATGCGCATACTAGAATTAAGAAAGCTGTATCTGAAAATTTAGATACGACGACTGCTAAGAAATATTTCCAAAAAGCCAAATCCTATCTTGACAAAAAAGATCATTTAAATTTTTTAGTGAACATCCAACAGGCTTCTCGTTCGGCCAGAGAGGCTCGTATCATTGAAAGTGATACGACTTCGAATGAGAGACGATTAGAGAGAAATGACATGGAAAAAAATCAGTCTAATATAGCTGAGATCTCGGATAATAATGAAGACGAAATGATGTCTAAATTGGTTCAATTAGCTGAAATGCATGAGAGTGGAATTCTAAGTGAAGAAGAGTTTTTGATGGCTAAATCAAAACTTTTAAGACTTTAACTTAAACTTAATATAATCTGGGCAGTATTGTCTAGCTTATGACCGTAATGACAACATCTGAATATTTGATTCAAAATGCAGAAAAATATTCCAATAGTCCGGCCTTATCTTCTAAAAACAACACTGGTGAGTGGAACCATACTTCTTGGTCTGAATTTCATAGTGAAACAATGGCCCTATCTAAAGCACTTATGGCCGTTGGTTTTCAGAAGGGTGATAACTTAAGTATTTATTCTTATAATCGTAAAGAATGGTATTTGGCCTATGCTGCAGCTAATTTTTGTAACGGTGCTGGTGTTGGAGTGTACCATACTTGCTCATCTAATGAAGTCGAGTGGGTAGTTGGTAACTCAGATTCAAAGGTTGTATTCGTTGGGCATAATCCCATGGATGGTGGCGATACTTCAAAAATGTGTTCACACAGACTTCATGCTGCTTTATCTAAACTTGATAAAGTAGAAGTTGTGGTAGTATTAGATGGCGTAGATATGCCTAATCATCCTAAGGCTATCTCTTGGTCTGATTTTTTATCTAAGGGTCAAGACATAGATGATTCACAGATTCACGAGAGTATTGCAGGCATTAATCCAGAAGATACGGCAACCTTGATTTATACTTCTGGAACGACTGGCAATCCTAAAGGAGTAGAATTGACTTATGATAATTTCGAATACGAAATAACAAAGGTTCTTGAAATACAGGGTTATAATCAAGGAGATAAATATGTTTCTTGGCTACCTTGTGCACATGTGTTTGGACAATTAGTTGATAATCATGCTTGGATTAGAGAAGCAATGCACATGCATGTCGTAGATAATCCTTTACATGCAATCGATTATTGTAAAGAGGTACAACCACATTTGTTCATTGGAGTTCCTCGTATTTATGAGAAGGTTTATTCAAATTTGGTGGCAGGTTTAGGTAGCAAAATCAATTGGCTTTCGATTCCTATTTTAGGTGGAATTATAAAGAAAAAAGCTAAAAAGAAGATAGGTATGTCAAATTGCGTTTATGCCATTACTGGGGCTGCACCAATTAATCCTGATATTCTTGAACTATTTCATAAATTAGGTATTCCTTTGTTTGAAGGATATGGGATGACTGAAACATCAGCAGGAGCTACGATTGGGCATAAGAATTCTAATAAGTTCGGTTCAGTTGGTAAAACTTTTGCAGGAGAGATACGTATAGATAATCCTAATGAGAAGGGTGACGGCGAAATTCAATTCAAAGGTCGACACGTCATGAAAGGCTACTACAATGATCCCGAGGCTACTGCTAAAACAATGGATGGTGAATGGTTGAAGTCTGGTGATCTAGGTAGAGTTGATTCAGACGGTTTTGTTTATGTTACTGGTCGTTTAAAAGAGATATATGTTAGTTCGGCTGGAAAGAACATAGCGCCTCTTGTTATAGAAGAGACAATGAAATCGATTCCTATTGTTTCTCAATGTATGCTTGTAGGAGATAATAAAAATTATTGTACAGCTATTTTTACACTAGATGTTGGAGCAATTTTAAGAGATAAACATGGATTGGATGGAGCTACAGAGGTTCCTAAAGATCCTAATGAGCAGATTTCTAAATTGGAAGAGCTTGGATCAAAATTATCAGATTATACTGATAATTCCGAGATCCATGCCGAATTAGATGCAGAAGTTCAGAAATTAAATCAGAGGTTTATGAATCCTGAACAGATAAAGAAATTTACTATTCTTCCACGGGATTTAAATGTGGATGAAGGTGAACTCACGCCAACTCTCAAGATACGCCGTAAACAGATTAATGAAAATTGGGCTAAAGAAATAGAAGCAATGTATTCAGATTAATAGATGTTACGATTAACCTTTTTTATATCAGGTATTTTAGGTAGTATTAATTTTTATTTGACAGATTCCTTAATTGTGCAAATATTTTCGATTATTTGCTTATTGGTAGGTTTAGGTATAGCCCTTATTTGGCCTGAACCCTTACCTCCACCTCCACCTCCGGATTTATGGTCTAAAGCTCCAGAAAGCAAAGAACGAGATACGAAATTATGCTCAAATTGTGGTAAAGCAGTTGATCAGAAATGGTCTATGTGTCCATACTGTTCTAAAAGAGTATGAGCCAATGGTTTTTTGCAATAGATAAGGGCGGAACATTCACAGATATTATAGGTATAGATCCTCAGAATAGAGTCCATACAGCTAAGATTCTTTCTCAGTCTCCAGCATATTCAGATTCTGTTGTTGAAGGGATTCGACAAGTTTTAGATTTAGAAATAAATGAGCCTATTCCATCGGGGAGAATAGAGCGAATACGTATAGGAACAACTATTGCGACAAATGCTCTATTAGAAAAGAAAGGAACTGATACTGGTTTGCTCATAACCTCGGGATTCAAGGATCTCCTTGAGATAGGTCATCAAGCTCGACCTTCATTATTTGAACTTTCGATAATTAAACCTGACCAACTCTATACTTCAGTAACAGAGGTCAACGAAAGATTAGATTCTGATGGAAATATAATAGTTAAACTTGATGAGTTTCAATTACAAAAAGATCTTAAGGTTTTGTACAATACGGGATGTAGATCATTGGCAATTGTATTGATGCATTCTTGGAAGAATCCAGTTCATGAGACTGCCTGTCTTGATATTTCTAAAAAAATTGGATTTAGTGACATTTCTATTTCAAGTCGAATAATGCCACTGATAAATATAGTAAGTAGGGGTCAAACTACAGTTGTCGATTCCTATCTATATCCGGTTCTTAGAAAATATATATTATCATTAAAAGAAGAATTAGGTGATATTCCGATTGAATTTATGCAAAGTTCAGGAGGTCTAACTGACTCAGATTCATTAACTGGTAAGGATTCAGTTTTATCGGGCCCTGCGGGCGGAGTTATTGGAAGTGCAATGGTTGGTAAAACAAACAATGTGCCTTCAATTATTGGTTTTGATATGGGTGGTACCTCCACAGACGTTTCCCGATATGATGGTATTTTTTCTAAATCTTCAGGGATAGAAGTAGCAGGTATACAATTTCAAACATCAAGTTTGGATATAGAGACTGTAGCTGCAGGTGGAGGATCATTATTGTGGTTTGATGGGCAAAAACTACAAGTTGGTCCAGAATCTGCAGGTGCAATTCCAGGTCCAGTTTGTTATGGTCTTAATGGTAACTTAGCTATAACTGATGCTAATCTTATTTTGGGAAGAATAGATCCTGATTTTTTCCCTCAGGTCTTTGGGCCTAATAGAAATGAGAGATTAGATATTGTAAAAACCCGGGAATCATTTGAGAAATTAAGAAATATAGTTAACTCTATAACTGGTTCAAATTATTCCATTGAAGAGTTAGCTCTAGGATTTGTAAGTATAGCAAATGAGAAAATGTCTAGCGCCATAAAGAAAGTGTCAGTTTCAAGGGGCTATGATATTCGAGATCATTCATTAATTTCTTTTGGGGGTGCTGCGCCACAGCATTGTTGTGCTATTGCACGCATATTAGGCATTAATGAAATCATTATTCATCCATTATCAAGTCTTCTTTCAGCCTATGGCATTGCGAATGCTGAGCAATTTAGATATAGTGTCAAATCAATAGTAACAAATTATACTCTAAAGGCACATAAAAAGGCCCTATCTGAACTTGAAATACTTGGATTACAACTAATTGAGGAGATTACTAAGCTTGGTATAACTGAAGATAATATTTCTAATAATAATTTTTTGGATTTAAGAGTTAAAGGTACTGATAAATTTCTAACAATACCTTTTACTGAATATGAAGTGATGATTCAAGAATTTAAGATACGGCATAAGGAATTATTTGGTTTTTCACCTTCGAGTATTTTAGAAATTGCGAATTTACGTGTTGAAGTGAGTGGACAAAGAACAAAAGTTACAAATTATATTAATCCAAATGTGGAGAAGTCTCTAATTCCACAATCACAAAGTAAGGTATTCTTTGATAATCATTTTTTTGAAACTAAAATTTATGCAAGAGATAATATACCAATTAATGTTGACCTAGAGGGCCCAATTATAGTGACAGATTCCATTTCAAATATAGTAATTGAACCAGGATTCAAATTACATGTAGATGAAAAAGGTCACATAAAAATACATCAAATGGCAAATAAAAAATATAAAATATCGTCAGAGAGAGATGCTATATCTCTTGAAATTTTCAATAATTTATTTATGGGGATTGCAGAAGAAATGGGCTTTACTCTTCAAAATACGGCTCATTCGGTAAATATTAAAGAAAGACTTGATTTTTCCTGTGCATTATTTGATCAAGAGGGCAATTTAGTTGCGAATGCTCCGCATGTCCCAGTCCATCTAGGGGCAATGAGTGAATCTGTAAAATCGATAATAAATTCGAATAAGAATCAAATGGTAAATGGTAATTGTTATCTAATAAATAATCCTCATATGGGGGGTTCTCATCTACCTGATCTTACTGTTATTTCACCTGTATTTTCAAATAATGAAGGCCCTATATTCTATGTAGCTAGTAGGGGACACCATGCCGATATTGGAGGAATAAGTCCAGGCTCAATTCCTCCTTTCTCCAAGACTATTCATGAAGAAGGAATAGTAATTGACAATTTTTTATTATTGAAGAATGGTAAATTGAGGGAAAAGGAGTTTGTAGAATTATTGACCAATTCAGCTCATCCAGCTAGGAATATAGAAGAAAGAAAGCACGATATTAATGCCCAAATTGCATCCGTTACTAAGGGAATTCGTGAGCTTGAAAACTTAATTGATAAGTATGGTTTAACCACAGTCAAGGCTTACATGGGTCATATTCGACAAAATTCAGCAGAAGCTATGAGTGATGCTTTAGAAGAATATTTAGAAGGCAATGAGAGTAAAGAAAATAGTTTTGAGGATTTTTTAGATGATGGCTCACGTATTTCGGTCAAGATAAATATTATGAAGAAAGAGAAGGAATCTCCATCTTTCTATGCCAAAGTTGATTTTGGTGGTACTAGTCCACAAATGTCTAATAATCTTAATGCACCTATTGCAGTCACAAAGGCGGCCGTATTGTATGTTTTTAGATTATTAATAAACAAAAATATCCCTTTGAATTCGGGATGCTTAGATCAAATAGAAATAATAATTCCTAAGGGGTCTCTATTGAATCCAAGTAATGATGCGGCTGTGGTTGGTGGTAATGTTGAAACTTCTCAAAGGATTACAGATGTATTATTGGGGGCTTTAGGAATTGCTGCAGCTTCACAAGGTACAATGAATAATTTTGTTTTTGGTTCAGAAGATGGTTCCGGAAGACAATATTATGAGACTATAGCTGGTGGTTCTGGAGCTACTAATGGAAGCCATGGAGCTTCCGCGGTTCAGGTTCATATGACTAATACACGTTCGACAGATCCTGAAATTCTTGAAAACAGGTTCAAAGAGATTAGGCTTAATAAATTTGAAATAAGGAAAGATTCGGGAGGTCAAGGCGAATTTAGAGGAGGTGATGGTATTATACGGGAATTTTTTTTCTTAGAATCAAGAAAGGTTTCTATTCTTTCTGAAAGGCGTGTAATTGCGCCTTATGGGTTAAGAGGCGGTCATGAAGGATTACATGGTTCTAATTCCATCAGAAAGGTTTCTGGTGAGGAAATAGATTTAGGTGGTAAGGCTGAACTAATAATTAAACCTGGTGAAATAATAATTATCAAAACACCTGGCGGTGGTGGTTTTGGCTCTAATGTATGACCTCAAAACTTTTATGATAACCATTACATAGCTTGTAGTGGACAGACTACGTGCATTAACCATAATTGCAGTTTTGGTTTTTTCTTCGCTTCCTGTTTCTGGGTTAGATTCTCCAGATATTGAAGCTGAAGAATTATCAATGATACCTAAAGTAAAGGAAAATTATTGGCAAGAGTTGCCATGGTGGGAAACAACCTCTAGAGATTTAGATAGAAATAATATAGTGGATTGGTTAGAACAAGTAGAAGATGAATACAAAATTGGAGTAATGTATGATCATCAACCAACTGATGAAGATATTCAATTATTATCCGAAATAGGTGTAAGTGTAAGATATCACGTTTCCTCAGTAAATGGTCTATTACTAGGCTCAGTAGATGCCAAATTATTCAAATTAATAAGTGATTATCCGGGCGTGTTGATGATTGAGCCTTATGGTAATGTCATACTTTATGGAGATGTTCAAACACCTGCAATCAAAGCTAGTAATTCTTCAGTTTATCCAGAGGGCGCTTGGGATTTAGGAGTTACAGGCAAAGGAGTCAATATTGCAGTAGTTGATACTGGAATTGATAATGAGCATCCAGGTCTTGCAGGAAAATTTGTTGCAGGTTATGATGCGGTTTGTTCAGATGATCCGCTTTGTTTAGCTTCTTTCCAAGAAGATGATGGTTCATTTGATCCTGATGATCAAAATCAGCACGGTACTGCATGTTCAGGTATGGCTGCTAGTACCGGCATATTGCCGAGCGGTGATGCCTCTAATTTCACAGGTTCAGCTCCAGATGCTAATTTAGTGGATGTAAGGATTGGAACTGCAGTCGGGGCTGGACCGTTTGAGAATTATGTCCTTGAGCAGGAATTTTACGAATCAGCCATGGATGGTCTTAATTGGGTAATTGAAAATAAAGATACGGCTTGGGCAGGTGTTGAGAATGAAAGTTATGGTATAGATATTATTTCATTATCTTGGGGGATTACTTCCCATGAAGGAGGAGGTTCAGATGGTTCAGATATGTTTTCTCAGGTTCTAGATGAAGCAACGTTAGCAGGAATTACTGTTTCAGTAGCTGCAGGTAATGATGGTTCAAATAATGATGGTCTTTCAGGTATGGGTTCATCTAGTCTCTCAATAACTGTGGGGGCTACAGATGATAAAAATAGCATTGATCGTTCTGATGATGGTATTGCGTCCTATTCTAGCCGGGGCCCTCGTAGGGACAATAATGATGGCAATCCCTATGATGAAATGAAACCTGATGTTTCAGCACCTGGGACTAATATTGTTCAGGCTGAGGCTTGTTATGCAAGTGGAAGTTGTTACAATAGACTTCCTGGACAAGATGCCTCTAGTAACGGATACAGCGGTAGAGGTAGTGGAACTTCATATGCAACGCCTGCAGTCTCCGGAGTTATTGCTCTAATGATAGAGGCTAATCCGGATTTAGATCCATTGGCCATTAGAGAAATTTTGAAACTGACTGCGGAAAGAAGAGAAACCTTGTCGTCAGCAGATGGTGAGGGCGTAGAAGAAGGGCTTTGGGCAACCTCTCCAGAATTAGATCCTTATTGGAATCGTCATTTTGGTTGGGGAATGGTAGATGCCCATGCTGCAGTTAAATCCTCATTACTGAATACAGATACTGACAACATCAATACCGATTTACAAACTTACATAATCAGTATTGAAACTGGCTGGCAGACTGGAAGCAATATTAATACAATTACAGGTCATTCATGGTCGAGAAGTGGTTCAGTGGATAAAATAGAATATAGCATTGATGGTAATTCCTGGCTGGAAGTTCAATACTCACCGGGTTCTAATTCTTCAATTTATATTGATTGGGTAATAACTTTAGATTCAGTTGATTTATCTTTTACTGGCGATCACACTTTACTCGTTAGATCAGTTGATTCAAATGATATGCATTCTATTTCGGCTAATTCAGAATTTTATGGGTATGGAGAAGTTTCAGAATCATCGGCAGATAATGTTTTAGTAATATTATCTTACTCTCTTTTAGCCATTCTGGTTGTAGTTTCGGCAGTATATTATCGAAAGAAGATTATTGCATAAGTCTTAAATCAATACGTAAGAGTGTA
>TARA_B110000116_G_scaffold225844_1_pt1 | contig 17027 bp, 10 predicted proteins | sample TARA_B110000116 | Tara Oceans TARA_B110000116 (sample SAMEA4397355) | marine metagenome | biome: Polar Biome; feature: [ZZZ] marine water layer (ENVO:01000295); material: water (ENVO:00002006), including particulate matter (ENVO:01000060) such as... | depth 199 m
TTTAACCCTCTAAAAATTTTAATGTGACAATTATTAAACACTACAATGCGACCATTTATAATGGAATTGTATACAATACAATACAAATTGTATACTACTTTAAACGTGAATAGTCGTTTTTTGTTAGTGCTTGTTTCGAATTTAAATCATACTCGAATTTAAATTACAAAGGCACCAAATATTAAATTTAAAAATTTGATTAAATTCATAAAAATTACCCTCCTATTGTTGCTGCCAATTATTGGGTTTGCACAATCCGAAATTCGACTAGAAGGAGGTGGATACGAAATTATTGATGGTGCGATTACATGGCCCGATTCTACCGGACAAGCTTTTGGAGTTCATCAAGCCAACGCAGGATCGGAAATACACACATTCTGGATTTTTAACGACGGCACTGCCGATTTAACAGTAAGCAACTTTACCATTACTGCCGCTTACGCAGCTCATTTTAATATAACTAATCCTAATATACTTACCCTTCCAACGGGAGATAGTGTAAGCTTTAAAGTTGAATACGCTCCAATTGCTGCAGGAACGCATGGTAGAACAACAGGCGGATCCGGAAGGGCAAGTGTTCAATTCACTACTAATGATCCCGATGAGGGAACTTACAACTTTAGTATTTCGGGGGTGGCTACTCCTGCAGCAAAATTTGATTGTAGCTCAGGTCGAATGATATTCTCAGCAAATAATCCAACCGACCTGTTCGATTGGAATTATGCCGAACAACCACCAACCCGAACAACCATAAGAAACAATTGGAATGCGCACCATGATGGAATGGCGATGAATCCTAACGATAACTTCATATACTCAATGCGTTGGACAGCAAACAACCGTAACCAGCTTTGGGTATTTGATCAATCGGGGGAGGAAACGTTTGTTGGGTATGTTTCGGGTGGATTAATTGCTTTTAACATGAACCCCCATTTTCCTGCTGGTGCATTTGATGATAACGACAACTTGTATGTATTTCAAAATGGGGATAACACAACAGGTTTTCACAGAATTAATATAAAATCACAGCAAGCAGAGCAAATTATATTGTCGTCACCAGTTCACCTTAGAGACGCTATTTATAATCCTGATGATGGATTATTGTACGGAATGAGCTTTGGTACAACCAACGATGGATTAGTTTCCATAAACCCAAGCACAGGTGCAGTAACCTTGATTGGGGGAGATGGAGATGGAACGCATCATGCGATGTTTCGCAGTAATGATGGAGCGGTGTATATGATGACTAAAACTTACACCATGTATAACGTGGATTTAAGTAACGGTACCTTAACGCAGGTAGCCGCCAACCCAGGGTGGGGAGATGGCGGATGGGTGGATGGAGCTGCATGTGGAGATATTTCTTTAGCAGCAGATTTAGCGATTGGAAAAACAGATAATCGTCCTTCATACGTTCCTGGATCGGTTCAACGATACGCAATTTCGGTTACCAATAACGGTCCTCATGGTGTTTATGAAGCAGCTATTCAGGATTTAGTTCCTACTGGAATTACTGGAGCTGATATGTCATGGACTACCGAAACTTTTGGAACTGCAACTTCACAAAACTCAGGAGGAACTGGGGAGTTAAACGATGTTATAAATATTGGCGTAGGCGACAGCGTTGTTTACACTGTAAGAATTATTGTTCCATTAGCTTTTACCGGAAACTTAACCAATACGACCACAGTAACTGCGCCTTCTTTCATTACAGATAGTGACTTAAGCAACAATACTGCAACCGATGTTGATTTACCAGTTTCTGATGCAACAGAGCAATGCAACAACGGCTTTGATGATGATGGTGATGGAATGGTGGATTGTTTTGATGGAGATTGTGCTGGAAATACGGTTTGTTCCGATCATTATACGAATGGAGTAATACCCGATTGTCCGGATACGCCTGATGTTGCTTTGTTTAGTATGCTAGAACAATACAGTTCTAATGCTGGTGATGGTTATATTACACCTGTAGTTGGAGATTTAGACAGTGATGGAATTCCTGAAATTGTTACTGTTGATTATTCAACAGGAAGATTGCATGTATTAAGTGGTTTAGACGGTACTGCAATTGCTAACATAGCCTATCAAGGAACTTATCACAATTTTTCCGGTGGTGCCTCTATTGCTGATATTGACAATGATGGAACAGCCGAAATATTTTTAGTAACTGGTAACGCTCAATCTGGAGCAGCCGGTAATAATTGCCAACAGTGGATTTCATGTTTTGATTTTGATAACGGAGCCTTAACACAAAGGTATAGATCGAGCTATGGTCAAGTCAACATTAACGAGTACAGTGATCAAAAATGGGCGGTTGTCCAATTTGCCGATTTTGATCAAGATGGAACAAGTGAATTATTTATTGGAAATCATGTTATGAATGCTGCAACAGGAGCAATCATTGCATCACCTACTACAGCACAAAGAAATAATTGGCCTAGAGGAAAGGTTCCTGGAGCTGCATACGGTGATTATATGTCGGCCGCCTATGATGTTTTACCTGCTAGTGCTTGTGCTAACTGTGATGGATTGGAGCTTATTTGTGGAAATACCGTTTATGCCGTTGATTTATCTGATCCTGGAAATACTCAAAATGGGATAACTGTAGCAACTCAAATGACGCCTACGGGAACTTACCGCGATGGATTAACGAGTTTAGCTGATTGGAACGGAGATGGTGAAATGGATATAATTGTTTCCACCAGTGATTGGGATGGAACAGCTGGAGTACACGAAGGTGGACTTATTTATATTTGGGATCCGAGAACGCAAACTATAATTGCGAATGATGCTCAAGGAAACCCTCTTGTTGGATCAATCATAGATCCTCAACCAACAGGAACCTATGATTTTTGTGGTGCAAGGGATGTAAATAGAGCATATCTCAATGTTTGGTGTAATGGAAGATCTAATACTCGTGGTCCAGCCCCAATTGGTAGAACCACTGTAGCTGATTTTGATGGTGATGGTTATAATGAAATTACTGTTGTTGGAAGAGACGTACTTATTTGTTTAGATGGAGATTTATCCGTGTTATGGACAAAAAAAGTGATCGACGGATCTTCTAATACTTCGGCAACAGCGTTTGATTTTGAAGGTGATGGAGCGGTAGAAGTTGTTTATCGAGATGAAGAATTTTTAAGAATAATTGACGGCGCTACTGGTGACACTAAAGATTCGTTAAGCTGTACATCAGGAACTAGAGTAGAAATGCCAATAATTGTTGATGTGGATGCCGATGGCGAAGCAGAAATTGTTGTAAGTTGTGGAGGGTCTACCGTTGTTTATACTTCAAACCAAACACCATGGATGCCTACCCGAAAAGTATGGAACAGTTTACATTACACGCCTACTTTTATTAACGATGATTTAACCATTCCTGCACATCGTCAGGACAAAGCAAGTATTCCAAGGTTAGATGTTTATGCTGCTCAAACATATATTACAGATCCTTCGGGCGCAATAGTTTACCCTGCATTACCCGATTTTGTGGTAACGTTTGATTCTTCATTTGTAGCGAGCTGTGATGATGATTCAACACTGGTTTATGTTACGATTTGTAATGATGATGCAAACGCCTTGCTTTATGATTATCCTGTTAGTTATTATAATGGCGACCCCAATTCAGGAGGAACATTAATCGGTACTCGAATAGTTACCAACGCTGATGTTACTATACTTTCAACCAATTGCTATCAATATACTTTTAATGCTTCTAATCAACCAACCAATTTATATGTAATTGCCAATGATGACGGAACTGGAACATTTGGTTACCCTACAGTGGAATTAGAAGAATGTGATAGTTCAAACAACGTTGCGAATGGCCAAATTGGTTGTCCGCTTGATGCTGGAATTACGAAAGATGACGGACGGTTAAGTTACATACCTGGAGGAGCTTTAACCTATGAAATAATAGCGCATAATTACGGACCAAATTTCACAGGTGGAATTGTTTCTGATCCGCTTCCAGAAGGGATAAGTACTGGAGATGTTACTTGGACTGCCACTACTTATGGTGGAGCTACGACCAAAGCATCAGGAACCATGAATGGAGCTTTGCAAGATACTGTAGATATAACTGCTGGTGACAGCATCGTTTATTCGGTTAGTATTTTAACGCCTGATAATTTAACTGGAGACTTAGTAAACGTTGTTTCAATTAATCTTGTTGGAGATACAACTACAGATAACAATATAGCAACCGATACGGATACGATTGATTGTACATTTGCCATTTCTGGTAGGGTAAACTCAAGAACTAACGCCTGGCAGGAAATAGGAACAGTTGTAAGTGGTTTTACTTATAATTTTAATACTGCGGCAGGAGCAAAAATTATTAACCCAAGTACTGGCCCAGAAGCGGGACAAAACGTTCCAGTTGTTCGATATAACGCTTCAGGAAACCACATTAGTTTAACAAGGAATCGATACCAGACCAATGATTCTTGGTGGGAAACTATTTCTGGACTTTATGATAGTTCGCCTCCCGGTTGGACTGGGCTTTCAGGTACTGCACCAGAGAACGCCCCTATATTAGGGTTTATGGCTTTTATTGATCAGAATGGAAATGGAAGTTATGATTCAGGAACGGATGAATTTATTCGTGATGTTAATTCTTTAACAATTTCCCCAACTTCAACAGGACAATTATATATGGCTTTCTACGATAATGGGAATTATAATGATAATAATGGTATTCTAACTGTAAATGCGAGTATTGACCCATCAACTGTTAATTTGTTAGCAGGAGTTTCTGATACAACCATATGTGCAGGTGATTCTATACAGTTGGATGCAGGAAATTCAAACGCAATAAGCTGGGCATGGAGCAATGGTGAAAGTACACAAACAATTCAGGTAAAATCAGTTGGAGAATATTCAGTTCTTGTCGTTACTCCTGGTGGTTGTACCGCAAGAGATACGTTGGATTTAGACCTTTCTACAGTTACAGTTAATTTAAGAAATGATGTTTCAATTTGTGCCGATTCAACTGTTGTTTTAGATGCCGAAAATCCTGATGCTTCAAGTTGGGTTTGGAATGACGCTACTGCAACGCAAACCAACTCAGTAAATACTGCAAACACTTATTCAGTTATAGTTACAGATACTTTAGGTTGCATAGGCTACGATACGATAACGGTTTCCCAAATTGCTTTAATTGATTTAGGAATTGGTAACGATACGAGTATTTGTGCAGGAGATTCATTAGCGTTAACATCAATTCAACCTGTCGGTTCAACTGGCTTATTGTGGAATACTGGTAGTTCTGACGCTTCGATAACAATTAATTCGATTGGTATTTATACTGTTTTAATTACCGACTCGAACGGTTGTCCGCATCACGATACGTTAACATTATCAATTAACGCCTTACCTGATGTTAGTTTAGGTAACGATACTACAATTTGTCCTGATAGTTCATTAACAATAACCTCTGTGGGAGGAACTAATTGGGATTGGAGTACTGGTGAAACAACACAAGCTATCTCAGTTAATTCATCCGAAGTTTATGACGTTGAGGTTACCGATGCAGTAACAGGCTGTATAAATTACGATACACTCAAAGTAAGTATCGCTTCGGGAGCAAACATAAATTTAGGTACCGATACCACTATTTGTACTGGTGATACACTATTTTTAGATGCAGGGAATGGAATAGCTTGGAATTGGAGCAGTTTGCAAACTAGTCAAACCATTGAAGTCTCTACAGCTAATACTTATAGAGTAGATGTTACTTACGCAAGTGGTTGTGTTTTTAGTGATACAATTGATGTTTTACTTGATGCATTACCTACAATTGAATTAGGAAAAGATACCGCTATTTGTGCCGAAACATCCATCACTTTGGATGCAGGTGCTGCAACGAGTTGGAGTTGGAATTGGATTCCAACTGCTACTTCGCAAACTATTCAGGTGCGTACTGCTGGTGATTATAGTGTAGAAATTACAGATTCAAACGGTTGTAAAGGTCGTGATACTATATCCATCACATCAATGCCTTTACCCGTGGTTAATTTAGGTAACGATACTGCTATTTGTGCAGGAGATTCTATCATCCTAAATGCCGGAAATGGAACGGGATGGACTTGGAATGTATCCGGCAACTCGCAAACGCTAGTTGTAAAAACATCCAATACTTATCGCGTTACAACTATTGATGCTAATAGCTGTGAAAAGAGTGATACAATTGTTATTGATGTGAATCCTATACCGGTTGTAAACTTGGGTAATGATACCAGTATTTGTATTGAAAACCAATATACGTTAGATGCAGAAAACACCGGATCTACTTACTTATGGAGTACAGGTTCAACTGATCCAAGTATTCAAATAGATGGTGCCGACACCTATGAAGTTATCGTAACTGGTAGTACAAATTGTATTGCTTATGATACGATTGTGGTAGATACGTTTGCTACACCTGTTCCAAATTTAAACAGCAACGATACTTCGATATGTGCTGGAGATACGATTGATTTAACTGCTGCTGTTGGTTTTGCATCTTATGAATGGACCAATAGTACAAGTACAACGAATACTGCTTCGGTTTTTGAAACAAATACGTATGAGCTTACGGTTACTTCTGAAGATGGTTGCAAAGCAAGTGAAACGGCCGAGGTTACTGTTAATCCGCTTCCTGAAATTGGATTGGATGATTCTACAAATCACTGTGTTTACGGACCAAGTTTATTGTTATCTGTACTTGAAAGTGGTGCTGATTATGTTTGGAGTACAGGATCGACCGATCAAGAAATTTCAGTAGTAATTGTGGGGAAATATTGGGTAGATGTTACGGATGATAATGCTTGTTTTAACACCGACACCATTACAATTAGCTCTCCTTCTTTAGCAATTGTGTTGGGTGACGACGCTTCGGTTTGTACTGATGATTCGGTAATTCTTGACGCTGGTGATTTTGCGTTCGAAATTTGGAACTCAACAGACACCTCAGCTACTTTTACAGCTACACAAACCAACAGTATAGATGTATTAGCAATTGATGCAGACGGGTGTTTTGGAAGAGATACGATTAACATTACTAAAAATCCAAATCCAACCATTACAATCATTCAAACTGATACCGCAATTTGTGACTTAATTGGAGAAACAACTACCCTATCCGTAGCAAACGATGAAGGTATGGACATCAATTGGAATACAGGTGAAAGCGGTGAAAGCATCACAGCTATTGAAAACGGTGAATTTATCGCTACTAAAACCAACGAATTTGCTTGCTTTGCAAGTGATACCGTAATGATTGATAGGTTATGTGAAGAGATAACAATAACACTTCCAAACATTTTCACACCGGACGGTGATGGTACAAATGAAAACTTCAAACCTCTTGAAGATCCAATTAAACTTTTAACCTATATCGAGGTAATTAGTTTTATCGTTTACAATCGATGGGGAAGAACAATGTATTTATCTGAAAACCTATTGCCACATTGGAATGGTTTATACCAGGATAGCGGAGAGACTTGCTCTGATGGCGTTTACTACTGGGTAATGAAGTACACAAACGTACAAGGGGATGAAAAAGCTACAAACGGTTATGTTCACTTAGTACGGTAATAAAATTAGTTTTCTAAGGAACTCTCCCAAAACACAAATCAATTCCAATCAAAATTCACAAAAAAGATTATGCTGAGGACAGTACAGCCATAGATCTCAGAAAAAATTTCAGCAAATAAAACCTAACATAATCACCTGATAAATGTGCATTATCACCCGAATATGCCTAAAATAAAAAACTTAAAAGCCAGCCAATTCGTCTACAATTTCCGTAAAACTCAGTCTGGTTTTAACAACTGGAACACTGCACTTATCAATTAGTTTTAGCCATTTTTCAAATGACGCATTCTGCCGATTACTTTCCGTAACAACACCCAATAAATCTTCCACTAAACAACCAAAAGCCCTTACTTCTACTCTTTCGATATTGTGTGCTAAAACAGAACTGACATCATAATAAGTAGCCGCTCCGAAATCGCCTAGTAAACAATCAGCAGATTCGTTTACAAGTATATTGTGCGCGTACAAATCACCGTGATTAATTCCTTTACGGTGTAGTTGAGCACTAACTGACGCAATACTCCTTGCCAATTTTAATAACTGCTCTTCTGTAAATGTAGTTGCCTCATCAAATACATCTCTTGTGCAGGTGTTAAAATTAGGTGGATTTCCTAAATTGATAAAACTCGACGGGATTAACCCCATAATTAAACCGCTTTTGCCGTCGGGATGATTTTTAATTTTTGCGATAACCTCCACTAAATTTTCATGTGCCCCAGCAAGGATAGAAACCGCCATTTCATCTTCCGGTGATCCGTCGCTAGTTACAGCTCCTTTAAAAACCTTGATGGCTACTTCCTTGTGTTGAGAAATCCATGCAGCCTTCGAAATTAAACCTGAAGCACCTTCCCCTAATAATTCTTGAAGGTCGAAATCATTCCAAGCAAACAACTCCAAATCAGTTTCCAATTCAAGCTTATCCGCTCCTGGGTTTCCAGCAAAAGCTAGCCAAGATAATTTAGGCAATTCAAACAACCATTCTGGTATTTCTTGAAGTTGGTTGGCCGAAATTCGAAGCAATTCCAAATGAATACAATTCGACAGTTCAGCAGGCAATTCTTCAATCAAATTACCCGCTAAAGCACACTTTTGAAGCAAGTGACTTTTACCTATACTTTTGGGGAGATTTTTAAGTTTATTGTCCGTTAAAATTAACCATTGCAACAAAGGTGGGAATGCGTTTTCGGGAACATTATGAATTTGGTTTGACTTAAAACCAATCATCGTTAATGCTGGACACTTCGCCAATATTTTAGGGAAAACAGTAAACTTATTATTGGCAAAAAAGATGATTTTCAGCTGCTTTAATTCAGCAATACTATCCGGCAATGCACTCAATTTATTTCCAGATAAATCCAAAATTTCCAACGTGCTAGCCAACGAAATAATTTCGGGAGGAAACTCCGTTAAACCACAAGCCAATTTTAACCTTTTAGAACCAATTAATTTTCCTGATTTTAATTCGTTTAACGTGTTTATCATTTTCCAAGTAATAGCCCACAAATTTAAGCATTTGTAAAGGATGTTGGCCTTTTGAGTTTAAACAGAATCATTACATGCAATACAAAGAAGAATATCTACGAATAAAGATCCAACCCATCGGTGCGTCAGATCGATAGCGAGGCAACTATAAGCACGAGGTGCTAAAATGCTTTACCATCGCCAAAAACATGGGAACCTGTGATACTTGCCAAACATATAGGTCCCACTTTTCTTCCGTTAAATCAATACTTAAATCATGTAATATCTTTCTTATTTTCTAAGAACATTAACCTGCTCAAAATAAAATAAAAAGCCTTCTAGTTCACTATAAGTCAATTAGAGGTACTTATGGGATGGATCATTACGAATTTTACAAAATCATTCAACGCAACAGTGTTGCATTAAATGATTTTTACTTAAATTTGCAACTATGTTGCGTTTAGAAGATAGAAGCCAAATCATAACAGATAGATCTGATTATCTGGGTATGCTTGCAAGCGGGTTATGTTTAATACATTGTTTAGCTACACCTTTTTTATTCATCGCTAAAACTTGTTCAGCAACGTGTTGCGAGGAAACACCGGTTTGGTGGAAAACAATTGATGTTCTCTTTTTAACCATCTCTTTTTTTGCCGTTCTCGCTTCCACAAAAAAATCAACAAATAAAACTATTCAAGTGCTTATGTGGTTAGCATGGATGGCCATTTCTTTTGTCATATTAAATGAATATTTGAACCTAATCACTTTATTTGATAAAGCAATTTATATCCCTGCCATAAGTTTAATTGTACTGCACATCTACAACCTTAAATTTTGTCAATGTAAAGAAAAGTGTTGTTAATTAACATTACAAATTAGAAGTTACAAATTAGAAATATGGAACGAAAGAAATTACCTGTCACAGTTCTTAGTGGATTTTTAGGAGCTGGGAAAACATCTCTACTTAATCACATCCTTAACAATAAAGAAGGCTTAAAAGTAGCTGTAATTGTTAATGACATGAGTGAAATTAACATAGATGCACAATTAATTGAAAACCAAGGGGCGCTTTCACGTACTGAGGAGAAATTAGTTGAAATGAGTAATGGGTGTATTTGCTGTACACTTAGAGAAGATTTAATGGTTGAAGTTGAACGCTTAGCGCAAGAAAAAAGGTTTGACTATTTAATAATAGAGAGTACGGGTATTTCGGAGCCAATTCCAATAGCGCAAACCTTTACTTTCCAAGATGAAGAAAACGGTATTGATTTAAGCAAATTTAGCTTTATTGATACTATGGCTACAGTGGTTGATGCCTTCAATTTCTTTAAGGATTTTGGTTCGCCTGAATTACTTGTTGACCGTGAACTTACAGATATTGAAGATGATAACCGCTCCATTGTTAATTTACTCACCGATCAAATTGAGTTTGCAGATGTAGTAATTATTAATAAAGCCGATTTAGTAGATAAAAAGACCTTGGATTTATTAGAGGCGATGATTACAAAATTAAATTCTAGAGCCAAAATAATTAAAACTTCACACAGTAAAGTACCTTTAAAAGCAGTTATAAACACGGGATTATTTGATTATGAAGAAGCCGAGCAAAGTGCAGCTTGGATTGAAGAATTAAACAAACCTGAACACACTCCAGAAACGGAAGAGTATGGGATTGGTTCTTTTGCCTTTAGGAGCAAGAAACCGTTTAACTCAGAGCGGTTTTGGAACTATATTCAAAATGATTTCCCGCACAATGTTATTAGAAGTAAAGGTCTCTTTTGGATCGATTCAAGACCTAATCAAGCCATGACTTGGGGACAAGCGGGGGGCTCTTTAAAAGCTGATAGCGCAGGTGTATGGTGGAGTAGTATGCCAATGAAAGAAAGGTCGAATTATGCAGATTTCATGCACAATCAAGAAGTAATTGAAAAAAATTGGGATAAACAATTTGGCGACCGAAAAAATGAATTAGTATTTATTGGTCAAGATTTAGATAAGGAAAAAATAGTAATGGAATTAAACAAGTGTTTAAGCTCTGATAATGAAATTGTTAACGTTGAATGGGAAAATGGAATAGAAGATAGCTGGCCTGTTCAAAGAGCAATCCCTCCGCACAAACAAGACTACTAGAAAATGAGCGATTTAGAAGATATTATTGGTGACAACCATGTAATGACAAGCAAAGAAACTCCAATGGTTTCAGGTGCCTTTGATAAATCAGACGAGGAGAAAATAGCTATTATTCAAGAGCATTTTAAAGGAATAATGGAAACGCTTGGACTTAATTTAAAAGACGATAGTTTAAGAGGAACTCCATTTCGTGTTGCCAAAATGTATGTTACAGAACTGTTTAGTGGTTTAAATCCTAAAAACAAACCCTCTATATCAACTTTTGATAATAAATACCAGTATAGTAAAATGTTGGTTGAAAAAAATATTTCATTTGATTCAGCTTGTGAACACCACTTTTTACCAATGCGTGGTAAAGTTCACATTGGTTATATTTCATCAGGAAAAGTAATCGGTTTATCAAAAATGAACAGAATTGTTCAGTACTATGGAAAAAGACCTCAAGTACAAGAAAGATTAACCATTCAAATTTTAAATGAATTGCAAGAATCACTCAAAACTAAAAGTGTTATTGTAGTGGTTGATGCAGAACATTTATGTGTATCCACAAGAGGAATAAAAGATACAACAAGCTCAACTGTCACAATAGAATATGATGGCGATTTTTTAGATAAGAATGTTAGAAATGAGTTTTTAAAGCTAAGTGAATAACAAAAGCGATTATGATTACAAAAGAACAAGTAAAAGCAGCTCAAGAAAAATGGGGATCTGGTGTAGTGAAAATTGGAGCATTAAGGGATAAAAGACCTGAATGCAAATCGTATGCAAGTGAATTTCTAGACTTATTGTATGCGTTTGAAAAAGGTCCTGTATTATTTAAACCTACAAAATGTGCAGTAGAACAATTTAGACCTTCAAAAACAGAAGCTTTGTCGTACTTTATTGCTGGTGAGGATAGAAAATGTACAGAAGATAAAGGTTTTGCAATTAACCCGTGGACTAAGGTTCGGTTTGAAAATGTGGGTATTATTATTGATGGAGATAGAGCAATTGCTATGGGGAATTACTTTTTTACAGATTTAAATGATAACGAAGCTAAAGTAGAATATACTTTTGGCTACAAGCTATTTAATGGTTTAGTGAAAATTGATTTACACCATTCTTCATTTCCTTATAGTTTGTAGTAAAAGCCTCAAAATTGTATTGTTTTGATTTTTAACTAAAATCATGTTAATTATTCTTAATTGAACAGATGGAACCAATTATAGCAATAGTCGGATTTTTAGGAGCTGGAAAAACCACACTACTAAAACATTTAACAAATAGTTTTATTTCGGTAGGGTGGAATCCATATGTCATATTAAACGACTATGAAAATGCCTTCTTGGACGCGCAACAATTAGCAGAAAAAATTGACCCTAAACTGATTACGGCGCTAAACGGCAGTTGTATTTGTTGCAGTGGAATAGCTGAATTAAGAGATTATGTTAACCGTATCCCTTTACGAATAAATGGAATTACATTAATTGAAGCGAACGGAACATCGGACGCTTGTTCTTTAATGGGCTTTTTAGGCGTTGGTTTGGAAAACCGTTATATGCCACCTGTTCAAATCTCTGTAGTTGACGTAAAAAACTGGCAACGAAGGGGTGAACACAATGAATTAGAAGCAAATCAAGTTCAAGTTTCTTCGGTTATTGTACTTACACATATAGATGGTTCTACAGAAACAAGAAGAGCCGAAGTTAAATCTTCTCTTGAATCCATAAATCCTCATGTGCAAATTCTTAGCTTAGAAGAGTTAAATATATTTCTGCTTCCAAAACTTGTCCCCTCAAAAAACAGACCTGAAAAAATGGATCATTTAAAGGCTCATTGGGCATCATGTTCAATTGAACTACCTGATTTTCCCAACGAAGAATGCATTAAGGCTATTCTTAATAAACTACCAAAAAGTATCTTAAGAGTAAAAGGAGTGACAAAAATTGGGGAAAATGAAAACTATACATTTTTTGAACGTATTCCTGATGGTACAATTAATATTCGAAAATTCAGGAATGAGCCAACAACAGGGCCTATGTTATTATCTGTTGGGCCAGGCAGTGAACCAAGTACTCTTTTAAAGGCTTTAAAATCAGTTATTCCCGATTAACTACAACTTTGACACTTTCCTTGAAAACTAACGAACTGTTTAGCAACCATAAAGCCGATTGGCAATGAGATGTTTGGAATTTTAATTGAATTGAGACAAAATGTTTTTTCACACGAATTACATTTAAAATGAATATGCGCATCAGCATTGCATTTTGAAACATCACATAACGCATATTTTACTTGGACGCTCCCATCTAAAATCTCATGAATTATACCCACTTCTTGAAATGTTTTCAGTGTTCTGTAAACAGTCACCTTATCTAAACTATTATTAAGCATCGCTTTTAGGTCGTTTTGCGACACTGCATAACCAACAGATTGAAGCATTTCCACAATAATTAATCGGTTAGCGGTTACCTTAAGGCCGTGGTTTTTTAATAACGTTTTGGAGGATGTATTCATTATTACTAAATCAAAAAAAAACACCCTCACAATTTGTGAGGGTGTGATGAATATTTAATTTTTATTCAATACCTGCAGATGTTTCAACTAATCCATTAATATTGATGACGAATTCTAAATCAAAATCTGCATCTCCATCATTCGAACTCGATGAAGCGTCTTTAATGCCTGGTTGGTGCATTAAGATTACTCTAAATTTACCGCCTTCATGCGCTCCAGATGTAGTCCAACTTGTATTTAAACCTAATGGATTTCCATTACCATCTAAATCATTATAAACCACATCATGCGATGCATCATCGATATTTCCATCTCCAGCTGGATCAGTAAAAATATTGTTTGTGAAACCAAAAAATATTTGATGTTCATCGGCTTCCTCAGCAATTTCTGCACCTATGTCTTCTCCTTCATCGTCATGATCTTCCTCATCGTCTTCATCGTCATGATCTTCCTCATCATCGTGATCGTCATGCTCATCCTCGTGCGCATTTAAAATTTCAAACGTAAGATCATACGTTTTTGAAGCATCTAAGTTTATAGTGTCGAGTATCTCCAGCTCTTCTACACCTTCGCCATCATGATCTTCTGCTTCAGCCTCCACAACATCTGAAGCATCATTTACGTTTGTAAAAACCAAATGTACATTGGTAATTACTTCGTGATCATGCTCTGCTTCTGGCACCTCTTCTTCTTCTTTGTCACATCCAGTTAATAAAACTGCTGCTGCTAGCATTGGAATCATGCTATACTTTTTAAATTTGTTCATTGGTTTCATAATTTAAAGTTTAATAATTGTTATTTGGTTTTGGTTTTAGACTTGAATTTATAATTAATATTAAAAATGAAATTCCTTCCAGGAGCATCTGCAAAATATCTCATCTCATTTAAGTAATCTCGGTAACGCGTATTGAATAAGTTATTTATCGTAATGCTTCCGTGTAACTTTTTAAGTTCAAATTGCCATGAAATATCCATCCTAAAATATCCATCAGGGGCTGATTTAAAGTCGAAAATGGCAGCATCTGGGGAAATCACTTCTTCCCCATTTATTAACTGCTCAGGAGTAACAGTTCGGGGAGCTTGGATTTGTTTCAAACGATAAAGTGGTTTTACAATAAAGCTTGACTTTTTGAACTTCCAAAAGTTATTTTGTTTCCAAACAAACTTATAATTAACAGAAATCGGAGGCTGATTAATTAATGCATCGTTTTGGGAAATATTCCTTGACCACAAATAACTTAAGCCTAAAGTTCCTTTTGTGTTTTTTGATAAATCAACCTTCCAACTGTAATCCCCTCCAGCAAAAAAAGCATCCGCCTGATCATATATGAAAACTGGCTGGGGACCCCTAAAAGAACCCACAACAGCATATGGTTTTAAATAAATAAAATTTTGAATGTAGTTTGAATAAATTGTTACAGTATGAGCGGAGTACGTTTTATTAATTTTTAATTCATTCGTGAATTTAAATCCTTTTTCGGGTTGGATATCTGTATCAGAAATTGAACTTACTTTATCGGTTTTTAACTTTTTTTGATCGGTATAATAATATCTTAACAAACCATAAGATGTCTTAAATCCATGCTGACCAAAACTAAACAACTCTGCCATGTTTGGTGTTCGCCAAGCAGTCCCAAGGTTCGTTCGAAAGGAATTCATTTTAGAGAAATTTTTAACATAACCTACAGTAGACGTAAGATTTGTAAATGAATATTCATCTCTAAAAATATCTTGGTTGGCTTCTCTTCCCCTAACATTATTGGATTCAAAGTCTATTCGAGTTCCTGCCTCAAATACATCTTCACCAATTCTTTTACTTTCAACAACAAATGCGCTGTATCTACTCGTATTGTAATTAGGAATAAAAGGGGTTGTTTTAGTTCCTGGATTATTATCATTATCCTGATAAAAATATTGCAAACCTACTGTTCCGTTAAGTTTATACCAATCAGGATGTTTCCATTCTATTTGATGGTCTACAGTAGATAACGTCAAATCAACAATTGGAAGATTAGAATTTCGTCTTACGTCAAATGCTTTTCTGTGATTAATTTGTCGCCCTACACGGTAAGTAAGGTTTCCATGGTCAGAATAAAACCATTTAAGCTCTCCTTTAGCAAGATGGTGCTGAGTTTTTTGACTTGGTTCCATAATCTCGTATGAAAAGGGTAACGTATAAGCAGAATCAGGTTGTTCGCCATTAAAAGCCCTTACAATGGCGTCACCACTGTGTGCAAAAGACCCTCTTAAAATAGCCAAGTGTTGGTCCACTAAACTGTAATATCCTTTAAAGTCCCATTTTTTAACTCGATATCTTGTTCCAAAACCTCCAGAAATCTCTTCTTTACCTGTATTGGTCAGGTTGTAATTTGGTGCTTGGCGATCTCCAACTCTGTTGTAATTCCCGTTAAGGAAATAACTCCATTTTTTCACCCCTTTCCCTACTTCGAATGCTGAATTATAACCTCTTCCATTGGTTTGGTAACCCGATCCGATTTCAGCAAAAAAGGGTTCGGATAAATAAAGTGGATTGGGATCAACAATAACAGCTCCTCCTAATGCTTCAGGACCGTATCTTACTCCAGCAGCGCCTTTAACAATGGTTATTCTGTTAGCAGCGCTAATATCGATTTCTGGAGCATGATCTTGCCCCCAATTTTGAAATCCATGTTTTAAACCATTATTTAAAACTAAAACTCTATTCCCATACAACCCATGTATTACAGGCAACTCAATATTGGAACCAACAGATATTAAAGATACACCGGGCTGATCAGCAATAGCTGAAGCAAGACTTTGAGTTGGGTTCGCTTTTAATTCTGCTTTTTTAATGGTGATTTGAGAAATTGATTCGGTTCCTTCTTTTTTATTCACCTCTGCTTTGATGATTACTCTATCAAGGTTAACTACGTTTTGAGTAAGGTAAATATGAGGAACTTTACCATGTTGATGGCTGTGCTCACATATCGAGTCGCAATAGCCATAACACGAAATTATTAAGGTGTTGGTTTTAGAACATAGTCCCTCAATAAAAAACGCTCCATTCTCACTTGCTATCGTCCCTTTATCTGTTCCTCGAATAAATACAGATACAAACGGGATTGGTTCTTTGGTTTCAACATCCAATATTTTCCCACTAACCGAGTAATTACAGGAATCTATTTGGGCAGTTAATGCCGAAACCGTAAATACTAATAAAATACTCAATATGAATTTTAATCTAATAATCATCTTCAATTACACAACAAATTCACCGTCAATAAATGCAACTATGTTGCAAATGTAAAGCTTTTTAATTTAAACGCAACATGGTTGCGTTTAAATTAAAAAGCTTTTTGGATGTTTTCGTTTGAAAAAAA
>TARA_B110000116_G_scaffold271826_1_pt1 | contig 16889 bp, 12 predicted proteins | sample TARA_B110000116 | Tara Oceans TARA_B110000116 (sample SAMEA4397355) | marine metagenome | biome: Polar Biome; feature: [ZZZ] marine water layer (ENVO:01000295); material: water (ENVO:00002006), including particulate matter (ENVO:01000060) such as... | depth 199 m
TGGCCATAATCATTGGCAATGTATAGGTCCGGATCACCGTCCAGATCATAATCGTGCCATGAGGCTGCTAGGCTATGCCTATCATTTGCCTCAGAGAGCCCACACAGTGCCGTTACTTCAGAAAAGGACCATTCCCCTTCCCCCCTGAAGAGTTGGTTAGAGCCCCCGTCCCTAGCGTCATCAAAACGAAATGAAGAATCATCATCCAAGGACCGGGAACCTAAAGCAAAAGTGATGAGCAGATCCAGATTCCCATCCATGTCAAAATCAGTTGCGCTCAATGAATGACAATCTACCTCATCAGTTTGTAAGATACCCCGCTCGATAAAAGATTGATGCTCATCATTTTCAAGCAAAACAATTCCTGAAGGTGTAGCTAATGTCAGGTCCTGATCTCCATCATTGTCAATGTCGATGAAGAGAGCAGAGCTCGTATGATCAAGATAATTGGCACCGGTTTTTTTAGGTACCTCTAGAATAGTGTTATCTGCTTGGTGCAGAAAGAGCCGATTAGGAAGTCCACCAGGCTGACAAACATAAATGTCATCTCTGCCATCACCATCAAAGTCACCGAGGGCCATGCCATTATTTATGAAGGCATCTATTCCATGAATTGATTCGATCCTTTTGAGCCAGAAATCAAGACCCCTTGAAAGATGCTCGGTGAACGTAGGCTCTTTAGCTGTTAATCGATCCGTTTCATCACTGAACCATAGGACGGGACTTTCATTTAGAACCGTTTGTTCAGGATCCCCAATTTCCAGAATCTTTAATTGTTCGTCCTCATTCTTTGACCATGAGGATTTTAATTGGGTTATTAGACCGAAATAATTTTGGTTTTTCAAACGCGCTTTCATTTCAATCCTCGCTACGGTTTGAACGATGGTTCCTTCATGCCTTATTTCAAAAACTGATGCCTTAACGTTTCGGCTCTGTTCGGATGAATTAATGAATCGATTGGAGAATTGACTCCATTCCTTATTATCTGACAATGAATCAGGTAAAGCCCCTGAAATGATTTGTTGCGCAAATAGAATCAGTTCTGATTCTATTTGCGCTGCTAATTGCTCACTTTCTTTTATTGTTGGTGTCGTACCTTGAACTGTGGTCACCTTTGATTCGTGACTATCAAAGTCCGTGCCCTGCTTTTTATTACATGCAGAGAAGAAAAACAGGGCTGCAAGGAGCAGGACTGGCAACTGAAAGCACATCACTTATTCTAACGAACTCACTCCATTATTAATAGGCAGTGTTTGCCTTTGTCTCAAATTCATTGTTTTATGCTTTAATAATTAACGTTAGAGCCACAAGTCATGCGTCTTTCGATGATATTAACTCCATTCTCTGAGGAAAATCTCCAACTCGCGGCACAAATCGGTGTCGAAGAGATCGTTCTGGTGTATCCGGGACCTGAGAAAGATTCCCTAATAAAAGCTAAACGAATGGTGGACTCATTTGGTATGAAATTAACGCACATTGAAAGGAAACTCCCGCATGATCAGATCGTTCATAATTTGTCCGGACGTGATGGTCAAGTTGAAAAAATAAAGTCTCTTATCCGAGAGATGGGAGAGCTGGGTCTTGAGGTTTTATGTTATAACTGGATGCCCAGTGAGGACTGGTGCAGAACAACAAAATCAAATCCTGAGCGTGGAGGATCCTATACGACTGGATTCGACCATGGGGCAGGTCAACGGACGGTCACCGATGCTGATGGGGCACCTGAAACCAAAACCTCAGCAAAGGAACTATGGGCGAACCTTGAATGGTTTCTGGAGCAGGTTCTTCCCGTAGCAGAGGAGGCTAAAGTCAAGCTTGCCATACATCCGGATGATCCTCCCCTCCCTGAGTTCTGGGGAAATGAGCAGATCATAACTAGTGTCGAGGCCATGAAACGTGTCACGGAACTATTTCCTAGCCCTAGCAATGGAATTTGTTTTTGTACTGGTTCATTGGGACCGACCGGAGAGGATTTGGTAGCTAGCATTAGGACCCTCAAAGAGCATATTCATTTTGTACATTTAAGGAATACGATCGGGAATGCCGGATCGTTCAGAGAGACATGGCATGATAATGGTGACTTGGATTTACCTTCGATCGTACATGCATTGAAAGAAATAGGTTATGACGGCACCATTCGGCCGGATCATGTTCCTTCGATGCTGGGAGACTCGAACGAGGCTTCCGGCTACGAAATGCAGGGGCGGCTTTACGCGGCTGGTTATATTAGGGGTCTCATGCAGAGCTCTTAGATCCGATAATTATGTTCTTATTTAGCCGTTAATTTTCGGCATTTGTAATAATAATAGCTAAAATCAAAAATAATTTGAGAGGCTTTAAGTTATGAGCTCGACTCGTGTTCTTGGATAGCTTATTCAGAGTGTTCCATGCGATATCAAAAAATTGATCCAAAGCTTTTTGAACAGAACCGCGAGCGTCTCAGGCAGCGGCTCCCCCCGAACTCTTTAGTTATTCTTAACTCTAATGATATCCTCCCAACTAATGCGGATGGGTCCATGCTCTTGCGCCAGAATTCTGACATCTTTTTTCTTAGTGGCATTCATCAGGAAGAGACGATTCTTGTTCTTTTTCCGGATGCTCCTGATGAAAAGCAGAGAGAAATGTTGTTTACAAAGGAAACATCAGAATTGATTGCGATATGGGAAGGAGACAAACACACGAAGAACTCTGCGAGAGAAACTTCAGGAATCCAGAACGTTCATTGGTCGGATGCTTTTTCTGGTACTCTGAGAATGTTAATGACGCAGGCAGAACACGTGTTCCTTAATACTAATGAACATGCTAGGGCAACGGACCGAGTTGAAACCCGTGATTTACGGTTTATTCGTGAGACAATGAGGCAATACCCTTTGCATGATTATCAGCGCCTGGCTCCGATCATGGCTGAGCTTCGGATTATCAAAAGTGACTTGGAAGTGGATCTGATCAAAAAGGCTTGCGATATTACTGAGTCTGGATTTAGGCGAGTACTCAAGTTTATCAAGCCAGGAGTCAAAGAATACGAAATTGAGGCCGAACTAATTCACGAGTACCTCAGTCATGGATCCGATGGTTTTGCCTATGATCCAATCATTGGTTCAGGGAAAAATGCATGCGTTCTTCATTATCTGGAGAATCACGACACATGCGAAGATGGACAAATGATCTTGATGGATGTTGCCTCACGCTATGCGAACTATAATTCTGATCTGACCAGGACCGTGCCTGTCAATGGTCGTTTCACGGACAGGCAACGTTCTGTGTATGAAGCCGTTTTAAGAACCATGAGGGCATGCAATGCAATGCTTCGTCCAGGGATGATTCTCAAGGATTATCAGGAAGAGGTAGGAAAGTTAGTACAGTCTGAGCTCTTAGAATTAGGGCTCATTACACAAAAAGATGTAGATGATCAGGACTCGAATAAACCTGCGTACAAGAAATATTTCATGCATGGAACCAGTCACCACATCGGCCTAGATGTTCATGATGTTGGTGATAACTGGAAGCCTGTATGCGAAGGCATGGTGTTTACTATTGAGCCTGGCATTTATATCCGCGAAGAAAATTTTGGGTGCCGTTTGGAAAACAACTATTTTGTTGGAAGAGATGAAAACATTGATCTGATGGCAACGATTCCTGTCGAAGTTGAAGAAATCGAGGAAATCATGAACTCTAATTAAAAACCGCTCACGATTCTTAATAAGTGAAAAAAATAATGGGACTATTTTGTGTCCTAGTTTTGATGAGGCATTTGCTGGCTCTTACAAGGGGCATTGAAATTAAAAGGCGCAGATTCTTGGCGATTTGATTATCATGATTGGTAAAACTGGCGTAATGGGGTGAAATAGATGGCATCCTTTGATTCGCTAGGCCTCATTCCGCAACTTTTGGAAGCAGTTCAGAAGAAAGGTTATAAAGCGCCTACACCCATTCAGGCCAAGGCAATTCCTGCAATTTTATCAGGCCGTGATGTGATTGGTGGAGCACAGACAGGAACGGGCAAGACAGCAGCTTTCGCTTTGCCGATACTGCAGCAATTATTTGAGAATCGAACTAAGGACCGCTCTCCAAGAGCATTGATTCTGACCCCAACACGTGAGCTTGCAGCGCAGGTCGAACGGTTCGTTGTCGATTATGGCAAAGGGTTAGGTGTTTATTCCTGTGCAATCTATGGAGGCGTTAAAATGGGGCCACAGGTGAGTTCATTGAGGAGAGGCGTGGGCATCGTCGTTGCTACTCCTGGCCGCCTTTTGGACCATGCTCAAGGAGGAACAATTAAGCTTTCGCGCGTTGAGACACTTGTACTCGATGAAGCGGACCGGATGCTTGATATGGGCTTTATGCCTGACATTCGCAAGATCATAGCTTTACTTCCTGAGTCTCGGCAGAACCTCCTTTTTTCTGCAACTTATTCTGATGAGATCAGAAGGCTATCGAAGAAGCTCCTAGATGATCCAGAAAAAATAGAGGTTGCGGGACGGAACACGGCAGCAGAACTAGTCCGACAGATTGTGCATCCTGTCGAGCAGAGCCGTAAGCGCGAATTACTTGTGGAACTGATCAATTCCGGGAACTGGAATCAGGTCCTTGTTTTTGCGAGAACCAGGCACGGAGCGGAAAAACTTTCAACGTACCTTTCAAAAGCTGATGTTGATGCGGTGGCCATTCATGGGGACAAGTCTCAGGGACAAAGGACCCGAGCGCTGGACCGGTTCAAGAAGGGGTCTGTAAGAGTACTAGTCGCAACGGACGTTGCTTCCCGCGGCCTAGATATCAGGCAATTGCCCCGAGTCGTTAACTATGAATTACCTGATGTGGCTGAAGATTATGTGCATCGGATTGGACGGACGGGACGTGCCGAAGAGAAGGGAGACGCGCATTCATTAGTTTGCAAAGCAGAGAGGAACAAACTTGCAGCTGTCGAAGAACTTCTTGGAAAGAAGATCGAAAGATCCGAAATTGATGGGTTTGAAGGAGAATCAATAGAACAAGGATTCTCATCTCAAAAGGGGCGGACAAGACAAAGGCCACGTAGCCGCTCGGGAAGAGGAGCCCCTAGAACCAGATCTAAGCCGGAAAGAGGTACGAGATCTAGACCAGAGAGAAGTCCTAGAGATTCAAGTCGGAAAAGATCAGAGAGTTCTAGAGCTACCAAAGACGAGGGGGAACCGAAGATTAAGAGAGTTCGTAAAAATTCTAAGAGAGAATTTGATACAAAAGAGAAGGTGGCGAGAGAACCCAAGAAAGCCAGACCAGGTGAAACGCAGGAAGCGCGTCGAAAGCGAAAACCCAAGTGGAGTACCGCGAAAAAGAAAGCAGCGAAGTCGAAGAAGACTTAGCAGGGATCAAAGGTGAAAAGAAAAGCTCCGAAAAAGAAGAGCTAATGGGAGACTAATTTAGCATTTGAAACAATAGTCGGGCTATGAGTTCTCAATTATGAGAAAAACTGCATAATTTGAGACTCATTTTCTGTAAAACATTTGATTGTCTTTGGTTAAGGGCGCATGTTCCTGCACTCCCTTATGAAGGAACGACTTCATGCATTGAATAGTTTACTTAGACCGAGCCTCTTTGCTTCATTGTTTTTTTTCATCAGCACTGGCAACTTTGGACTCAGAGCCTCTGACGAGAATCTTGAAGTTTCGGAAACCCTTGTGTCCGACGTGGAGGAATTAAATGTAATAGTTTACCGGTATCAGTTAGCCGGAGGCTGGTTCAGTGAAACCGACAATACAAAATTAATCCTTACCCGTCTAGCGATGGCTCATGGTGACTTTGGCCTTCCAAGATTATTTTATCCTAGGGAAGGGCGATTCATAGCAATCATTGCGGACGCTCCTCCCCAAAATAAAAAATGGGTTTACTGGAATAATTCGACGAGAAGATTTCAATTATGGAGAGGCGCTGCTACTCATGACGTGCAGATTGTGACTCGTTTTCTACGAGACAACGATAAGACTTTCACGGCCAAAATTGATAAGACTTCCCTTAAAAAGAAAGCAGCTAAGGCCAATTAGGAACGGCCCGCAACTGAACCGCAATTTCGCTCAGGTCTCGGATGTTCTTACGAAAAGCCTCAAAGCCAGACCGGTCAACAAAATCGGCCTGAAAGAGTTGCATCACGATTTGCTGGAGCCGAGTGATTGAAACCGCGAGACACCTCACTTAAGTTCATTGATTACGAACAAAGGAAATAAAGACATGAGATAGTATAAAAATCATGGAGAAGAAAATGCAAAAGATCGCACGAAGAACGTTTATAAAATCAGCGGCAGTTGTCGGATTTCCGATGATTATACCGGCCTCGGTGCTTGGCATGTGCAGAAAACCGCAAATGGGAAAGATGCTCCCTTCATACGTGGATTTACAGGGTTCAGAAATTTACTTTTAATCGATAGAATTAGGATCAACCACGCAGTGAACCTGTCAGCCGTTCCCTTCCCCTTTCAGGGATCCTTGGATTGAGATATGAATTATCCGATTCTCAATGGTTTGAGTTGAGTTGTTTTAGTGCTGCCAAACAAGACAATTTGAACACACGGGATAAGGGCGATGCTCAGAGAATACCTCCTGGTGGGACTCCTAGATATGCTGTCTTCAAATTGAGGTATGGGTTGCAGTTAAGTGAACAAATGCTTCTGACATTGTTTCTAGAAAACATCACTGACAAGGAATATCGTATTCACGGATCGGGTCAGAATGAGCCTGGGATCAACTCTGTTTTTGGGGCTTCGATGACTTTTTAGTTTTGATTCAGGGGAAACTATATCTGGGGTTGCGCTCCTTTCTATTGATCACTTAGAAAATCCGAGCAAGAATCTACATTATGAAGTTTGCTTCCTTTTCTTTGGCTTTCCTTTTTTTGATCAAAATTGTTCAAGCGGATCCTACCCATTATCTAATTTTTAGCTCCGAGAGTACCGCTTCTGATCCTGAATGGAAAAAGGTAATCGATCAATTGGAATCTAAATATGAATCTTCTAGGGCGCTGCATTTTCCAGATGGAAAACCTGAAGACATACTCGAGAAACTGAGGAAAATAAAACCGAGGTACACATGCTTTGTAGCTAAGCATCCTGAAGTGACGAGGGTCATGGTTGCAAAGATTCATCAGCTCACCAGAAAGATTGATGAGGATCCGTATACTGATACTATCTGGGGCATCCTCACAGGGTATGATTCCGAAAATGCATTGAGTATTGCAAAGACACGAAAGCCTCTGACCATTGAACGTGTCGCCTCGGGAACCGAGATAGCACTTGAGCATTGTTTGGAAGGGGTCTGGCACTGCGAATTAAAAAAGGGAAAAATTGTCCGAAAAAATAGAAATCAGGATCCCATTGAATCGAGTGGACCAGTCGATAGTACCGAGGCATTGGCAAAAACGCTCACAGAATACAAAGCCCAACTCTTCGTCACTTCTGGTCACGCAACCGAGAGAGGCTGGCAAATCGGTTTCTCTTATCGGAACGGTTACTTTAAGAGCAAGAATGGAAACCTTTTTGGTCAGGACACTAAAGGGAAAACAATTGCAATAAATTCGCCAAATCCAAAAGTTTATATGCCGATTGGCAATTGTCTGATGGGTCACATTGACGATCAACAGGCCATGGCACTGGCATGGTTAAAGAGCGGAGGAGTGAGGCAGATGATCGGGTACACTGTCCCGACCTGGTACGGTTATGCAGGTTGGGGGTGTTTGGATTATTTTGTTGAACAGCCCGGAAGATACAGTTTCGCTGAAGCGTTCTTTGCCAATCAACATGCCCTCATTCATCGTCTGGAAACATTCTTTCCCGGTCTTGCTAGTAAGGAAATGACAGATCCTAATCAGGCCACTGCCATTGGATCTAAGGTAAAAATGACCGAGACGGCCACGCACGCAGGCCTTCGAGCTCAAGATGCGGCGGGGCTTCTCTTTGACAGAGACTCAGTTGTTTTTTATGGAGATCCTGGCTGGAATGCAAAACTGGCCAAGGGAGAACGTGCCTACGAGCAGTCATTAAATAAAAAAGATTCTATATACACTTTCAAGATAACCCCAATCAAAGGTAAGAAATCTTTTGAGCCTATTAATACTAACGGCTCTCAGAGAGGGTGGCGTCCGATCGTGCACTATTTCCCCAAAAGGATTGGAAATTTTGAGATTCTTGAAGGTGGCGAATTAAAGCCAGTGCTGACCGATGATTTTATCCTCATACCCAATCCCAAGTCCTGTGACCCCACAAAGGATTATGAAGTTGTTTTCAAAGCATCTCCTCTGTAGCAAGAGTTTTCTAATCAAACGGGTCAGCAGTTTTCTGGTACAGGCCAAACTCATCATCTCCTAGGTAAATTAAGCAAAGCGCTCCGTCGGTCGCAACCGCTTGAAAAAATTCTAGTACAAATTCCTGTTCACCAGGCCACGGATAGATAAAGAAAATATCCACTTCATCCAGATCAGCATCCATTCCTTCATAACCTGGCCTTAATTCGCTTCTTTCTTGGTAAGTGTAGTTTTCAGGTCTGATAAGTTCAGCTCCACCAGAGCCTTCATAACATTCAAACCCTTCAGGCATGTAATCGTGCTCAATGATAGTGACCGATATATTTGAGTCTTCAGCCAGTTTTCTAGATGCTTCAATCAGTGACGGTTCGATTTCTATACCATATGATTCGTACCCTAATAGAGAAGCTAGACAAGTGCCCACACCGTAGCCACTGCCCCATTCGCAGTACACTTTGTCCAAACATAAATCGCTGTCCTTTATGGCAGAGAGCCAATGGTAGAGCAGTTCATCATTGCATGGGATGAAACGGGGAACTTTATGGTTCTTTTCAGTTTCAAAGAGTTCATCAATTCGGTGATTGGCCTCTTTGAGATAGTTTTTAATTTTCTCAGGAAGTTTTTTCTTCTCGATTGTTAGATCAATTTCCTCGATTGGCACAAGTCACAGATTATCACATGGGAACGGCCTGTTTGTCGAAGAAAATACAATCACGAGTCAGTTGCATCGTCCACTCTCTCATGATTATATTTGGGGATGAAGATTTCCCTAACAATTATACTTACGGGTATCATTTCTTCGCTCAATGCCGCGGACTGGCCCAATTGGCAAGGTCCAAATTACAATGGCATTTCATCTGAGACAGAATGGGATCCTGACAAGATAGGCAATCTGATTTGGAAGGAACAGGTCGGTGTTGGATTTGCCGGGGTCTCTGTTTCCGAAGGAAGACTTTACACACTGGGCCACGACGGGAAGCGAAGGGATGGTTCTGAAACAGTTTATTGTTTTGATGCGAAGACCGGTAAAAAGATATGGTCTGATACATATAAGGCAGAATTATTGCCTAATCTTCATGAGGGCGGTCCGGCAGCTACTCCCACAGTGCACTTGGGCAAAGTTTACACATTGGGTAAGGATGGGAAATTTAAATCATACAATGCAAAAAATGGCAAAAAACTCTGGGAGAGAGATTTACTCAAAGATTCAGCTATGCAGAAGCCTGCCGAGTGGGGCTTTGCAGGATCCCCACTTATTGTTGGCGAAATGATAGTGGTCGAAGCTGCTCATACCATTGCCTATTCATTGGGAGAAGGCGAAGTGATTTGGAAAAGTGAACGGTTCAAACCAGCATATGCTAGCTCAGTTTTATTCAATTTTGGAGGCAAGGATCTACTCATTACATTGAAGACGGAAGGCCTAGTCATTCTTGAGGCCCGTAACGGGAAGACGGTGACGATTAATGAATGGAAGACAAGGTTCAGCACGAATGCGACGACACCCATAGTTATAGATAATAAAGTATTTATCTCGACTGGTTATGGTCGTGGGTGTGGGCTTTATATTTTTGATGGGAAAAGATTAAAGGAAGTGTATAGCAATAAAGCTATCAGCAATCACATGGCAAATTGTATTGTCATTGATGGACATCTGTACGGTATCAGTGGTAATACGCATGGTGCGGAGAAGAAGGAACTGATCTGTATGGAATTTGAAACGGGTAAGGTGAAATGGAAAGAAAGAGGCTTTGGTTGTGGCACAGTGACCGCTGCTGACGGTAAGCTCATAGTATTTAGTGAGCGCGGAGAACTTGCTGTTGGTGCTGCATCACCAAAGAAATTTGAAAGTTTGGCACGTGAGCAAGTTAATCGAGGCCGATGCTGGACTGTTCCTGTCCTCTCAAATGGTATTATTTACACGAGAAATGCATCAGGTAATCTGGTTGCTGTTGGGGTAGGCAAAGGTTTCTGAGTTTATTTTCTGGTAGTTTCATATCTGGGAGTTAACCATTTTTAAATATGGGTCAATGGTGTGCTTTCTTGTAAGGCTGAACTAAAATTTTTGTTAAATCACGTTACGGAGTAGTCATGACCTAAGAAATAAAAATAATAATCCTATGAAATTTCTGCAAAAATCTCTTAATGCCAAATTGACCAAATCTGATCTACTTATTGTTTTTGGTTGCCATGGTAAAAAAATCAAACTTCCTCAGGGAGTTAAGGTTCCGGTCAGTGCTCTAGAGTCATTCGTTTGCAGCTTTGGTCAAAAAAGAATAACAGATTCGATCAAGGGGCCCTTTCAGCGAGTCCTGATGATTGGGCTAGGTGAATCCAAAAAAATAGACGCCGAAAATATTCGTCGTGCCGCAGCCATTGCCGTGAAAGAGGCTAGGGAAAATAAACTAGAATCTATAACTTATTGGGCAGCTAAGAATTATGGTTTTGATGCTGGCATTTTTGGACAGGCCCTTGCAGAAGGCGCCGTGATGGGTTCATATCGTCTGGACGACTTTAAAAAAAGTACAGGAGGTTTGAAAAAAGTTATGTTTCATACCGGGGAGATTATCAAAAGAGGGGCCAAGCGTGGCATTGCAATAGGAAATGGGAATTGCCTCGCCAGACGTTTACAAGACACCCCTGCCAATAAAATGAGACCCCGTGATCTGGTCAGAGAGGCTCGCAAAATCGCCAAGAACTCAGTCAGTATTTCTGTGAAAGTTTTTGATGAAGGCGCCATGAAAAAGATGGGTATGGGGTCATTGCTTTCAGTCTCTGAAGGTTCGTCCGAGCCAGCTTATTTAATTCATTTAATTCATCGACCAAAGGCCAAGGCTGGGAAGAAGGTTTGTTTCGTAGGTAAGGGTCTAACTTTTGATTCTGGTGGTATTAGTCTCAAGCCTTCAGGAAAGATGCACGAGATGAAATATGATATGTCTGGAGGGGCCGCAGTGCTTGGCGTTTTTGATGCCCTTTCTTCAATTAGCTCAGATGTTGAAGTTCACGGACTGATCCCAGCTTCGGAGAATCTTCCTGACGGTAAGGCTACTAAACCCGGGGATTTGGTTACTGCTTATAATGGGCTTAAGATTGAGGTTTTGAATACTGACGCTGAAGGGCGACTGATTCTTGCTGATGCGCTAGCTTATGCCGCTAAAAAGATCCGCCCGGATGCAATGGTAGATCTTGCCACTCTGACCGGTGCTGTTGTCGTTGCTCTGGGACACGAAATTACAGGAGTCATGGGGAATGATAATGACCTGACGCAATCACTTGTAGAGGCAGGTAAAAGAACTTCGGAAATGGTGTGGCCTCTGCCAATTATTGATCTTCACAAAAAGGAAATGAAAGGAATCGTAGGTGATTTGAGGAATATCAGTGGACCTGCCACGGGCGCGGGATCTTCAACGGGCGGAGCTTTCCTATCATACTTTGTCGGAGAAACGCCCTGGGCTCATCTAGATATTGCCGGTAGTGCTTGGGGTGCTGCGCAGAGAGACTATCAAGGCGGAGAGCAGGGAACTGGCGTGGGAGTTCGGCTACTGATTGATTATCTAGAGAGTATTTGATCGAATTTAATCAGAGAATTTCTCTCAGTGCCTTGACTAACCTTTGGAGGTCAGATGCATCATTATATGCTTGAATTGAGATTCGGAACATACTGCCCTTCGGATGTAAAAACACTGGCACATCAACCTTGAAACGGTGAAAGAGTTCAGTGTGAAGGGAAGAGTGATCCCCTTCAGGTAAAAGATAAGAGCGCATCTGGGGTGGTTGCAAATCAGTGTGCAGATAGAGATCATCCATTCCTGTGATACCAAGAATTGGTTCATTAAATTCTGCTATGAGATGATTTGAACGTGGAACAACGGTTTCGAACCATTTGTTCTTGTTGAGAAAATTAATGGCATCTTGAACTGCTAGAATGGAAGAGATGTCTGTTGTTCCTTGCCAATCATTTTCAAGAAGCAGTGACGAGGTTCCTTCTGAAATGTTTCCCCAGCTGATTGCGGGCGGGCGGATCCTATTTTCATGTTCTCGAGAAGCGTAAACGAAACCTGCTCCCTTAGGTGAGAGCATCCATTTATGGCAATTTCCCACATAGAAATCGGCTCCGATTTCTTTAAGGTTTACCTTTACCTGGCCAGGTGCATGTGCTCCATCAATGACGGAGACCGCGCCCGCGTTCCTGACAATTTCTGTAAGTTCTTTGATTGGAAAAAGCTGTGCCGTTTCTGGGGCAATGTGAGGGAATGTGACAATTTTCACTGAAGAATCGATTTGTTCCTTCAATAGATCTACCGCCGAGGATGCAGATTCGAGAGGAAGCGGCATCTTGATTCTGATGAAATGTGCTCCTCTTTCCTCGCATATGGTTTCCCACATTCTGTCAACGGCTCCGTATTCGTGTTCAGTTGCCAATACCTTGTCCCCTTCATTTATGATCAGGGACTGAGTTACCATATTGAGTCCGTAAGTCACGTTACGTACAAATGCGATTTGATCAGATTCACAATTAAGGAACAGGGAAAGTCCTGCCCTTGTTTCCTGCATTCTTTTGGTGAATTCTCTGTAAAGCAGGGTAGCAGGCTCCCTCTCTAGCTCGTGCTGATAGCGTTGGTAGGCTTCAAATACTGGCCTTGGGCAGGCTCCGTAAGCGCCATGATTGAAGTATGCTACTTCAGGATCTAGAAGGAATTGGTCTTTCAAATGATTCAATGGAGCTGAGCCCCTGCCTTCAAAAGGTTTGTTCATATCGAACCGCCTGTCAATCTCCTCTCTCATGCTCAGAATGAGAAAGCAGCAGTTCTAGTAGTTAGGCTTTGCCAATTCACAGCCATTCATCGATAATATAGTATCAGCCATTGAATAATTTAAGTAATCCTGAGTTGAAATTCTCTGGCTGAAAGCTACTGAATCAAGAAATGTCTAAGTATGACCTCATTGTTATCGGGGGCGGGCCTGCTGGCTACGTCGGAGCCATTCGTGCCGCTCAGCTTGGGAAGCGAGTCGTTTGTGTTGAAAAGGAGCGAGCAGGTGGAACTTGCCTGAATTGGGGATGCATTCCGACCAAGTCGCTCCTACGCAATGCCGAGCTTTATAGCTTAATGCAGAACCATGCTGACGAGTTTGGATTCAGTTTCGACAATTTATCGTATGATTGGTCCAAGGTCATATCTAGGAGCCGTAAGGTATCGGACAGACTTGCCGGCGGAATTGAATTTTTATTTAAGAAAAATAAAGTCGATTATGTCCTTGGCACTGGCCAGATACTTGAGCCCGGAAAAGTTCAAGTCACCGATTCTTCTGATCAGAAAAATGTTCTCGAGTCTGAACACATTCTTGTTGCCACTGGATGCAAGACAAGAGCATTTCCTGACCTGCAGTTCAATGGTCGCTCCGTTGTTGGAAGTTCTGAAGCTATGATCATGGAGAAGCAGCCGGAGGACATTGTTATTATCGGAGCAGGTGCGATCGGTATTGAATTCGCATATTTTTTCAATGCATTTGGAACCAAGGTCACTATCGTTGAAATGATGCCCAATATTTTACCTGTTGAGGATCGAGAGGTGAGTGCTGAATTGGAAAAAAGTTTCAAGAAGAGTGGAATTGAAATTCTCAGTTCAACAAAAGTGATTGGCACTAGAGATCTTGGCGATCGTATTGAAATCGATGTTGAAAAGGAAGGATTAGCACCAAGTACAATAGGGGCCGAGGTCGCACTCATAGCGATTGGGGTTGAGCCCGTCCTTCCGGCTGACTTTGATCTTGAATTGGATAGAGGATATATTGTTACGGATGATAAGTATCAGACCAACGTTCCTGGAATTTATGCTGTCGGGGACATTATAGGGCCGCCTTGGCTCGCTCACGTAGCTAGCTTTGAAGCGACTCAGTGTGTTAATGGTCTTTTCAATGGGACCCAACCTAAGAAAGTCGGAACCTTTCCTGGGTGCACCTATTGTCAGCCTCAAGTGGCCAGTGTTGGTCTCACAGAACAAGGGGCCGAGGAGAAGAGCCTATCTTTCAAGATTGGAAAATTCCCTTATCAGGCCAGTGGTAAGGCACAAGCGGCCGGTGAGACGGAAGGTTTCATTAAGCTATTGATAGGAGAGCCGCACGGAGAAATTCTGGGGGCCCATATTATAGGTTCTGAAGCTACTGAGCTAATTGCTGAACTTGGTTTGGCCATTGAATCTGAGCTGACTTACGAAGAAATTGAAAATACAATTCATGCTCATCCTACTCTAAGTGAAATGGTCCATGAAGCGGTTGGTGCTTCTACTGGGCATGCGGTCCATATATAGGAGAGAAAGAAAAAGAGGACGATTTTGACGATCAATTGCGTCGTTTTATTGGAGAATTGCTAATTTCTTTAACCATACTTAATAATAATGATAATTATTCTCAATAAGAGTTGACCGGCTACGCTATTGCTAATAAGAATCAGTATCATTTTATAAATAAATGATTGCTCGGCTCTAAAAATTGTCTGCCCTAGGCAAACTTTCAAGTGTCGGGAAACTATTCAAATAAAAAATAAAAATACTACTAAGTTACAATGTTAAAAAAGAAATCTAACCGATTCCCAGTAATTTTACTTAGGATCTTTACATCATCCGCACTGATTGTTTCCAATGCGGTCGCGCAAGATGAAGAAGCAGCTGGCGCATTGGATCCGAGTCTTGTAATTGGAGGAGGGGATGTTTTTGATCTTCCTGGTTCTGGTTATGTCATCGACACGGAAGAGCTTCGATCACAGAACTACTATAACGTGAATCGGATCCTTGATCGCATTCCTGGTGTATACTACCGCGAGGAAGACGGGTACGGTAATTTTCCTAATATCTCCATTCGTGGTGGTGAGGGTACACGTAGTGATAACGTGACAATAATGGAGGATGGAATTCTGACTGCTCCTGCAGCGTATTCTGCTCCTTCCGCGTATTACTCACCGAACGCAGCTCGTATGGGTGGAATTGAGATCCTTAAAGGATCATCTCAGATTGCTCATGGACCACACACAACCGGTGGTGTCGTGAACTATCTTTCTACTCAATTTCCTACAGATCATAGCTTCTATTTGCGTTCAGCTTATGGATCAAATAGTGCCTTTGATATTCACAGCTACTGGTCTGATACATCTGAGGGAAATTTTGGTAGAGTTGGCATTTTAGCTGAAATTTACTATCGTCAAACAGACGGATACCGCACGATTGATGCTGGTAACGGATACGGTGGATCTGACAAAACTGGCTTCGATCTGATGGAGCCTATGGTTAAGATTTTCTGGGAGCCAAATAGTGACGTTTACCAGCGGTGGGAGTTCAAGTATGGATATACTGAGTTCAACGCTGATGAGACCTATGCAGGTCTGACTGAATCAGATCTTAAGGCTAATCCATACAGACGCTATGCGGGAACGTTCCTAGATCATATGGCGACTGAGCACAAACGCTCATACTTGAAGTATTTGGTCGAGCCTGCTGACAATTTGACCCTTCAAGTTGCAGCCTATTACAATGAATTTGAGCGCGACTGGTACAAGATCAACAAAGCTGGTGGACAGAGTGTCTCCAAAGTTGTTGCTGATCCTATTACTTACGCTGCTGCATATGATGACCTTCGCCTCCTCGGAACTGGAAGCTTAGGAATCAAGCACAATTCACGTGCATATGAGTCCAAGGGTTTCCAGATCAACTTTGACTATGATACCACGATCGCTGGTATCGAGCATAGCATTAGTGGTGGATCCCGAATCCACACTGATTCGATTCGTCGTTTCCAACAACAGGACATTATTGACCTTTCTGGTGGCGCTCCTGTTGTTAATGAGGGGGCTCCAGGGTCCGGTGGTAACCGTTTCCAGGAAGCAGATGCTTTTTCCGCTTGGATTCAAGATGATATCAATCTTGGATCTTTGACTTTGAGCCCAGGTGTCCGTTATGAAACAATTGATGGAGACTGGAAAGACTATGCGAGTGACGCAACTAACACTCAAACTAACGGCAAGACCGGTGAGATTGATGCTGTTGTTCCTGGCATTGGAATGACTTATGCACTCTCTGATTCCACTAACGCATTTGGTGGAGTTTATAAGGGAATATCAACCCCTTCTCCTCGTGGTTTCCTCAAGAGTGGAACTAGAATTGAGGAGAGCATCGGTTATGAACTCGGTGTCAGAACTCAGAAGGACGGCGCTTCAACAGAGATCGCCGCATTCTTAAGTGACTATGATGAGTTGACTGGATCTAATGCAGGTCTTGGTGGAGTGGCTTTTGATGACATGCTTGATGGCACCAACGCTGGTGAGGCTGAAGTCAAAGGTATTGAATTCCTTCAGAGCTACACTGCTAATGCAGACAGCTCAGTAGCTATTCCTATGTTTGTTAGCGCAACTTACACAGAGGCTACACTTACAGCGCCTCTTTCTGGAGGTGGTGAAGGTGACATTCTCGCTGCTGATGAGCCAGGTGCTACAATCCCTTACGTTCCAGAGTGGAAATTCGCAGTTGGTGCAGGATTGTCTGCTGAGAACTGGGGGCTTAGTGCTATTGTGTCATACAGATCCGATATGTATGCTTCTGCAAAGAACCTTGAAGTGTCTAATGGCCGTGAAGGCAAG